>WNFI01212155.1_pt2 | contig 13932 bp, 16 predicted proteins | sample 5400471 | NCBI WGS metagenome assembly WNFI01 (sample SAMN13153348, study PRJNA577476) | soil metagenome | isolation source: 100 cm saprolite on Douglas fir-dominated hillslope | place: USA:California | collected 2013-09-17 | reverse complement strand
CCTGCTGCCCGAGCCACGCCAGCCCGTACATGGCGACCAGCGACTGCGGATTGGCGAACGCAACGACCTTGCCGCGCAGTTCGGCGGCCGAGCCGAGCGATTGGTCGACGGGCGTGATCAACAGCGCGTTGATGCGCGGCTCGTAGATGACCAGCGGGATCAATCCGCGATCGAGCTGGGCGACTCGCGCAAAATGCGGCGCGCTGACCGCCAGATCGTAATCCCCCTTCATGGTGCTTTCGAAGAAAGCCTTGAAATTGGGGGAAGTACTGATCGAGATCTTCTGTGTGTTCAGCGCCTCCAAATAGTGCTTCATGTGCTCGTACTGGGCCATCAGCTTCTCGGCACTGATGTTCGGCAGCACCCCCACGACCAATGCGTCGGGCTCGTCGCGGGACGCTTGCGCCAACCCAGCCGCTGCTGCCGGCGCCGCCGCAGCCCGCTTCGCGGCCGCCCCTGCCGTGGCCACCGGCGATCCTCCCTGGGCCTCCACAAGGCGCAAGTACTGCGCGCCGCTCGCTTGACGCACCAGTTCGAAATGCGAACCGGCATATATCAGATCCGGATTTTCCAGATGGCTGTTTTGCGGGTCGTACAGCTCCCGCCACTTGCGCGCGTCCCCCGTGATCGTCGCCGCGATGCTGGAGAAGGTGTCACCCCAACGCACCTCGATGATCGAAGGCGCGGTCGTGTTCGACTCCCGAACCGTGTGTTCAAGGGGTGGTGCCTTGGACGACGTCAACGCGCTGGTACAGGCCGCCAGTTGCTGTTGATACAGCGCGGCCGCGTTCTCGGAGTGTTGGGCCGCCTCCTCGTAGTCTTTGGCGGCCTGGAGGTAGTCAGCCGACTTTCCGCGGCCAGACGAAGCTTCCTTGAGCATCTGCGCGGCACCGCTGCGTTGGTCCCGAGCGCCGGCGCGCATCGCTTCGACTTGCTGCCGCAGATTGTCACAGCTCACCTGGGCTGAAGCTGCACAAGCCGAAAGCGCGCAGACAACACCGATGCTGATCCGGGTAACGAAGTTCACTCTATTAGACTCCAGCACAGCATCTCTACCAACGCGTTCTCAAGCGCGTTGCCCCAGGAACCGCAGTAAGGTCCCCATCCGGACTGGAAGCCGCAAGCACACTGTCGAGGACGACACTAGCGACTTCCCCGAGCGCTTATCACTCATGCCGGCCGGCACGATCTGCGCACGCCCCGATACCCGACACCGGCCTCATCGGGGGCTTTCAACGGTCTCTCCGGGAGATTCTTGTCTTGAATTACGGGATCTGGTCGGACCACGAATGGCCGGCCGCCCTCTCGCTCTGCCGCCTCCGGGCGGTGTTCTTCTTAACGGCCCTTAACGGCCGCACTCCCGAAGCAGGCATTTAGCGCCAGGCTTTGCGGCCTTGCAAGGGGATCGCTCCTACGCTCGTACCATGGATCGGGTCGACGCCGGCCGATCGCGGGCGGCTGCTCCTTGTCTTTTTAAGGTCGGATAGCGCAAGTATGCTGATCGCGACCACCGTTGGGAGCGAGTTGACGCCGACCCGCTACACGCAGCCCGAGCTGGACTGCAGCTTCTGCTCGATCGAATGTGGCTGAGCGGTCTTTTTTCGCGCTGCAGCGACTCCGGGTTAGCGCTGACTCTTTCGGGCGCGCCGGGATGGCACCATGCCGCGTCCGGCGTGCGCGAGCGGTTGGCGGCGAACAAAATCTGGACGTGCGGGCAGACGTATAGAGCGACCGTTGGCGCGTCCGGTCGGGTTTGAGACCCGCCATGAGCGCGCGGGGTGGTACGCCTATTTTCCGGTAGAAGATGCAGGCTGCTTCAGCGCAGGATCGTCCGGTTTGAGGAAATGGTCCGGCACAGCGGCCTTTCGCAATAACCGATTCAGCTCCGACACGATCCGCTCAACTGTCCATATTGCTTCGACGCCACTGACGCAGTCCGACGAATCTTCGATTTCTTCCCGGCTAAATTTTCCGACCACCGCTCGGGAGCCGATCCGTAGATGGAGTCTGACCGTCTCGGGCCGCCGCATCGACGCGGGGCCACGACTCCACGAGAATTCCGGTGCGGCGATTCCTCCCGCTGCCTCTACGCCGTCGATGATCGCGCGCTCGATGGTCCGCAATCCATTTGAAAAATCGTCTGGCGCTGGCATGCTCATCTGGCGGTCCTCGCGGAACGGCCCTGTATCAGGCGATCATTCCAAAGGGCTCAGGTTTACGCGACGGCGCCGGGTCATCGTGCCAAAGCAGCGCCGGCGCCTCGCACAACGTAATGAGGCGCTCGTTCTCATCGCTTGATAAGGGACTGGATCCTTCGCCCTCCTTTGAGTCGATCTCATCCGTACCGAGGACCGGCCCGACGTCTGCGCATTCACGGTCCCCTCGTGTCAACATATTCAATCGGCTCAAAATGGAGCCGATCGCTCGTCGGAAATGCCCCCGTTCCATCGATTCCTCGGCGCGTTTGAAACACGGCACGGGGACACTGTGCACTTTGGGCAGGGGCGCCCGCTATCCGTGGATACATTCAAGGCGCGAGCAGGAAATACCTTAAGGCTGCTGACTCCTGGTAATGCTCAAGGTCGAAGCGATGGTCACCTGCTGTCAGAGCCGGGTTGAACGAGGAGTAGCGAAGCGCGGCTGCGCGGCTACACCACTATCCCACGCGTAAAGTGGCAACGCAACATGAGGTTGCCGCAGCGCAACGCCAAGGGCTGCTGTGTGGGGTTCGTAGCAGTGGTAGGTGTCCGTGTTGGAACGTCCGGTACTAATTAATAAGGCCCCGTCTGGGGCCTTATTAATGGGTGACGATGACGCGCGCGGTCAATCGTCTCCGGAGACCTGGAGCTGACCCCGGACGACACCGCCAGGATGCGCCACCGAGTGCACGTTGACGTATACATTTCCGGTGCGGGCCTGCTGGAAAATCTCCGCCAAGGTCGCGCCACACGCCGTGTTCACGACGTTCGCGTCGGTGATCGTCGCGTTGCTCACCCACTGCCCATCGACATCCCAGCCTGCCGCGTGGAAGCCCGCAAGGAACACGATCACCGGCCCATTGACGCCGGCCGCGCCACAGTGGAAATGGGCTTGAGTGATTCGAACTCCGCTGTCCACGCGCAGCGTGTATTCACCGGCCGTGGCCCCGTTGTTGACCACGATCTGGAAGCGTCCCCCACTGTTCGTCGCAACAGCGGGCACTTGGTTGTCGCCTGACAGCCGAGCCCTGAACACCTCCTGCGCATCGGCAATCGAACTGGCGCCGAGAATCGCAACAACCAGCGCCGTAGCAGTCACGCTCAGATTCATGATCGTTACTCCTTCCGTCTAGTGTGACGCGGCATTACAACAAAGTTCACTTCGGAGAGGCAAGCTACTCTGGAACAGTCGCGGGGTCTAGTGACTGCTTTACCTCGATCTAATGTCGGCTTTAGGGAGGCTTCACAGCCCACGTTGGCGGAGGCTTTATTCAATGCATCGAATTGAATTCACTTTAGATCGACCTCGCACCCATGACGAGGTGATGGTTGCAAGGACGCTCGAAGCCCTGATTCGCCTCGATTCATGTGCAGGCAGCGCGTTCAACGTCGCCATGAGTCCGTCAATGAGGGCAGGCTATACTCGACGCCATCAGTAAGCCAATGGGTGGTCAACCATCTCCGCCGCGGTAATCGACACGCTGCTGCTGACCGCGACGAAGATTTTCAGCTTCGACGGGAACCGGCCGCTCACGAATGCGAGCGGCTTTTTCTTTGCACGCGGCGGACGCCTCTACCTGGTCACCAGCCGCCACGTGATGATCGACGAACCCAGCAAGCACTTTCCCGACCGCATCCAGGTCGAGCTGCATGTCGACCCGGACAACATTGCCCGCTCGACCGGCTTTTCGATACCGCTGTACCGCGACCGCAAGAGCCTGTGGCACCAGGCTCGCGACGCTGCCGGGGACATCGACGTGGCCCTGATCGAACTGGACCGCTCCGCCATGCCGGCCAGCACGGTTTATCGCGCCTTCACGCCGCACCATCTGTGCCAGCCCGACACCAGCATCGAGATCGGCAGCTCGCTGCTGGTCTTGGGATTCCCGCTGGGTTTTCACGACACCGTGCACCACCTGCCGGTGGCGCGCCAGGCCGGTGTTGCCTCGTCCTTTGCCATGCGCTTCCAGGGCGAGGGATATTTCCTCACCGATGCCCGCACGCACAGCGGCGGCAGCGGCGCGCCGGTGGTGATGCGCATTACCGATCCGGACCCGGTGCACGCGGATCTGCCCTGGCGCCTGCTGGGGATCCACTCGGCGCGCCTCGATATGCTGACGCGCGACACGCGGGTCGACGAAGCGCTGGGACTTAACTGCGCCTGGTACGCCGATGTGCTGATGACGCTGACGCAGCCGCCGGCCAGCGCGTCGCCGCGCACTGAAAGCGCTTGGCGCGATCGGCACAGCTGCGGCCGCGTCGCACCCGGCGCTGCAGGCGCTTGCGGCAACGGCCGCACGGGTTGTGCTGCCTTTCGACAACGGCGAGCGCGAACTGGTCGTCTTTCCGCAGAAGCGGCCGCTGATCCTGCTCACCAGCCGGCCGCCGCAGCTCGAGACCCCGTTTGCCGTCTTCAACGAAGGCGTGCTGACGCCAAACGACGCGTTTTTCGTGCGCTACCACTGGAGCGGCATCCCCACCTCGATCGACCCGCAGGCCTATCGACTGCGCGTGGGCGGCAAGGTCGATACGCCCTTGGAGCTGTCTCTGGAGCAGTTGAAGCGCCTGGCAGAACCGGTCGAGATCATCGCCATCGACCAGTGCTCGGGTAACAGCCGCGGGCATTTCACGCCGCGCGCCAACGGCGGCCAGCTCTCCAACGGCGCCATGGGCAACGCGCGCTGGACCGGCCTTCGCCTTAAAAAGGTGCTGGAGAAAGCGGGCGTACAGGCCGGGGCCGTGCAGGTGAGTTTTCATGGTCTGGATCGCCCACCACTGGAAGGCAGTCCGGGTTTCGTCAAGGCGCTCACGATCGACCACGCACTCGACGGCGAGGTGATGCTGGCCACTACGGCACCTACTGGATCAAGCACCTGTCCGACATCCAGGTGCTCGACAAGCCGTTCGATGGCTTCTGGATGAGCACCGCGTATCGGATACCGGACAACCCGTGTGCCTGCGTGGAGCCGGGAACGGCCCCGGCCAAGACGGTGCCGATCGGCCGCATGAACGTGCGCTCATTCATTACCAGTGTTGCGGACGGGGCCCAGGTGCCGGCCGGTCGCGAAACAGCGGTGCGCGGCATCGCCTTCGACGGCGGCTACGGCATCACGGAGGTCGCGTTTTCGGCCGACGGCGGAGGGTCGTGGCGTACAGCGCATCTGGGCAAGGATCTGGGCCGCTATTCCTTCCGCGAATGGAAGGCGGCATTCACGCCGCCCGGCAAGGGAACGTTCGAGCTGAAGGTGCGTGCGGTCAACCGGATCGGCGAGAGCCAGCCCATGAACGCGCTGTGGAACGCGGCGGGCTACATGCGAAATGTCGTGGAAACCACGCGCGTGGTTGCCGCCTGAGGAGGTCTCCATGAGAAGCCGTGCCAACATGGCCTGCGTATTGAAGATCGCCCTGGCGGCACTGTGTGCCGCGCCGCCCGCCCGCGCACTGGACATCACGCTGCCGGCGGAGACCGCGAGCTTCAAGGCGAGCGATCTGCCCGGCTACCCGCTGGTGCAGCAGAATTGCCTGGTCTGTCATTCGGCGCAGTACGTGCAGTTTCAGCCGCCGTCGTCTGCGCGCGGCTACTGGGAGGCTACCGTCAGGAAGATGAAAAAGACCTTTGGGGCACAGTTCGCCGACGAGGACATCGCGGCGATGGTCGATTACCTGGTGAAGACCTACGGTGCCGAGCGTGTGGCGGCCGGCGAGGTTGGCGCCGCGACTGCGTACGCCGGGCGCTAAGACGCGAACGCCAAGATGCCTTTTTCGATACGCAAGGCCACCATCGATGACCGGGGCGAGCTCGAGAGCCTGATCGCCCGTTCCGCGCGTGCACTGACCCTTGGCGCCTACACGCCGCGGCAGGTCGAAACGGCGCTGCGCGGAGCGTTCGGAGTCGATTCGCAGCTGATCAGCGACGGCACCTATCTGGTCGCCGAAGCGGAGGGCAGCATCGTCGGATGCGGCGGGTGGAGCCGGCGCCACACGCTGTTCGGCGGCGACGCGCGCGCGCATCGCGACTCGGCAGAGCTGAATCCCGCACGGGATGCCGCGAAGATCCGGGCGTTTTTCATCGATCCGGCCCACGTGCGAGAGGGAATCGGTACCGCGCTGCTCGAGCGCTGCGAAGCGGAAGCGCGCGGGTGCGGCTTTACCCGGTTCGAGCTGATGGCCATGCTGTCCGGCGTCGATTTTTACCGCGCGCGGGGCTACGCGCCCGGCGCTGCGGTGCTCTACGAGCTCGAGCCGGGTCTGACCATCGAGTTCCTGCCGATGAACAAAGTCGTTTAGAGTCAGGATGCAAGCCGCCCCGCGCCGCGATGGAATTGGACCGGGCGGGCCGATCAATTCACCGGATGGCCGTTTCGCGCCGTTCTGGTACAATTCACTTCAGCGGCAATTGACCAGCGCCCGTCGTTTCCCGATGACAGGCTTTTGCCGCGGTCAATCCTGACTCGCTTTACATACATCGTTCGTCTGCAATTTGCTGGTCGATGAACGCCCCGCTTCAACGTTGAAGCGCCGGCAGGCCAACTCTAGAAAGTTTCTGAAATGTCATTTGCAAGCCTCGGCTTGTCCGATGCGCTGTTGCGCGCGGTCGCCGACGCCGGCTACACACAGCCGACGCCCATTCAGCTTCAAGCCATTCCCGCAGTACTCGCCGGCGGCGACCTGCTCGCGGGCGCCCAAACCGGCACCGGCAAGACGGCCGGCTTCGTGCTGCCGATCCTGCAGCGCCTTGCGGCCACTGCGCGGGCACCCGGCCGTGCATCGATCCGCGTGCTGATCATGACGCCTACCCGCGAACTGGCATCCCAGGTCGAAGAAAGCGTTCGCACCTACGGCAAGTACCTGAAATTCAGCTCCACCACCGTGTTCGGCGGCGTCGGCATCCAGCCGCAGGTCACGGCGCTGCGGCGCGGGGTCGACATCGTGGTGGCAACGCCCGGCCGTCTGCTCGACCATCACCGCAGCCGCACCATCGATCTGTCCGGCGTCGAAACGCTGGTGCTGGACGAAGCCGACCGAATGCTCGATATGGGATTCATGCCCGATATCAAGCGCATCCTGGCGCTGCTGCCGAAGAAGCGGCAGAACCTGCTGTTTTCGGCGACCTTCTCCGACGAGATCCGCGACCTCGCCACGGGCCTGCTGCACGCGCCGGCACAGATCCAGGTCACGCCGCGCAACTCGACCGTCGAAGCAGTCCAGCAGACGGTGCACCCGGTCGACTCCAAGCGCAAGACGGAGTTGCTGGTGCATCTGGTCAAGGAGCAGCAGTGGTTCCAGGTGCTGGTTTTCACCCGGACCAAGCACGGCGCGAACCGGCTGGCCGAGCAACTCGAAAAAAGCGGAATCACCGCGCTGGCCATACATGGCAACAAGAGCCAGGGCGCACGTACGCGAGCGCTCGCCGAGTTCAAGAGCGCCAAGCTGCAGGTGCTGGTCGCTACCGACATCGCGGCGCGCGGACTGGACATCGAGCAGCTGCCGCACGTCGTGAACTTCGATCTACCCAACGTGCCGGAAGACTACGTGCACCGGATCGGCCGCACCGGCCGGGCCGGCGCGGGCGGCGAGGCGATTTCGCTCGCAAGCCCCGACGAGATGACTTATCTGCGTGACATCGAACGGCTGATCAGGCGCTCGATCCCGCGCGTGGTGGTTGCGGGCTTCGAGCCCGGAACGCGCGGTAGCGCCGAACCGGCCAGTGCAGCGAAACCGCAGCCTCGCGCGCCGCGCTCGAACGGTCAGCCGCGGTCGAACGGTGAGCCGCGGTCGAACGGTGAGCCGCGCTCGAATACTGCGGCGCGCGCTCATCCGGCCAGTGCCAATCCCGCTTCGCAGCGGCCGGCAGCCGCCAAGCGGCCCGTCTCCTCGCGCGGGCGCCCCTCCCTGGTGGACCCACTGGTTCGATCGAACCTGCCACCGGGCTGGACGATCAAAAGAACGTGAGCGCACTGGCCTCGCCTCGTCCCTGCTCCCTCATCCTGAGGTTCTCCCCGCGTCTTGGGAGGCGCGCTGCAGCGGTGAACCCAGCTGTTACAAAGGGAAGCACTCGGGTGCGGGGCGAGGTCATCGCGCGGCCATTCCGCGCGTTCTAGGTGATAGAAGCCGCCGCCCTCGCGCACAACCGAGCGGGTGGTCCAAATCATCACGACAAACTTGCGAGCCATCGAGAGGGGTGTATGAAGAAGCTGTCGTTCGCCTTCGCGCTGCTGACCGCCGGCTGCGTGGTTTATCAGCCGGTCCCGACGTACCCGCCCCCGCCGGCCGCTCCGCCCGCCCCGGTCACCTATCAGCCTCCTCCGCCGCCGGTCGAGCCCGCCCCGATCGGGTACGAGCCCGCCCCGATCGGGTACGGGCCTGCCCCGATCGCATACGAGCCCGCCCCGATCGCATACGAGCCGCCGCCACCGCCGCCGGTTGTCAGCGTGTACGTCGAGCCGCCGATCGACGAGCCGCCCCCAATCTTGGTTCCGTGGGCTCCTCCGCCGATGCTGGTTGAAGAGCCTCCTCCGCCGCCGTTCTACGGCGCCGTCTGGATCGGCGGATTCTGGGTGTGGCATGGAACCTGGGTGTGGGATCACGGCCGCTGGGCCGAGCCGCCACGGCCAAGTTACGTCTGGGTTCACCCGTACTACGAGAATCGCGGCGGCACCGTCATTTTCATCACCGGTCACTGGGGCGCGATCGGTGTCGCATTCGTACCGCCGCCGCGCGACCGTTATTTCGAGGTCGAGCGACCCCTGCCCGGCGTGGTCGCGGGGCCGCCTTGCATCGGCCCGGAGGGAGTGTTTGTACCGCCGCCACCCGGCTCTCGGCTTGGAATCATCATTCCCGCGCCGGTGGGCACGGCCCCGGCCGTCGTCACGAGCGCGCCGGCCGTGGTCAACGTCGGGATGCGGATCACCAACAACGTGAACAGCAATAACACGACCGTCGTGAACAACGTCACCAACGTGACCAACGTGACCAACATCACGCACGTGACGATCGTCGCGCCGGCCAGCGCCACCGCAACCGGACAGGCCGTGAACACCTCGGTTCCTGCGCAGGCGCATCTTGCCGCCGCGCTTCCCCCGTTGGTGAAAGTTGCCGCGCCGCCACCGGCGACGCAGCGGCCGATTCCGGCGTTCGTGCGCGGACGCCCGCAGGTTGCTTTGCCGCCGCCGCAGGTCGTGCACGCCATCGTGCAGGCCCCACCACGCCGTCCGATCCCGCCTGCGGCCGCTCCCGCGCCCGCGACGCCCCCTGTCTCGGCGCCGATGGCGCCGCATCCGGCGCCGACTGAAAATATCGGCGCCCCAGGTTCAAGAGAATCGTTCGATCGCAGGGACCGGGAGCGCGCGCCCAATGCGGTGCAGCCGGCACCGATGGTTCAGCCGACGCCGAACACCGCGGCTCCGCGCGCGGCACAGCCAGCGCCCATGGTTCAGCCGGCACCGAACACCGGTGCTGCGGCGCCCCTTGAACGCCCGAATGAGCGCCCTGCGGAACGCCCGGGCGAACGCCGCGAGCGCATTGAACCCCGCGCGCCGAACCCGGCCCAGCCCGCGGTCAATCCGAGCGCGCCGCCTCCTCCGCCCAAGGCTGCGGTCAATCCGAACGCGCCGCCTCCTGCGCCGAAGGCTGCAGCCAATCCGAACGTGCCGGCCCCGGCGCCCAAGCAGGCGGTGCCTGCATCGGCACCCAGGAACCCGCAGAACGCGCAAGGCGCCACGCCGCCGCGCAAGGAAAATCCCGCTGGCCAGCCCGCGGGCGGCGAAAAACGCGGCGCGGCTGAAAAGCAAAAACAAGACGAGAAGCAGAAGGAGCACGAGAAGGAAAAGGAGCGCGGCGAGCGCTGACCAGGCCGGGCTTCAACATCCGGCGCCGGTACACCCGGCGCCGCGTGCCACCCATTGCACGCCGCCGGCGGTATCCGACAACACTGAGCGCGCGGCCAATGACCTCATGCAAGTGCTAGTGAACAAAAGGACTTGCGTTGCCGGAGCGGCCCTGCAGGTCGAGTAAGGTAGCCCGATTGCCATCACGTCGTCCGGCTAGCGCGGCTGCGTCCGCGGGGCCGATGGACATTCGGTAATGTCCTGGCTATCATGACCGCTGCAACCGTTAAGGCTTCGTTCGACCTTCTGACCGCTGTGCCGGCCCAAACTATCATCGGTCCGCGCCTCTGTTCCATCGGCAAACGTACTTGACGCTCGCACGTCCGGGCGCTGCCTGGACGCAACTTCCTCATTCCTCATTTACGCATCAAGGACGACAGATATGGCACAAGGCACGGTCAAGTGGTTCAACGAATCCAAAGGCTTCGGGTTCATCACTCCGGAGGACGGCGGAAAGGACCTGTTCGCGCATTTCTCGCAGATCCAGGGCACCGGCTTCAAAACCCTGCAAGAAGGTCAGCGAGTCGAGTTTGTGGTCGCGCCGGGCACCAAGGGCCCGCAGGCGACTCAGATCCGAGTAATCTGAAGCGCGCGCCGGCTGGCCTGGTCGGCTGATCGCGCTTCAAGCAGGACCGGGTTCCGAACCCGGCTCCGGGTGGTTTCGCGCCAGGGGCCGGTTTCCAATTTGAATCGACTCAGGACACTAGTTGGCCAAGACCAATTACGCTTTTGAAAAGCGCCAGCGCGAGCAGGCGAAGAGAAAGAAGCAGGAGGCCAAGCGCTTGCGCAAGGCGGGCTCTCATGCGCCCGCCGGCGAGCCCGAGGCTCCCGCCCCGGAACCCGCGCCAGCCGCGGTCGACCCGAACAAATCCTAGTTCGCCAGCCGGCGGTTGAACGGCCGCGGGCCGCGGCGCGCGCGATTTTGCTTCAACCCTGAGCCGCTTAGGATATATTTCCCCGGCCGGTACGCCGTGCGCCGGCCGGGGGCGGTGATGGACGAATCGGAACCGAGTCCGACCCAGCAGCGAGCGTCGGCCCGCGTCGCGGTGGTCGACGACGATCCGCTGTCCAGCTCGATGCAGGCTCATCTGTTGTCCCTGCTGGGCCATCGCGCAATCGTCGAGACCGATCCCGAACACGCGATCGAGCGCGCGCTGAACGGGCAATTCGACCTGATTCTGCTGGACCTCGGGATGCCCGGCCTGAACGGCTTCGAGGCGCTTCGGCGGCTCAGGCAGCGCGAGGCGGCCGAGAAGCGCGCCCAGGTTCCGGTTATTGCGGTGACCGGCTACACGTCGGAGCCGGACCGGCTGCGCTGCCTGATGTCCGGCTTTGCCGATCACGTCAGCAAACCGATTCATGCGGACCTGTTCGAAGCCTCGTTGCGCCGCGTGCTGGGCCAGCACGCGGGCGGCGCCGCCCAACCGGCCGCCGGCGAGCTTCAATCCGACGTCGACCGGCTGCGCGCGACCGTGAGGCGGCTGTCGGATGCAAAGCCCCAGGACCGCAGCTTCGGCCCGACCGTGATGGAGAAGTTCGCGCTGCGCTCGCAGCAACTGATCGAATCGATGCGGATCGCGCTGAGCGAGCAGGACGCGGAGCAACTGGCGCTCAGCGCCCGACATATGAAGTCGTCGGCCGAATTCCTGGGTGTCACCCGGCTCGCCGACATGTGCGCCCAGCTCGAACAGGCGATGCTGGCGCAGCAGTGGGGCGCGGCCGAGCAGCTTCTGGAACAGATCGAGCATGGCAACCAGGCGGTGCTGACCGTGCTGTTCGAGTCGGCCCGATGACCGCCGGCTCCGCGGTCCGATCCGCGGACGATCCGCAGGGGCGCCCAAGGGGCGTGGGCGCGGAGCTGATCTCGCACACCGGGCATGCGCTTCGCGCGTGCCTGAATGCAATTCTCGGATACGCGCAGATCCTCGAACTGGATCGGGCCCATCCGCTGGCACCCGTACAGAAGGAGCGGGTCGACCAGATCCAGGCCTCGGGCTGGCAGCTGCTGCGACTGATCGACGATGCGCTGGAGCTGGCGCGGATCGGGGCGGGCCAGCTGGCCGTCTCGATGGAGCCGGTGGCGCTGGCGCCGCTGTTGCGCAACAGCCTGGCGCAGCTGGACGAGCCGGCCGTCTCGAGCCGCGTTGGCCTCGACGCCGCAAGCCATGATGCGATCGTGTGGGCCGATCCGGCCCGGCTCAGGCAGGTCGTCGTCAAACTGCTGCTCGGTGCGCTCAAGTGCGACCGGCACGGCGGCAGCGTTCTGGTCGGCCTGAGCCAGAGTGCCGAAGGCGGCGCCATGATCCGGATTCGGGGCGATGGCCTGGCGCTGGCGCCCGGGCAGCTGGAGAAAGTGTTCCTGCCGCTCGATCATCCGGCGGCCAAAGACGGACCCGCTGAAGGCGTTCAACTCGGCTTGGTGCTGTCCAGGCGCTCACGGCCGTGATGCCCGCCGCAAGAAGTCCAGTGCTGCGGTCCGACTATCGGGCGCCGGCGTTCCGGGTCGAGTGGATTTCGCTGTGCTTCGACCTGGCGATCGAATCGACCGAGGTCGAAGCGCAGCTGCAGGTGCGGCGCTCGCCGCAAGCGCCGGCTGCGCCGCTGCGGCTCGACGGCGAACGGTTGCAGTTGCTCTCGATCAAGCTGGACGGGCGCGAGCTGAAAGACAGCGAATTTCGGGTCGACGAGTCCGGCCTGTCGCTCAATGGCGGGCAGGCCGACTCGTTCGTGCTGACGATCCGCACCCGGGTGCGGCCCGAGTCGAATTCCGAGCTGTCGGGTCTGTACGCATCCGGCGATACGCTGCTCACGCAGTGCGAGGCGCGCGGATTTCGCCGGATCACCTACTTTCCGGACCGGCCCGACGTGCTGGCGCACTACACCGTCAGCCTGCGCGCCGATCGCGACCGCTTCCCGGTGCTGCTGTCGAACGGCAACCTGATCGACGAGGGCGGCCTGCCGGACGGGCGCCATTTCGCGACCTGGGACGATCCGCACCCGAAACCGAGCTACCTGTTCGCACTGGTGGCCGGGCGCCTGCACTGCCGCGAGTCGCATGTGACGACGCGTTCGGGGCGTGCCGCCCGTCTTCAACTGTGGGCGGCCGAATCGGATCTGGCGCGGCTCGAACATGCGCAGCACTGCCTCGAGCGCGCGATCGTCTGGGACGAGCGGCGCTTCGGACTGGAGCTGGACCTGGACCGCTACATGATCGTGGCGGTGCGGGACTTCAATTTCGGGGCGATGGAGAACAAGGGCCTGAATCTTTTCAGCACGCGCTATGTGCTGGCCGATCCTTCGATCGCGACCGATGCCGACTACGCGGAGATCGAGGCAGTGGTCGGCCACGAGTATTTCCACAACTGGACCGGCAACCGCGTGACCTGCCGCGACTGGTTCCAGCTGTGCCTGAAGGAAGGCTTGACCGTCTACCGCGAGCAGGAGTTCGTGCGCGACATGCTGGAACGCGGCTTTTCGGACCCGGCCTGCGCACGATCGGCCTGCAGCGTGCCGCGGATCGAAGCGGTTCGCGCGCTGAGAACCACCCAGTTCGCCGAGGACGCAGGCCCGATGGCGCACCCCGTGCGGCCCGACTCCTACCTGGAAATCAACAATTTCTACACAGCCACCGTCTATCGCAAAGGCGCCGAGGTGGTGCGGATGCTGGCCACGCTCGCCGGCGCGGCGCAATTTCGCCGCGGTTTCGATCGATTCATCGCGCGTCACGACGGCGCCGCGGTCACGTGCGAGGACTTCGTCGCTTCGATCGGCGGCGCGGCCGAGCGGGACCTGAGTCAGTTCATGCGCTGGTATACGCAGGCCGGCACGCCGCGGGTGGCCGTCAGTCC
>WNFI01074225.1_pt2 | contig 13932 bp, 17 predicted proteins | sample 5400471 | NCBI WGS metagenome assembly WNFI01 (sample SAMN13153348, study PRJNA577476) | soil metagenome | isolation source: 100 cm saprolite on Douglas fir-dominated hillslope | place: USA:California | collected 2013-09-17 | reverse complement strand
CCTACGACGACCTGCAGAAGATCAAGGACACCCCGGTGGCCGCCGGCGGGCGAAGCTTCAGGCTATCCGACATCGCGGACGTACAGCGCGGCTACCAAGACCCGCCCACCTACCTGGTGCGCCACAACGGCGAGCCCGTGTTGCTTATCGGCGTCGTCATGCGCGCAGGCTGGAACGGGGTGGACCTCGGCGAGGCGCTCGACGTCGAGGAGACGAAGATCCAGTCGGAGCTGCCCCTCGGCGTCAGTTTCAGCCAGATCGTCAACCAGAGGACTCACATAGTCGAGGCGTTCAACGAGTTCATGGTGAAGTTCTTCGTCGCCTTGGCTGTGGTGATGGCGGTCAGCCTGATCAGCCTCGGCTGGCGGGTCGGCATCATCGTCGCGGCCGCCGTGCCGCTGACGCTGGCCTGCCTCATGGTGATCATGATGCTGACCCATCGCGACTTCAACCGGATTTCGCTGGGCGCCATCGTCCTCGCCCTGGGCCTGCTCGTCGACGACGCCATCATCGCCATCGAGATGATGGTGGTGAAACTGCAGGAGGGCTATGAGCGGACCAAGGCGGCCGCCTATGCCTGGAGCCACACGGCCGCGCCGATGCTGGCCGGCACGCTTCTCACCATCATCGGCCTCATGCCGATCGGCTTCGCGGAATCCGGCGCCGGCGAATACGCCGGCGGGATCTTCTGGATCGTGGGCTATGCCCTGATCGCCTCATGGTTCGTGGCGGTACTGTTCACTCCCTATCTCGGTGTGCACCTCCTGCCGAACATCAAGCCCGTCGAAGGCGGCCATGACGGCATCTATTCGACACCGGCGTTCAAGCGATTTAGGGCCCTCGTGGTCTGGGCCGTCGGCCACAAGTTCAAGGTGGCCCTGAGCGTCGTGGCGATCTTCTTCCTCGCCGTCTTCGGCATGGGCTTCGTCAAGCAGCAGTTCTTCCCGGGCTCGGAGCGCCCCGAATTGATGACTGAGGTGCGCATGCCCGAGGGCAGCAGCATCGAAGCCACCAACAAGGCGACCGCCAAGGTCGAGGCGTGGCTGAAGCAGCAGCCCGAGGCCAAGAACGTGACCACCTCCGTCGGGGGCGGCTTGGTCCGCTTTGTGCTCTGCTGGTGCGCGTCAACCAACTGGTGTTCGGTCCCCCCGTCCCGTATCCCGTCGCCTTCCGCGTCACCGGGCCGGACACCACGACACTGCGCGGCATCGCTGACCAGGTTCAGTCGGTCATGCGCGCCGATCCCGCCATGCGGCAAGTGACCCAGGATTGGGGCCCGCGCGTGCCGGAGCTCCACTTCGTTCTCGATCAGGATCGGCTTCAGCTGATCGGTCTGACGCGGAGCCAGGCCGGCGAGCAGCTGCAGTTCCTGCTGACCGGCGTGCCGGTGACCCAGGTGCGTGAGGACATCCGGACGGTCGACGTAGTGGCCCGCGCCCTAGGCGAGAAGCGCCTCGACCCGTCGAAGATCGGCGACTTCACCCTCCGCGGCGCCGATGGCCGCCTGGTGCCCCTCGCGCAACTGGGCAAGGTCGAGGTACGCGACGTGGACCCGATCCTGAAGCGTCGAGATCGCGTGCCGGCGATCGAAGTGCGGGGCGACATCGACGACGATCTGCAACCGCCCGAGGTTTCCACGCGGCTGGCCAAGTCGCTGGTGCCGCTGCAGGCTAAGCTGCCCGACGGCTACCACATCGAGATGGCCGGCAACCTCGAAGCGTCGGCCAAGGCAAACCTAGCCCTGGCCAAGGTCTTTCCGCTGATGCTCGTCCTCATGCTGGTGACGATCATGCTGCAGGTCCGATCCTTCCCGGCGCTGGCCATGACGATCCTCACCGCGCCGCTTGGCCTGGCGGGCGCTGTTCCGGTCCTGATCCTGTTTAAGCAGCCGTTCGGCTTCGATGCGATCTTGGGGCTCATCGGCCTGGCGGGCATCCTGATGCGCAACTCCCTGATCCTGATCGGCCAGATCCAAACGAACCGGGCGGACGGCATGGACGATTTCCACGCCGTGGTGGAAGCCACGGTGATGCGGGCCCGCCCGGTGGTGCTCACAGCGCTGGCCGCGGTCCTGGCGTTCGTGCCTTTGACCTTCTCCGCCTTTTGGGGATCGATGGCCTACACCTTGATTGGCGGAACGGCCGGCGGAACGGCGTTGACGCTCGTCTTCCTGCCCGCGGCCTACGCCATCTGGTTCAAGGTTCGGCCGCCGGGCCACAACGCGGCGGCCCGGCCCGGCCTCAAGATCCTCGCCGCCTCGGTGTTCGCCCGCCTCGGCGCCCGCTGGAGGACCGCGAGGAAGGCCGCCGAATGAACCCGGCGCGAAACTGAGGGCACGTGCCCCTTGGACCGTCTGGACACCATGCAGCTCTCCCTTCGAGTCGCTGTAACCGGGCGCCTCTCCAAGGCGGCTGCGGAGGCTGATAGTTCCCAGCCCACCGCCGGCTAGCAGATCGCCGCGCTTGAAGAGCACCTCGGGGCACAACTGCTCCGCCGCACCTCGCGCGGGCTGAACTTGACGACGGCTGGCCAGGAGTATTTCGAGACCGCCAGCCGCATCTCGCCGAGCTCACCCACGCCGAGTCCCACAGATCGCGCAGGGTCAGGTCTCCGCGGCAGGCCTCGTTCCGGTGGCGATGTTGGCCGCCGTCGCCCACGTGTTCGTGGCGCCGCGTCTGAAACCGAGGACGGTTTCGTTCGAGCCAAAACGCGCAACGTCGAGGGACATAACGAGAGACTTGTGATCCGCAGCCAGCACTGCACGCGGCTTTCGCCACCCCTTCAAACAGTCCTTACAGGCGGCGGATTTCGCGCACGCCGCGGCCGAGCCTGCGACGCAACAGCGCGCGCAGGGTAGCGCCTTCGGCATAACCCACCTCGGCGGCGATCTGGTCGACGCTGGCCTGGCTGGTCTCGAGCAGGTGCACGGCGTGCTCTACCCGCAGGTCCTGGAAGTATTCCAGGGGCGATTTGCCCAGCACGCTCTGCATCCGGCGGGCCAGGGTGCGCTTGCTTGTGGCGAGCGCAGCCGCCGCCTGTTCGAGCGAGAACCCCTCGGCCAGTCGTTCCCGCGCCCAGCGCCCGAACTTGTGCGCCAGCGGATCGGCGTGGGCCAAATGGGCGGGGATCGTGTACAGCGCCTGCGAGGTGCGCGTGTCCGCCACAAAGTACTTCGCCGTGAGGCTCGCCAGTTCCGGGCTGGCGCGTCGGATCAGCGTCAGCGCCAGGTCCAGGTGGCCAAGCGCCGCGCCGGCGGTGACCATCGCATTAGACGGCACGACGAGCCGCGTCTCGTCCAGCCGTACCAACGGATAGCGTTGCCGGAACAGCGGCGCCAGCCACCAGGTCGTGGTGGCCTCCTCGCCATCGAGCAGGCCCGCTTCCGCCAGCACGAAGGTTCCAACACAGGCGGCGGCGGTCAGCGCACCGCGTTCCGACCATTTGCGCAACACCGCGCCGGCTTCGCGCACCTCGTCGCTGGCCAGCGCATGCACCAGCGGCTCCGGCGCTATCCGGTTGATGGCGGGTGTCACCACCACGTCCGGCGTCCTGGCGCGCACGGCCGCAGCCACCTGCACGCTCAGGCCCTGCGCAGTGGTGACGGTCTTACGTAGGCCCACCACAGTCGTCTGGAAGCGCTGTGAGGTGACGCCGGTCATCTCCGCCAGCGTGTTGGCGGTGCTGAAGGCATCGAGCACCACAGCCAAGCCGGTGTCGAACACGCCATTGAGAGCAAGAGTGTGGATACGCATGGCAATTATGATATCAAATTTGATGATCTTGCCACCAGGGCGAACATCGCTGCAGGCCTACTTTGCGCATCACGATTCACGCCAAGCCTGGAGTCAACCGTGATCAAGAACGTGCTGTTTGCCCACCTCCTGCCAGAGCATCGAGCGCCGTCGTAAGACCCGGCATCGACCCCCTCAAGCGCGAGTATGGAAATTTGGTATGGCTGGATCGATATCAAAAATGGCAATCCTGCCACTACGTGCGCAATCACTCGGCTCGTAGACTTCCACCCACTTTGCAGTGACCACCAACCAACGACTGGAGAATAGACATTGATCAAATGTGGATTGTTCGTCCGACTTGAAGCCAAGCCGGGCAAAGAACAGGCGGTAGCGGACTTCCTTGCTGCCGGCCTCGAGCTGACAAACCAGGAGGCGACTACGCCGATCTGGTTCGCTCTGAAGCTCTCGCCGACGACGTTCGGTGTCTTCGACGCCTTTGCGACGGAAGAGCACCGTCAGGCGCACCTCATGGGCAACATGGCCGAGTCCCTGATGGCGCGGGTCGACGAACTGCTGGCGAGCCCGCCGTCGGTCGAGCCCCTCGACATTTTGGGCATGAAGAACCAGCTGACTTCCTATGCCTGAAGAGCCGACCGGCCTGACGCCTCAGCATCCCCTCGAAACTGAAACACCAATAGAGACTCAAGCGTTTACACAAAAGAGCATTACCCTAAAAGGAGACTGCATCATGTCCCGCATCAACGTTCCCACTTCGATCGACACCGCCCCGAAAGGCGCGCGACCGCTGCTGGAGGCCATAAAGGCGAAGCTGGGTTCCGTGCCCAATGTTTTCCGGCTGATCAGCAACAGCCCCGCAGCGCTGGAAGGTCTGCGATCGCTCCAGGGAGCACTCGACAGGGGGGCGCTGGACCCGCACACGCGCGAGCGGATCGCGCTTGCAATTGCCAACGTTAACGGCGGCGATTATTGCAACGCCGCTCACACCGCCATCGCCAAGAGCCTGGAGCTGGACGAGCGCGAAATCGAGGCCGCGCGTGGCGGCGGTTCCGATAACGCCAAGGCCGACGCGGCCGTATCTTTTGCCCGCAAGGTTGCGGTGCAGCGCGGTGACGTGACGGACACCGATTTGCAACACGTCCGAGATGCCGGCTACAGCGATGCTGAGCTAGTGGAGATCGTCGCCCGAGTGGCGCTGAGCACCTTTACGAACTACGTCAACGAAGTCTTCAAGACGCCGATCGATTTCCCGGTCGCCGCCCCGGCGAGAAGAACCAGCTGACTTCCTATGCCTGAAGAGCCGACCGGCCTGGCGCCTCAGCATCCCCTCGAAATTGAAACACCAATGGAGACTCAAATGTTTACACGAAAGAGCATTACCCTTGCCCTCATGATCGCCATGGGCAGCACGATGGCCCACGCCGAATCTAACGTGGCAGCGAAAGATATCGTCATCGTCCACGGCGCCCTGGTGAACGGCTCCGGCTGGCGCGCCGTCTATGACATCCTGTCCAAACATGGTTTCCATGTGACTATCGTTCAGGAGCCACTGACCGGCCTTGCGGAGGACGTCGAGGCCACCAAGCGCATCATCGATCTGCAGCCGGGCCCCGTCGTACTGGTCGGCCACAGCTATGGCGGCTCTGTGATCACGGAAGCAGGCGCCGACCCCAAGGTCAGCGCGCTGGTCTATGTGGCCGCGCTCCAACCCGATGCAGGGGAAGCCAGCGGCCAGTTGCTATCGAAGTTTGCCCCGCCCAACGATGCCATGCGGGCCGCCAACAATCGGGGCACGCAGGACAAGTATTTCTTCCTCCCGCCCGAGAAATTCGCCAGGACCTTTGCGGCCGACGTCCCCGCGCCGGAAGCTCAGTTTATGGCGGACTCGCAGCAGCAGCTCGCCGAGAAAGCTCTGGGCGCGCCCGTCTCTGTGGCTGCTTGGCGCACCAAGCCTAGCTACGCCATCCTGACCACGCAGGATCACGTGGTGAGCCCCGAGCTTCAGCGCTGGATGTACAAGCGTTCGGGCGCCAAGGTTACCGAACTGCCGGCAAGCCACGCGGTCTTCGTCTCGCAGGCGGCCGCGGTCGCTCGCGTGATCGAGGCCGCTGCAAAGTAGGCGGCCCCGGGCTGCTGTTCATCTGACCCAGACTTGAGCGCGCATGCTTCGCTGTTCATCGACACGCGGGGCATGTGCGCTTGGAGCTTGACCTGACCACCGCCCTGACCGCCGATTCGCGGGTCCCCGAGGGCCGGCATCGCCGCCATGCCGGCCTGGACCGGCGGCGACGGCAACCCCGCCCGCCTGGTCAACAACGCCGGCATCACCGGGAGCATCGGCTACGCTGACAGGGATCGTGGCGATCGGACGCGACGCCCGACCTTGACAGCCATAAATGTAACTTGTATTGTTACGTTATGACCGCGAACAGTCGTATGGCGAGCGCCGTCCACATCATGAGTTTCGTCGCTCACGCCGGCGACGAGGGAACGACTTCGGAGGCGATCGCGGAAAGCCTCCGGACCAACCCGGTCGTGGTGCGGAAGATCCTCAAGCTTCTCGAGCGGGAGGGACTTGTCGCCCTTCGTCCAGGCCGTCGCGGCGGCGTCGGCCTCCTGCGCGCGGCATCTCGCATAACACTCGGTCAGATCTACAAGGCGGTTGAAAGCGAGACCGGCGTATTCGCCATGCGCAGCCAAGTGCATGACGGGTGCCCGGTGGCCTGCGCGATGAAACGAAGGCTCGGCCCAATCTTCAACGCCGCGAACGACGCCGTTGAGCAGGCTCTCAGCAAAACGAGTCTCGCCAATCTGGTACGCGGCGTCGGCTAAATTTGCCTGCAATTGTAACCGACACGGACATGTTTAACATCATCACTCACACACGCTAAAAACGAAAGAGCCGGCACAATGCATCCGTTCCGTAAACTTCGAGAAGGCGGCCCACTGACTCCAGCGCAGGTCGCCGTGGTTCTCAATGAAAACGTTGTGATGCACACTCCGGTTCTCATAAAGCCGATCGTTGGCCGAGAGCTCGTTTCGTTTGCGGTCTCAATGTCGTCACAGAGTCGCGACGATCCCGGCAAGTACATCTTCGAAGGCAAGATCGACGCTCGCACGACCTTTCTTCGATGGCAAGGCACCGTCGAAGGCCACACGATCGAGAGCCTGGAGCTTCTGACCGACGACGAGAACGGACTGCTGCTCGAGCGCACTATCGCATACAGGCCGTTTCCGGCTCTCAAGATATTCAGAGATCGGCTGATCGCACTGAACACCGGCAAGGTGCCTGACGACATGTGGGATTATCCGAAGGCAACCGAAACGTAATGTGAGTGGTGTGCGCTCGATCTTCAACGCTGCGAACGACGCCGCTGAGCACCCGACGGACACGGCGATGTTCGGTCGCTACGCGGGCGAAGAGCAGGGCGACGCGGTCAAGGGCGTCCTTGCAGCCAACAATCCCAGCAAGCGAATGGCCGATCCGTCGGAAATCGCGAAGCTGGCGGTTTATCTCGTGTCGGACGATTCCGCGTACGTCGTCGGAGCAGACTTCCTGATCGACGGCGGGGTCTCAGCCATTTCGCCCGTGGGCGCCTGAGCTTCGCTGCAGTGAACCAGGGCCGTTCCCGTTTCTACTGTGGCCTTTTTTCCCCAGCTCTCCACTCACCAGGCCGCACGCAATATGACATTGGAGATAAGAACGTGAATCGGATCGCGCCAAAACGAATATCGGTTGCCAACCTAGACGACAAGCCCGTCCAAACGCTGCGCGGCGGCGCCTCTCCGCCCGTAACCTCTCCAAACCTGGTGCTCGCCATTGTGTGCGTGGGTATCGTACTGGCCAATCTCGACTTGTTTATCGTTAACGTCGCGTTGCCCAACATTGGTCAAGATTTCAAGAACGCGACGCTGGAAGATTTGTCGTGGATATTGAACGGCTATGCGATCGTCTACGCCGCGCTACTGGTGTTCTTCGGACGTTTGGCCGAGCGCCACCGTCGAGATCAGAGCTTCCTGCTTGGCGTCGCCTGGTCACCGTAGATTGGCGTTTGATCTTTCTGGTCAATGTACCGATCGGACTTGCCGCCGCGTCGTCCCGATCCTTCTCATCTTCCATCAGCCGTTCGGATTCAATGCGATCCTGGGTTTGCTCGGCCTGTCCGGTATCCTCATGCGCAACACGCTGATTCTGATCGGCCAGATCCACACGAACCGGGCCGGAGGTCTCGACAACTATCACGCCGTGGTCGAGGCGACGGTCTGATCCTGGTGTTCCTGCCCGCGCTCTATGCGATCTGGTTCAAGGTCAGGAAGCCGGAAACCGAAACCGCGACGGCGGCAATGGAGATCCATCCGCCGGCGATCGTCTAGCGTCCGTCGAGCCCCATGTGGCGGTGACGCACGCCTGCTCGCGGAGTCCGCTCGAGCCGGCACGTCCAGCTCACTCAGGCAGGTCACCCCGTCTCTCCCACGACCCCCGTGACTCGAACTTAAATCATTGATGCTGTGATATCCCTGTTATAATGCATTGATATCCCTGTATGTCCGGAGCGATCATGACCTTGAACCCGTCTCTCGTCGAACGAGGCCGTTGCAATTGCGCAGCGCTGCGCAAGGCGTCGCGCCGCGTGTCTCAACTTTATGACGCCGCCCTTGCGCCCTCGGGGCTCAAATCGACGCAGTTTGCGATTCTTTGCGAGATCGAGCTCCGAGCGGGCGAGCCGCCGACGATAAGCGATCTTGCGACTGCGTTGGTGATGGACCAGTCCACAATCGGCCAGAATCTACGACCCTTGGAGCGAGACGGTCTGATCTCGCTGGCGCAAGATGCGAGCGACCTCCGACGCCGGCACGTAAAGCTGACCAGGAAGGGCCGATCGCGCTTCGCTGCGGCTCAATCTCTGTGGATCGGTGCCCAGGCGCGTTTCGAAAGCAGTTTCGGGAAGCGTGAAGCGGCAACGCTGCGTGCCACGCTGCTGGACATTGCCGGTGATCAGTCGCTCAGCGGCGATGGCAACACATGAATCAGATCGTGCCAAGACGAACGTCCACCCCTGCGGCGGCTGCCAGCCTGGACGACGAGCCTGTCCAAACACCGCGCGGCGCCGCATCTCCGCCCGTGACCTCTCCGAATCTGGTGCTCGCCATTGTGAGCGTGGGTATGGTACTGGCCAATCTCGACCTGTTCATCGCCAACGTCGCGTTGCCCAACATTGGTCAAGATTTCAAGAATGCGACGCTGGAAGATTTGTCGTGGATATTGAACGGCTATGCGATCGTCTACGCCGCGCTACTGGTGTTCTTCGGACGTTTGGCCGAGCGTCACCGTCGAGATCGGAGCTTCCTGCTTGGCGTCGCACTTTTCACGGGCGCATCGGCCGCATGCGCCATGGCCAACAGTGTGGAGACGCTGGTCATCTTTCGCCTCGCCCAGGCGGCGGGAGCGGCATTGATGACGCCAACTTCGCTAGGCCTTCTGCTGGCGGTGTTTCCGCCCGCGCGTCGCGGCAGCGCGGTGAGGACCTGGACCGCCATTGGCGGCTTGGGCGCGGCTCTTGGCCCGCTTGTTGGCGGTGTGCTGGTCACCGTAGATTGGCGTTTGATCTTTCTGGTCAACGTACCGATCGGACTGGGCGCCTTGCTGGTCGGTTGGTGGAAGCTCCCGCAGGTTCCTGGTCACGAAGCGCCCAGGCCAAGCGCGTGGGACGCGGCGCTCGTTACCGGAGGCATTGGCGCGCTGGTATTCGCTATCGTGAAGGTGAACGACTGGGGATGGAGTTCACCGAGAATCAGCGTCGCCATCGCCGCCGCAATCGTTCTTCTCGCGCTGTTTGTGTTGCGCTGCTTCCGATCTCCAATCCCGTTTGTCGATCCAGGTCTTTTCCGCATTCGGCAGTTCACCGGCGCCTCGCTGGTGATGGTGCCGTATTCGGCTGCCTTCGGCGCGATGCTGCTTTCTGTCGCCTTGTGGGAACAGACCGCGTGGGGATGGTCGGCCTTGATGACCGGACTGGCACTCGCGCCCGGACCTCTGATTCCGACAGGCATCGGCGTGGGCCTGACGTTCCCAACTCTGATGGGCGTGAGCGGCGGCGCTTTGCCTCCGTCTTCGTTCGCCACGGGCTCTGGCGTAGTCAACATGATCCGGCAGGCATCTCTGGCCGTCGGCGTGGCGATATTTGTTGCGATTGTTGGCTCGCCCGCGTCTGGGGCGGAGCGCGTCGCCGCATTTCATCACGCGTGGTGGTTTTTTGTCGCGATTGTCGTGCTGGGATTGCTTCCCACGTTCTTACTTATTCGGCCGAGACGACTGTAGGTGGCCACCCGCGCCGGCGCATCTTCGTCGTGTCAAACCAGGGTGATTTCAACGTCGATGTTTCCGCGCGTCGCCTTCGAGTACGCGCAAGTCTCGTGCGCAAGGTCGATCAGGCCCTGAGCGACTTCGCGCTCTATTCCCGGCAGGCTGACCTTCAGCCGGGCCCGCAGGAGATAGGCGCTGCCGTTCATCCCCAAGTCCACCTCGGCATCGATGGCGCGGTCCGCGGGCAGAACCACCTTCTTGCCCGCCGCGGCGAGTTCGATGGCGCTGAGGAAGCAAGCCGACCAGCCCGCTGCGAACAGCTGCTCCGGATTGGTACCGCCGCCCGGACCGCGTGGCCGGGAAAGCTTGACCTCGAGATGGCCGTCGGAGCTGCGCGCCGCGCCATCGCGTCCCCCGGACGTGTGCGTCTTGGCCGTGTAAAGAACCTTGTCGATTCGAGTCATGATGTTTCTCCTGTTGAAGCCGGATGGGCGAAATCGATTTAACTGGAAGACGCACGCAGGCCGGTCAACCGAAGTCGGTCGAGCGGGCGACGGAATCCCAATTGCGCATCTCCTCGCCCAAAGCCGTGAGGCGCTCTTCGACAAGCTGCTTGGCGTCAGAGCCCAGCAACAGGTGCGTGGGTGGATCACGTACGTCGATGATGCGAAGGAGTGCTTGGGCTGCTTTGGCCGGATCGCCTGCCTGGCGCCCGCTGTATTCCTGCCGACGCTTGCGCACCGGATCGAACACCGCGTCGTAATCTGCGATCGAGCGTCCGGAGCGGACCATCGAGCGTCCGGCCCATTCCGTGCGAAAGGATCCCGGCGCGATCGCCGTGACCTTGATTCCGAGGTCTTTGACTTCTTTGGCCAGCGCGTCGCTGATGCCTTCGAGTGCGAACTTGCTGCCGCTGTAGTAAGCGATGCCGGGCAAGCCTGCGTAACCGGCCATCGACGTGATATTGACGATGTGACCACGGCGCCGTTGGCGCATGTACGGCAGCACGGCCTTGATCACCGCCACCGCGCCGAACACGTTGACTTCGAACTGACGGACCAGTTCGGCTAGCGGTGACTCCTCGAGAATGCCTTCGTGACCGTAGCCCGCGTTGTTGACCAGCACGTCGACCGGTCCCAAGTCTTCCTCGATCCTGTGCACAACCGCGTCGACGGTGTCGAAACGACTGACATCCAGGATCACTGCGTTGGCACGCGTGCGATGCCGGGCTTCGAAGGCGGCGCGATCATCCTCGCGCCGCACGGTGCCGATCACGCGGTGCCCAGCCTGCAAGGCCGCCTCGGCGAAAGCATGGCCCAAGCCGGTTCCTGCTCCGGTAATGAGCAATGTCTTCTTTGCGTTTTTCATTTCTGGCTCTTGCGGATTTCGGTGGTCGTACGCCCGCCGAAACCCCAGTTGTCGGTGTCCACTTCTTCGATCGCGACGTGCGTCCATTCGGGCGGCTTGTGCAGCACGCGCTCGAGCGTCTCGGTCACTTCCTTGATGACCCGGGCTTTCTGCTCGGCGGTGGTTCCTTCGCGGGTGATGCGGATGCTGACGAAAGGCATGGCTTGCTCCTTGCGAGTGATCGATGCTTCAGCGGCCTGCGCTGAAGCCGCCGTCCACCGGCAAAACGGTGCCGCTGACGAAATCGGCCTTGGAGAGATACAGCACGGCCGCGCTGATCTCGGAGATGGTTGCGATGCGGCCCAGCGGATGCAGCCGGCCGAGGGCAGCATGGGTCTCGGGGGCATGCATCGGCGTGTCGACGGAGCCCGGAGCAACTGCGTTGACCGTCACGCCGTACGGCGCAAGTTCCAGCGCCAGTGCACGAGTGGCCTGGTTGATGCCGCCCTTGAGAGCCACAGCCAGCAACGCCGGGACATGACCGTGCGGTTGCAGTGCCAGAGACGCGGTGATGTTTATGATCTTGCCGTGCTTGCGCTCGCTCATATGCTTCGCCGCTTCCTGCGACGGATACAGCACCCCCTTCAAGTTCGTGGAAATCTGCTCCTCGATCTCTTCCGTCGTGAACTCGACAAACGGCTTGGCGGTGAAGACGCCGGCATTGTTCACCAGCACATCGACCTTGCCGTACTTGGCGATCGCCTGCTTGAAAACCTTCTGCGCCGATTCGGGTCTGCCGACATCGCCCGCGACGCCGAGGAAGCGTTCGCCCGCGTTCAACTGCGCGGCAGCGGTTCGCAGGCGTTCGGTGGAACGGCCCGTGCCGACGACGTTGTAACCCTCCTTGAGGAAAGCTTCGGCCAAGCCCAGGCCGATACCGCGGGTGGCGCCGGTGATGACGACGGTGTTGTTTGATGTGCTCAAGGTGTGTCTCCGTTGGATTCGGGTTTCGGGGCCGGTGTGGAGCCAGTCCTCACCGGTCAGGAGACAATTTATCGATCTCGTGGAACGCAAAAAACGGGGTTCGCCACACTTGTCTTGATACATGATGTAAAGAATATGCACCGGCAATTCGACGACATCCTGCTCGGAAGCATCGAACTGTTCTGCCTGGCCGCCGAGGCCGGCAGCTTCACCGCGGCCGCCAACACCGCGGGCATCACGCCCGCGGCAGTCAGCCGCTCGATCTCACGTCTGGAAAAGCGCCTGGGTGTGCGTTTGTTCGTGCGCTCCACGCGCAGCATTCGCCTCACCGAAGGCGGCAAGGTCTACTTCGAGCAAAGCCGCGCCGCGCTCAATCAACTGATCGAGGCCGAACGGAAGGTCACCGGGGAACAAGTGCAGCCTTCGGGCACGATCCGCATCAGCGTGCCCACGACCTACGGACACTTCCGTCTGCTGCCGCTGCTACCTGCGTTTCGCGCGAAGTACCCGCTGATCAGGATCGAAGCGCATATCAGCAACCGCAACATCGACTTCCACGAAGAGAACTTCGACGTGGCGATCCGCTTCCGCGTGCAGCAGGACTCGACCATGGTCGCCCGGCATCTCGAGAACGCTGCCCTTGTGGTGGTGGCCAGCCCCGCCTACCTGAAGCGCGCAGGCATGCCGAGGGCGTTGTCCGATCTGGAGCAGCACGAGTGCATCCAGTTCGATCTGCCGAGCAGCGGGCGGCAGATTCCGTGGTTGTTCAAGGAGGATGGCCATGACAAGGAGATCCTCTCGACGGGCAACTACATCTGTGCTGAGGACGTGCTTGCTGGCGTGACTTTGGCCAAGGCAGGCGCGGGGCTATTCCAGACCTACCGGTTCATCGTCGAGAAAGACCTGGCTGAAGGCGGACTGGTCGAGGTCCTGCAAACCTTCGCCGGACGTTCACGCCCCGTGAGTCTGATGTATCCGCATGGCCGCCTGCTGCCATCGCGCGTGCGGGCGTTGGTCGATTTCCTGTTGGAACATGCCCCATCGCCGGCACCCACCAGCAGAGATTTGTCCGGTCAACGCAAGCGAACAAAGTAGGCTTGCCGATTCGCGGCCTGGAAAATTAATCGCTGCCGTTGAACCGGTGCAGCCACTTCGGCGTGCCATCACCAACTGGCTGCGTACGATTCCGGGAAGCGTTAGCCGCCGAAGCCCTTCATCTGCTCGAAAATCCGCTTGGTAGATTCGAACGGGCAATTACGCTCGCGCATTCCGCTGATCAGCCGGCCGCGCAGATGATCAAGGCCACCGCGCCACTTCCATGCAGCCATCGAGCAACGCTATTCATCAGCTTCGCCCTGCATAAAGCCGGCGGCAAGCACAGCTCTTTCGGTCCAAACGCCAAAACTAGTTATTCTTGCTAACGACGGGGCGTATAGATTACTTCGACGGTCCGCCTCACTAACCTGGTGCTAAGCAGACCCGGAACCCGCACGGTTTTACGGGTAATAGATATCGATTGCGCGGCTGTGGACAAGAGGTCCCGCA
>WNFI01438069.1_pt1 | contig 13935 bp, 11 predicted proteins | sample 5400471 | NCBI WGS metagenome assembly WNFI01 (sample SAMN13153348, study PRJNA577476) | soil metagenome | isolation source: 100 cm saprolite on Douglas fir-dominated hillslope | place: USA:California | collected 2013-09-17 | reverse complement strand
GGAGTGAAAAGCGAAAACTGAATTGTCCCCGAAAAAGTGGAGTCTAAGAAGAGACGGTACACTGAAGTAGGGAGCAAGCAGATAAAACAGCAGCGAAAGACCTACGCACGGGAACTTCAAGCCGGAAATGATCCGGCTGCATGAAAACAACGAGAAGAGTGCAGCCTAGATCGACCATGATCTGGACTTACCAATCGGGATCGTCCACAAATGGCGACATCGCTTGAAAGATAACGGTCAGCAGGCATTTGTTGGGAAGGGCCACCAGTGAGAGCCAGAAGCCGAGATCAAGCGGCTGCGACGAGAAATTGGAGGTGGCGCGGAGGGAGCATGACGTTTTAGAAGCAGTAGGCTTCAGCAAAAAACAAAGCTGAGATACGCGTTCATTGAGCAGCACACGGCGGAGTTTGAGGCGAAGATTATGTGCGAAGTCCTGCAGATGAGCGCGAGAGGCATAAGGGGCGGCAAATGCATCTACTACTGAAAGAGACGCTACGCAGCCTCTCGATAGTAGTCGTGAATGAGGCCTTCCAACACGTCTCGTCGGCGGATCGGCGCTTCCGGCAAAGAAGGAACAAACGGAATTGGCACTTGCTGCTCAAGTCCTTGATGAGGCGTAGGGTCAAAAAACCGCATCCGAGCATGTCAAGAAGGCTTAAAGCCCATTGCTACTCGGAGGCGGACTGAAAAAGATCGCGGGTTCGACCATCAATTGAACCCGCACTGGCTGACAAATAAAAATTCCGCATTATGATGCGGAATTTTGGCAAAACAACGGTTCGGGAGCGGCGGGCATTGTCTGGGCACCAAAAGACAAAAGCTAGCACCTCATTTTACAACAAATTGTGCCGCAACTCAAAGCAGCGTAAGCAGGGCGAACGCATCAAAAAATACTGAAGGAGTTGGGAAAGGAAGGTGTGGTCGAGGGCCGCTTTGTAGCGCTTACGTCTGAGGGATAGTTTGGCGGGATGACGCCCGAGTAATTTAAGGGCAAAATGGCGCAGAACAGCGAAATTTTCAGCGCCATTGAGGACACACAAATGGGCATCATCCTCGTGAAAGACGTGAATGGTTGAAAAACCATATCCATGTGCCGAGATCGGGACGTTCCTCCCCTACCCTGTGTTATGCTTATCGGCTTATGGTCATCTTTCAAACAGCTATAACCCAAACATGATTTACCAACTCTTGCTGTGTTTCGTGTGCCTGTTGCTCGATATGTTGGCAACCGCAGGAGTAGCACCGCAGGAAAAGGATTTGGAAATCGCCCTGTTACGCCAGCAGCTGCGTATTCTAGAACGAAAGGCGAACACCAAACCGCCGTTGTCACGACCGGACAAGCTGAAGCTCGTTGCGCTTGTGGATCGCCTGAAAGGGGTAATTCAGCGTTTTCACAACCGTTTGGGGCAGTGTGTGCTGCTGGTCAACCCAGACACCTTGCTTAAATGGCATCGGGAGCTTGTGCGGCGGAAATGGACGTTCCAGCCTCCAAACCTCGGCGGACGCCCGCGAATCGAGGTGGAACTGGAAGCCTGATTGTCCGTCTGGCACGCGAAAACCCGCACATGGGTTTTGACAAGATCAGGGCGAGCTCGTTATTGCCCTTTGTTTCTCCAATAATAGCTCATTCAACCTGAGAACCGCTGTAGGGGGGATATCACGGCGCAGTTAACGTAGGATTTAGAACGTCTAATAAAACGGCAGGAATCTGTATTCCTATAGCCAGGAATCTGTACTTCTGCCCATTGAAGGTTAATCATAAGTGATCGATCATATTCGAATAGACGTAGTGTTACTTCTCAAACTGGTTTGAAATCGAGTGGAAACTACTCAGCCCGACAGAAAGTTGAGCAGTAAGTCCAATAAACGATCTATTGACGCTCCAGATTTACACTAGCCATATGTGTTGTGGATCGCTGGGCAGTGAATATGGGATATTTGTTGGAATCAGAATGGGATCGGAGTCAAATTGAAAACTGAAAAAGCAAAAAGCGACCCCAATCGGATCGTGATGTTTTTGGGCGTGATTGTTCTCATAGGTGGGGTTCTGACAGCGTGTTTCGGGCTAATTATTGCATTATCTTACTTTCAAGGCTATTTCGTAAAAGGCACGCGACCCATTCCCGGTGATGCGGCAAAGTACGACCCAATTGCCAGCTATCCGCAGATTGTACAATTTGCTGGCGGTAGTCCTAAGTTGTTGAGCATCGATATGAAATTTGTGAAGGCGGATGGAACCCTCGATCTGACCGCTGATTACGGCGCTGAGGTATATTACTATTTCGCTCATGTGCTCAATAGCTCACCGACAAACACGGCCCCGCTTGGTGCCGGCGGAAAGCCCGGCGGAACATATGCCGAACGCATTACGGTGCATCTGGTAAAACCTGGGATGAAAAATTACAGCAGGGATAATTTTTACGATTATGGCATGTCGAGCCTAACCCTATCGGCCTCACCGTTGACACAAACTATCGTTGATCCACCCCGTTGTACGCTTAAACAATTGTGGGATGCTGCCATCAAGCAAGACGCACCAGCGAATGCCGTTGCTCACATCGAGTACGGTAGCTATGGTTATACCTTTTCAATCGATGGCACTCAAATCCATTTGCAATTTGATCCCAACTGTCAGCTAAAGAACTAAGGCCTTGAGCATATCAGGCGTATCAGGTTAAGGCGTTTTTGTATCCAACCCCGCGTTTGGCGTGCTTTTTGACTCAAAGCGCGTGTAGTCAATCAGTGTTTGATGGGTATTGCTATCCGGGATGATGTCAATGCTCAACTCACTATGTCGGCCAGCGGGGAATCGTGATATTCGCCTGCGCCGGGTCGTACACGCGCACTACAGGCTCATTGCGCGATTTTCTCCGGCCTCACAAAGACGACGCCACTTGGCGATTGTGCGACGTGTGAGGCAGCATCGTCCTATTTCCGTCCGCTAGTCAATTCACCTTATGGTTTCGCATTTGCCATCGTAAAATTTACACGACTAATGATATCAGGGTTTTCCCCAAGGTCTTTTCGAGAACGCTACTGGCTCAGAGGATTTGTTGGGCGGGGTCTTTCATAGCCTCACCACCAAGTACCCGTTGGTTATATAATGTTATGTCCAATAATCACCCGTGTAGGTTTTCGTAGGGCTACAAATAGTTCGCTTTATCGTGAAGGGAAAACGTAATGGCCTTTATATGCCACCCCGAACGGAGGCTACTGACTTTGACTCCTTCTGGCAGCAGACGCTTGGTGAGGCGCGCCAATTTCCGCTAAACGCAACCTTCGAGCCAGTCGACGTCGGCTTGACGTTACAAGAGGTCTACGACGTGACCTACTCGGGTTTCGGTGGACAACCCATCAAGGCATGGTTGCTCCTACCTCATCATCGTTGCGGTCCGGTGCCGTGCGTAGTGGAGTATCTCGGTTATGGCGGTGGACGCGGCTTCCCCTTCGAGTGGCTATTGTGGAGCAGTGCTGGCTACGCCCACTTCATTATGGACACGCGCGGACAAGGCAGTTCTTGGAGTAAGGGCGACACATCGGATCCCGAACTGGATGGCGGCAATCCACATTTTCCTGGTTTTTTCACACGGGGCATTCTTGACCCCAAGACGTATTTTTACCGTCGAGTTTTCACCGATGGTGTTCGCGCCGTGGAAGCTGCACGCCATCATCCTGCTATAGCACCCGACCAGATCGCAGTGACGGGTATCAGTCAGGGCGGCGGCATCGCGATTGCGGTGGCCGGACTTGATCCGTCGATTAATGTTGCCATGCCGGATGTGCCGGGCTTGTGCGGCATTCGGCGTGCAATAGAGATCGCCGATTCAACGCCGTATAGCGAAATTACTAACTTTCTCAGAACTCACCGAAACAAAATGGAGACCGTCTTTAATACGCTTAGCTATTTTGATTGTATCAATCTGGGCGTACGCGCTCGGGGAACTGCGTTGTTCTCGTTAGGATTCGCGAATGGACCTATAACCGTCATGAGGGCGGCGGACCCTTCCAAACGCAGGAAAAATTGAATTTTCTGCGCGGAGTTTTCCCGAACGGCGCTACTCTGTAAAATTCAATTCAGTGACAGCGCGGGTGACAATCCGCATAGGAATCGTAACGATACGTGGCGCGCCTGTGACAGTGCCATTGACGCGATCAAACAGCAACTCTGCTGCCGCTTTCCCGATTGCGTCGCTGGGATGGATTGCGACCACCATCGGAAATTGGGTAGTTACCTGCGTTTCCACGTAGTCAAACGTCGCAATGGTAAAATTGCTTATCCCTTGAGCCACATCCGCGATATATGCTTGTCCAACAGGGTCAGCCTGCTGGGTAAGGATATTAGTGATATCGGGGTTAAGAGTCAGTACAGCGGTCACTTCTTCGCGGGTAATTTGCTTCCACAACCGTCTGGACATGGCCTTCTGCACGTCCGCCGGATCTTCCATTAGATAAAAGGCCACATCCAGGTCCATCCATACCAGGTCTTCATTGTATTCCAATTGATGCTCAGTCAGCGCGCGCCGATAGCCCAGCAGGCGATCACGGATCGTACTGCTGGTATTATCAAACTGTGGTACAACCACAGCGATTCGAGAATGGCCCTCTTCAATCAGCCGCGTCGTGAGGCCATAAGTCGCCTCTTCGTCATTAAAAACAACTCGATCCGCTGTAATGGAGGGATGATGGCGCTCAACCAGAACGATAGGCACGCCACGCTCCTGAAGTGAAGTACACAACATGCGGTAGGCATCTCCACTGCCAAGATAAACGATGGCACCGCTAATTTTCGGCGCAATCTCAGTGACTATCTCTTCTAGCTCTGGGTGCTGTCCCTGATTCTCGTATGAACTCACAATGTGCAGATAATAGCCATGGTGTTCCGCAATATGGGCAATGCCTGAGGCAATCAGTCCCATAATCGGGTGCGAAATCAAACGACAGACAAAGGTAATTGCGTTTAGCGTGTTTCTGGCCTCGCCCGATAGTATTCTCTGAATAACAAATGTACCCCGCCCTACCTTGCCTTCGATGCGTCCTTCCTGCTTGAGTTCCGCCAATGCCTTAATGATCGTGATACGACTTACACTGTATTCTTCGGTCAGTTGTCGTTCCGGTGGCAGCGGTTTTCCATTCGAAAACTCGCCAGCTTCGATCCGTTCGACCAATGAGCGGTACACCTGATAATAGAGCGGCATCGGATTGTCGGGATCAATCTTATTCATAATTGTGATTCTACTCTAGGCGTTTCTACAACTCGCCTTATGATTGCGGACTGAAAGATATATCCAATTATAAACATCTGACTGAAGTCGTCAACCCAAGTGACCGGGTGATGGCGGTCTTCTATTATTGCTAGCTCACACTCCGTGGTCACGTGTGCAGGACTACGTCTATCCATAGTTCTACCCCATCATTGTGTTATACACCGGTTACTTGACAAGGGAGGGTTTTAGCATACACTTGGATATAATCATATAACCAATTGCCATATCAAACTCTCATGATATCTCAAAATTCAAATGACAATACATTCTTGCGACGGGAATTTTACTCCGTTCGAGTTCCTCAACGCACGTTTATGTTCATTTGGATTTGGTGAACCAGGCAACTTAGGGATAAGGAGGATAAAGCATCGCTTCTAAACGTTGATCTTCATTTATATCATTCTAGGTTTTCGCTCAATATTCAAAAGGAAATCACAATGGCTCGAAAATACCGTTCATTTTCGTTAGTAATACTTTTGCTGTCGACAATGCTTCTGCTTGTGCGGCCAGCTACCGCTGCTGATCCGGTAACGCTCGTGTTTTTAACTTTTGAAACACCAGCACTCACATCTACTTACTGGGAAAACGCCATCAAGGCTTCGCTGGCTTCTCTTCCCAAAGATTCAAACATCACTATCCAGCGTATCGTGTCGCCTGGCATCGATCGCAGTACCTACGCGAAACAACTGCTGGCCTCAGATCAGTTCCCGGATATCTTGCAATCGATCAACACTCAAGATTTCGTCGCTGGCAATCTTCTGACACCATGGGATAGCAAATGGATCGAAGATCACTTCCTGATTCCAAACGGTAATGCGTTAGGCGGCAAGGTCTGGCAAGCCCCCACCAATTCTCAGATCATTCCCTTCATTTTCTACAACAAGGACATCTTCGATAAGGCTGGCGTCAAGCCGCCCACGACCTGGGATGAATTCGTTTCTGTAGCTAAAAAGATAAAAGATGCGGGCTTCAAACCGCTGTTGACCTGCGGAGCCGCAGATGCATGGTGTACCGGTATCTCGCTGTCCGGCGTCATTTCTTCGGATCTGCTGGGTACTGCCCCGGACTGGGTCGCACAGCGTTATGCAGGCAAGGTGAAATTCAGCGACGCAAATGTGGTTGCTGCCTTCGAAAAATACAAGAGTCTGGTTGACGCGGGCATCATTGATTCAGGTGATCTAGGCGTCGACTACGCCACGACCAACAAAAACTTCGAGGAAGGCAAAGTCGCCATGTACCCGATGGGCAGTTGGTATCTTCAGGAAGCCTCCAAGCTGGCTAAGTTCAATGTCGGCATCTTTCTGATGCCGCGCAATGATGGCAAGCTCGTCGTTCCTTTCAACGTAGGTGGTGGTACGCACGTGAGCGCGCTGTCCAAGCATCCCAAAGAGGCCATGGAATTCGCACAGGCTTTTGCGCTTGAGCCAAGCGTCCTCGCCGCACTGATCGAGAGCGACTCAGCGTTCCCGCTAATCAAAGGCAAAACTCTTGACGACTATCACGTCAACGTAAGTGGCCTGTTCAAAGAAGGCTACAGCTACACGGACAAAGCAGGTTCTTCGAAGGTTGATGCTTTTGCCTGGGTGAACAACGACTCAGCGCTAATTGCTGGTCTGACCGACGAGTTTGCAAAGACCGCCCAAAACATTATCCTTGGCAAAGATGTGAAGTCCGAAATGGCACGTCTGGATGACCTTTGGGACAAAGCCGCCGCACGGAGCGGTGCAGTTATACCCGCCGCTACCGCTGCGCAGTAGCCTCATAGATTTACCCTCACGCCTGATCCTCTGTTCGAGAGGATCAGGCTGCGGTTAGCCAATCGGAACGCCCTGATACATAACAGCTATTTGGTGAAACATCATGCAAAATTCCAGTTCAGTGGATGAGGCATCAGCCCAATCCCTACCGATTCAACAACGGTTGGCATTCGACTCATCAGTCCAGAAAAGCTGGAGGCCGAAGTGGGGGTTTATAAAAACGGTTGTCGTGATAGCCGTATTACTCTACATAGTGATTCTGATTGCGCCCCTGCTCTTGAGCTTTTTCTACAGTTTCACCGATCTCAATCCGTTATTTCCGAACACGAAATTCATTGGTTTTCAAAACTATATTGATCTGGCAAGCGATTCGGATTTTCTCTCCGCGTTGGGGAGAACAATCACGTTGAGTTTGAACGTGACGCTTTTCGCTAACGTAGCGGGACTTTTCGTTGCACTGATGCTCAATCGTCCTGGCCGTTTTTATGCTTTTTTAAGAACACTGTTTTTTGTACCGCAGGTACTTAGTGGGGTCATTGTTGGTTTTATCTGGGCTGTTATTCTGACGACCAATAATGGCATTCTGAATATCGTTCTAAACCAACTCGGCCTCACGACACAAAATATCGCCTGGCTGGGGAAACCGCAATTAGCTTTCCTGGCACTGACCGTGGTTATTATCTGGCAGCAGATGGGCTTTTGCGTCGTGGTCTATCTGGCGGCGCTGCATGGCATTCCTGAGGATCTCGTCGAGGCGGCAAGGATCGATGGAGCCAACAGATGGAACAGTTTTAGCCGGGTTACGTTTCCTTTGCTGGCACCTGGTGTAACTGTCAACGTCGTCCTTTTACTCATCATTACGCTGAAAATCTATGATCAGGTGGTTGTGCTCACAGGAGGCGGCCCAGGCGGCCAAACGGAAACGCTGGCCTACTACATCGTCCGTATTACCTTTACGTCGAATGAGGCAGGCTATGGTTCTGCCGTTGCTTTAGTGCTGTTCTTTCTAATCGCAATCGCCTCTATCATTCTCACCAGTTTCTTACGTAGGCGTGAGGTCGAATATTAATGAAACTCAATCCAGCAATTCGCGGCGGGATTGCGGCTTCAATAGCTGCGACCTTCGCCCTGCCCCTGTATTTGGCCTTTGTCAGCGTATTCAAGACGCCAGGGCAAATAATCGCGCAGCCGTTGGCCCTGCCTAATCCACTTAGCCTTGTCAATTTGCTACGGGTTCTGAGTCGTCCCGATCACTTGATATTCACAAGTTTAGCAACCAGCCTGTCAATCACTGTGGTCGTCGTCGCGGCCATCGTAATTCTGGCTTCGGTAACTGGCTACTTTATTGGCCGTCGAAACTCCCGGCTAACACAGCTTCTGCAAGTGCTGTTTCTGGCTGGCCTCATGATACCGCCGCAAGTAACCTTGATTCCCGTTGTGCGTGTGTTCCGCGTGCTGGGACTCATGGGGAGCTTTCAAGGAGTCGCCCTGGTCTTTATCGGGGGCGGCTTGCTGTCATTTGCTATTTTCGTCTATACAGGCTTTGTCAAAAATATTCCGCGTGAATTGGAAGAGGCGGCGATTATCGACGGGGCCGGAGAATTCCGACTGTTCTGGCAGATTGTTTTCCCCTTGATGCGGCCTGCCACAGCGACGGTTACCATCTTCTTGAGTCTCTGGACCTGGAACGAATTCTTAATTCCATTGCTGATACTCGGACCAGCCAGGGGAATGACTGTCACCACTGGCGTGTACCTCGCGCTTGGACAAGCGTCTTCCATCGACTATGGGCAAATGTTCGCGTTCATGTTTCTCTCGGCGTTACCCATGCTGATCTTCTTTTTCATACTTCAAAAGGAGTTCATTGTAGGGTTAACCGCCGGATCGCTGAAGGGGTAAATCATGACCGATGAACCATTCACGATTTATGTCATGCAGTCAGCCCATACCGATATTGGCTTTACCCATCCCCAAGAACAAATCATGCTCATGTACCTTGATTACTATGATCGGGTCCTTGAACTATGTCGCCAATCGGCGGCGGAGTCAGAAACTCATCGCTTCAAGTGGACCTGTGAAACCTTCTGGCAAGTGCGCAATTATTTGACGGCGCGTCCAGAGCGACTTGACGAGTTTGTGCAATATGTCCGCGCAGGACAAATTGAGATAACTGCCGCTTACCTCCACTTTATGGACCTGATTGACCCGGCGGCTTACCGGCGCAGTGTGCAATGGGCTGTGGATTTCTGTCGCCAGCACGATTTGCCCCTTCAGTGTGCGATGCACTGTGACATCAACGGTTGGCCCTGGGCTGTTGCCGATATTTTGGCTGAAAACAACATCCCGTTCTTCTACTCCTCGGTGCATACGGATAGCGCTACCGAACCGATGGGGCCACGGAGCACTGCACTGTATTTCTGGTTGATGGATGCCGGAATAAAATACCTGAGTAAATTTGTAGAGAGTCCGCTGCGGACCGATATACCGAGCCGCATTCCTCAAGCATTCTGGTGGCAAGGGCCGTCCGGTGGAAAGGTCCTGCACTGGCTGGGTGAGCATTACATCACGGGGAATTTTCTGGGCCTGTCCAGCCCGCGTGAATTCCATACCAACAAAACACGTTATTTTGTCGAAGCCGATCAGACGACAGTTGACGAAATGTACACACTCGCCCAGCACGAAGTCCCGCGTTTTGTTGAGCGTCTGCGTGCTGGAGGCTATCTACATAAGTCTATTCTGATTCAAACTGCTGGCTTCAACATAGACAATTCGCCGCCTGATAACCGTTGGTGTGCATTAATTCAGCTCTGGAACACGGATCATGACACGATTAAGTTGCGCACCGCCACTGTGAGCGAATGGCTCACCGTGGTTCAAAGTTGGGGAACTGAGCGTTTACCTGACTATCGTGTTGCCTGGCCGGATCACTGGGCGCATGGCCTGGGTTCGGCAACTGCACGGATAGCGCAGGCACGTCGTACTCAGCGCAGACGTGCGGCGGTGTCTAAACTTGCCGAGATGTCACATTCCTCGGAAGCGAAGCGTTTTCTGGATATTGCCTTTGAGCAAGAACTCTTATCGCTTGAGCATACCTTTAATGCCTGGTCGACCACTGCGCGCCCTCAGTCTTCAATGAATGATTTTTTGCAAATAGCGAAAGAATTGACCTTTCACCGCGCCGAACTGTATTTAGAAGAAGCGACAGGTAGCGCGCTCCGCAGTTGTATCGCTCCTGGGCCGAATAGCCCGCAGTTGCATGTTCCATCAGCCAGCCGTCCGGCTCTCCTGCAACTGGTGGAATTTAACGCAGGCGACCTGGTACTTCAACCAGAATCACAATCCCTCGTTGACTCCCAGGGGAAGGCGTACTCGTTCCAGAGCGATATCAGTGATTCTTCGCAATTCATCAGTGTCTTGCCAAGCGCTGATGGGAAATTAACGAGTTTTGCGCTGGCCTCGAAAGCAAATGACTCAATAGAGCACCATGACAGGCTTACCACGCGCATTGAAACGGCGGGTTGGTGTCTGGAAGTCGATCCTATTAGTGGTGGTCTCCGCAGCCTGCGGGAACCTGGAACTGATTACGAATGGGTCGAGTCCACAGGTGAATACGCATTTGGACAATTTGTTCACGAAACAGTTGTGCATCCGTTTGGGCGGGAAGCAGTTGGCAACCTGGCACGTTATCTGGCGCTGGACATGGCAACTGAGCGCGCACAACAAGCCTTTGAATCTATGCCAGTGTTTTCACGACGGTGTCTGACGATACAGAACCAATCCAACTATGTGAGCGGCCCCGTGTTTGATGCGATTGAGATGGAAGGCGAAGATGAACGTGCTGGACATCTAAAAATAACTTGGCGATGCTATCACGCCACGCCAGTAGCCGAATTAGTTGTGGATTGGAATAAGCGCTGGAGTGACTTGCCCGAAGCGGCTTATGTGGCCTTTCCATTCAGAGTACAGGCAGGCAATATCGAATTAGAGACCAGCGGAGGCTTTTTTATGCCAGGCAGTCATGGGGTAGGGGGACAGTTGCCCGGTACAAGTTCAACGTATTACACGGTTCAACGGGCAGCGCATATCACATCCAAGGACGACCAGTTACTTTGGTTGCCCCTGGACGCGCCGTTAGTGATGACGAATGATATTAACTATAATCGCTGGGAAGCGACTGTGCCGTATAAGTGGAATGGCTTCATCGCTTCAATGCCAGTGAATCACTATTGGCACACGAACTTTGCAACCAGCCAAAGAGGTTTCATACGGCTACGCTATCGGTTTATTAGCTCACGGGGCTTCGAAGGAATCGACGAGGCCATTCTCTTAGCACGTCCCGTGGATGCTTTTGGTTGGAGATAGCCGCTATCTCTCTAGAATCGAGCGTCTCATAGCACTCCGAATCTGAGTAGAGTGATCTAAGTTCAGGAAACCGTAGTTATTAAACCAGCCAATGGTGTCGGCGTCAGAAATGGTGAGCAGGCGGCAAAGAGGGCGGAGTCGCTGGCGGTCCAGCCGGAGCAGCCTCAGTTTTTGTAGGTAACGTTACATAAGCAAGTGCTATGGCGATAGAAAATAAACAGTGGCTGGCCATAAACAAAACAAGCAGGTCTTGGACAAAAAAGTACCCGTAGGGTACGGAAGTAAACAACCACCACTAAAAGTGGTGGCTTTGGACTAATGCACCTAGAAGGTGCGCTCCTACCGTGCATTAGTCAAACAAGCGCTGTTGGGTTTGCTCAGCTTGTTTGTCCTGAGCTTCTTGCCATTTGACGTACTTGCGGATTTTGTCTTCATCTAAGCCGACGGTGCTGACACAGTAGCCGCGCGACCACAGATGTTGACCCCAATAGCGTTTGCCCAAGTGTTCATAGCGTTGGAACAGGCGCAGAGCCAGCTTGCCTTTCAGAAAGCCCATCACGGTTGAGACCGCGTACTTGGGCGGGATGGACAGCACCAGATGAATATGGTCAGGTTGAATGTTGAGTTCCAACACTTCGACTTGATCTTTCTGCCGACACAGACTTTCGATCTGTTGTCGGGTATAGTCCGCCAACTCGTCTTGAAAGATTCGAAAGCGGTATTTCGGACAAAACACGATATGGTATTTGCACTCGTATAGCGAGTGCGATAGCCTTTTGAACTGGTGGGTCATGATAGGTCTCCTAAAGTTTCGCACCTTCTAGGATGCCCTCATCATACCCACTTCCACGGTTGAACCTTTGTCTCTTTCCACTACCATAGGTAGTGGTTTAAGTCTCTTTAATTAAGCTCTGGCTGACTGAAAATTGCGTCTTCGAGGATGGCGCTTTCGAGAGTACGACAGTTCTCTATGCAAACTACCGCCGTTGGTGTGACGACAATGGTGTTGGCCCAGCAGGCCGGCCCAAAATGCGGGATGTCATTGTGACATATCGGCCCTCGGTGAGAGCCAATCGGCAGCGGGCGATCGATACGGAGACCGGTGAAGTGAAATTGGTGTGGGGCTTGGTGGGCATTCGCTTGCGCACTCCCGAAGACGACTTCACGGATGAAGACCCAACCCCGACCGATCCGGTTGATCCAGTGCAACCAGATACGGAATCGCCTCAGGAGTCGCATGCCGAGGCCGTTTGTGACGGCGATCCGGCAGATTCACAAAAAGTATCTGCTATAGCAGAGATGGAGATTGACACGGAAAGTTCTATAGCAGAAAGTTTTTCACCAGATGACCGGATCACCGGATCTGGTGAGGTTGAGGTTCTGGCTCACAGTATGCTACCATGCCCTGATCCGGTACCGGTCTCAACCGTATCTGATGGACAACAGACCATGCCGCTATTTGTAGATGACTCAGATGAGAACTCGTCGAACGTGCTCAGGTATTTCCCGGACTTGGCTCAACCATCGCACCGAAAAAGAACTGAGCGGTAGCCGCAAAATGCTACACTCACAAAGCGCATTGGAGATGCTTATGAAATGACCACTTCGCCACGTTACCAGATACTAGTGACCAGTCTGATCCACAGTCACCATTCAACCAATCAAACGGATCGATTCTGATGATACGAGTTGTGGTCTGCTTGTCATCCAAGGCCGTTATTAGAGTATGCAAGTTGGCAGAAATTCAAAAATGTGTTGCTGATGGCGCAGGTTGCTTGCGAGAACAGTGGTCACGAACTATCAGACCATTTTATCAAAGCGGCTACGGTGGTTCTTATAGGTTCCGATGCAAAACGCGAAGTCGAAGATACGCATTTATCGCGCTGTGTATGCTATCTCGTAGTGCAGAATGCTAAACTCAATGCACAAGCGATGAAATTTGGACTGCTATTAGGCTTACTAGCGCGCCTTTTTCTAAACTTCACCACTGACCATTGGCAGTGCCTCTCATCAGCTCGGAATCGCGGTTTTGGGAGGCGTGATCTGGATTTGCAGATTTTGCATAATCGTGTCAAGTTCGACAGGAGAAACCCGTTTCAAAAGGAATTCGACCAAATCTTCTTGCCGCGGCTGCCCAAAAACTAGGCGATAAATCATCAATGAGCGCTTCAACTGCGCAGCGCGTTCCACTTCTCGACTCATGGGCAGGATTGGCATATAACGCTCGATATTGTATTCGCCGGGAAAGATCCAGAACGGTTCCAGATCCGTCGCGCTTTGGGAGCGACTTTTTACGCCAAGGCTGAACAGTCTATCCCAGAGTAGTCCACTGCCTGCTTCGGTGGGATGCCTTAGAATTTCAGAGCCAAAACGGTGTGCAAGATTCTTGCGAATCACGTGGCCCTTGTAACGATGTACGCGACCCTCACGCTGTTCCAGATCGACAGGATTGGACGGCAAATTCCAGTGGACCACAGCATGGCAGTAGTGGTGGAAATCCAGACCCTCCTGCCCGACTGACGTCGTGACGAGAACAAAAGGCCAAAAGGGAG
>WNFI01207393.1_pt1 | contig 13935 bp, 9 predicted proteins | sample 5400471 | NCBI WGS metagenome assembly WNFI01 (sample SAMN13153348, study PRJNA577476) | soil metagenome | isolation source: 100 cm saprolite on Douglas fir-dominated hillslope | place: USA:California | collected 2013-09-17 | reverse complement strand
AGCGTGGTCGCGCAAATCTCTTCAAAGCTGATCGGAGACGGGCCTCCGCTGCGAATTGCCTGGGCGAACTCTCGCAATTCGTCCCGGTGTCCTTTGTCCTGGCGCAGCCACGAACGAAGCACGTGCTTGCGACCGTTGCGGGCAAGTTCGAGACGGCGAAAATCATCCAGCACAGCCACCGCGCCGGCGCCAAAAACCTCGACCCGCTCTTTGCCGATGACTCGATCTCCGCTGCACAAGTATTGAATCGTCCCTATGGAACCATCACGGAATTCGATGTTGATGATCGCGTCCTGATCTTCCGAGTTGCGCGAGATCGCTTTCGCCTGGACCGCAACCGGGTCAGCGCCGCAAACGAACGAGAGGAAATCGACAAAATGGCAAACCTCGCCCAGGATGCGGCCGCCGCCCTGCTCCGGATCGTTGATCCAGTGATCTTTCGGAAGTGTCCCCGCATTCACCCGATAGTTCATGACGAACGGCCCGCGCACTCCATCGAGAAAGGATTTCATTCTCCGCGACATGGGCGCGAAGCGCCGGTTGAACCCCACCATCAACTGAACATTTTCTCCGCGCCGGGTGCGTGCGGATTGGATTTGCTCCAGTTCGCGTTCCGTAAGGCATAGCGGCTTTTCGCAGAAAACGTTCTTGCCCGCTTCCAACGCGCGAATCACCTGGGCTGCATGCAGATGGTGCCGGGTTGCGATCACAACCGTGTTGATCGCTGGGTTCGAGAGAATTTCCTCTTCATCGCTGGTGCAGAATCCAAATCCATACTTCGCCGCCACCGATTTTGCGCGGACGCCATTCGAAGCGCAAAGACCTTCGAGCGAAATGCCATCCAGCGCCTTGATCGCCGGGATGAGAGTCCCGGCCGCAAAATTCCCCGCGCCCAGAATGCCCACGCGAAGCTGGTTGCTTGACAGCACATTTGCCAGCCTGGGAACAATCTCAAGCCGCGTCGCGGGACTGGGCCCTTCCCGCGGATAGCGAATGACAACCCCCAGATACGGCTGCTTCGCTTCCCCAGTGATCAGTTCGTAAGCTGCTTTAGTATTCTCGATTTCGAACGCATGCGTGATCAGCGACGCGGCATCAACCTTTCCGTCCGCGAGCAGTTGCACAAACGCTTCCATGTTGCGGGTTTCGCTCCATCGCACGTACCCGATCGGATAATCGCGCCCCTTCTGCTCGAAAGCGGTGTCGTAACGGCCGGGGCCATAGGAACGCGAGATGCGGAAGTCGAGTTCTTTTTCGTAGTAGAGCTTCCGCTGCAACTCCATGCCCACGGTTCCGACCGCGACTACTATCGCCCGGTCGCGGGCAACCTCGGAGGCAAGATTGACGGGGCCGTTGCTTGAGGTTTCAGCCGTGATCAGAACTGAATCCACTCCATGGCCAGCTGAGTAGTGCAAGCACAGATCGCGGAACTCGGCTTCCGATGCGCTCACCGACAGCGCGCCCGACTTGCGCGCAAGATCGGCTCTCGCTTGCTGGAGATCGAACCCTATCACCCGGCAACCGGCCGCGCGCAGAACCTGAACCGTAAGCTGGCCAAGAAGGCCAAGCCCAACGACGGCGACGGTGTCACCGAGCTTCGCTTCCGAGGTGCGCACGCCGTGAAGTGCGACGGCACCCAGCGTGGTGAATGCCGCGCTATCGAAATCGACGTCCGCCGACGGAATCCTGGCGACGAGCATGCGTGGTACGCAGGCAAATTCAGCGTGGACCGCATAGCTGGCCCCGGCGCAGGCGACGCGATCGCCCGGAACGATGTCAGAGATCCCTTCGCCGACAGCGACGACAGTTCCCGCACTGCTATAACCGAGCGCCGTCGGTTGATCAAGGCGGCTGCGCACCGCGGAAAAAGCGGACAGAGCGCCGTCGCGACGGACCTTCTTCCAGACTTCTCGCACCAGGTCGGGCCGCGACTTCGCCTTTTGCAGGAGATTCTTCGAAGCAAATTCGCTGGACGCCCGCTCCGTCCCCGCGGAAACCAGCGATGCACCAATCCTGACCAGAACGCATCCCGGCAAAACGCGAGGCGCGGGCACTTCCGCGACTTCGATTTCCCCAGTACGCGCGCTTTGAAGTACCTGCTTCATGCGATTGCCGCCTGCACGGGTTCAATCTCCCGCCAGCTGCGGGACCCGTCGACGAAGTTCTGCATCCACAACTCCAGGGTCAGGAATTGCCATATCTGCATTGACCAGTCCTGCGTTCCGCTGCGATGTTCATCCACCAATCGGCGGACCGCCGCCGGGCGAAACAAACCGCGATCGCGGATGCGCGTTTCGGCCAGCAGATCGTCCGTCATCTCACGCAGGTCGTTGGCCAGCCAGTAGTCCGTGGGTGCCGCAAACCCGGCTTTCGGCTGCCGCAAGACTTCGTCAGGAAGCACGCCGTGCATAGCTTTGCGGAAAATATGTTTCGTCGTTGGAAACAAAGTGCCTTTCAACTTCATCCGCGGCGGAACATTCCATGCGACAAACTCAGCCAGCTCACGATTCAAGAAAGGCACGCGAACCTCGACCGAAGACGCCATGCTCATTTTGTCGTTGTAGGTGAGGTTCAGGCTGGTCATAAAAATCTTGGTGTCCAGGTAAAGCATCTGGTTGAGAAAATCCGCATGCTGCACGCGCTCAAAGCGCGCGGCGTGTTCGCGGCCGGCGCCTGCACCGGAGAGCTCTGCACGTGCCTCAGTGGTGAAGATGCCGGCGGTCTGGGCCGAGTCGAGGTACGTGCAATTCCTGATGAATCGATCCTGGGGATTCGCTGCTGCGCTGCGCAACATTTTTTTCGCAAGGCGAAGGTGACCCTTGAATCTCGACCCGCGGGCATGGGGCAACCATGATGCGATTCCGGCAGCCGAGTCCCTTAATACTTGCGGGTGAGTATCGCCGGATCCGCGGTAGGCTCGTCCATGTGCCAGCAAAGTTTTGGCAATAGGCTGGCGACGTCCGGTTCAACCACAATTTGGCGGTGTTCACAACCCAAATGGCGCGCCAACCGCGCCGCCACCGCCGGATCGTCGAGCGTATTCTCGCCTTTGCGATATTTGGAAGGAAAGGTAATCGTGTAGGTCCGCAATGGCTTCTTCGCGGTCTTCGCCATGGCAGCCACAATGCTCGACGAGTCTAACCCCGCGCTCAGAAACGCTCCCAGCGGCACATCGCTGACCATCTGCTGCTCAACCGAGTAGCGGAATCGGTCGCGGATTTCGTGTACCAATTCGTCTTCCGGAAGGCTGAACTCGTGGTTCGCAGGCGGGAAACTCAAATCCCAATACTCCGCGATATCCAGGCGTCCGTCGCAAAACACCGCGCGATGGCCGGCCGGCAACTTCAGAATTCCTTCGAACAGCGTCTTCGGATCGGGCACCCACAGGAACGTCAAATATTGGTTCAAAGCCTGCAGATCGACCCGCGCTTCAACGCCCTCAACTTCCAGCAGCGCCTTCGCCTCAGAGGCAAACGCCAGGCGTCCGGCATTCAGCGTGTAATAAAGCGGCTTAATTCCAAAATGGTCGCGCGCCAGCAACAGTCGCGGAGAACTTCCCCGCAGATCGCAAATCGCGAACGCGAACATCCCGTTGAGCCGGGTGACGCAGTTGTCGCCCATTTCTTCGTAGAGATGAACGATCACTTCAGTGTCAGTGTTCGAGGCGAAGCGGTGTCCTTTGTTTTCGAGTTCGTGGCGCAGGTCGGCGAAGTTATAGACCTCGCCGTTGTAGGTGATCCAGACTGAGCCATCCTCGTTCGACATGGGCATGTGGCCGCCGGCGGAGAGATCAAGAATGGAAAGCCTTCGGCTTCCGAGCCCCATATAGGTGCCGTCGGGCGAGCGATGTTCCCATATACCGCCGTCGTTGGGGCCGCGATGCGCCTGCACGGAGTTCATGCGCCCCAGGGTGGCGCGGTCGCCGCAATTGGCGACGCCGCTAATTCCGCACATGGGGCTCCCTTTCCAGCATCGTTTCCTGCGGTACCGGCGCGGCCGCGCCTTCCATTTCGTACAGCTTGGCTTTGGTATGGAAAATCTGAATGCCCTGGAACGCGCAATAGATCAGGCCGGGGATCCCGTCAAGGAATCCCGCCCGCACGAAATATTTGTATGCGAAAAATGCCAGCGGCGATCCTGGCCAGCGAAGGAACCACTTTCGCAGCCAGCGCCGCCGTTGTGCCTGCGAACCGAACAGCGCAGGTGAAATGGCATCGCCGGTGGCGCGCTGGCTCCATACCTGGGCTTCCCAGTTGGAATACTCGTTGTGCTTCTGAATGTAACGGAAAAGGCTGTCCACATTGCGGTGCAGAATTTTATGCTGCAGGCGAAGCGCCGGGCCATTCACAACCACATGCTCGTGGACTTCCATGTCGCACATGGAGCTGTCCTGTTCGGTGGAGCGGCATTCGAACCGCCCCATCCCGCGCCGGAAAAGCGAAAGCTTGTAAAACGTGGCGCCGCAGTGCCGCAGCTGGCGACCCAGAAAGAACATATCGAGTCCCAGGTAGTAGCCGCTGGCGCCGGGGTCCTTCAACGCCTGGCGGATTTCCGCCATCAGTTCCGGCGTGACTGATTCGTCCGCGTCGAGCAGCAGCACCCACTCGTACTTTAGGGGAAGGTTATCGAGCGCCCACTGGCGCTTCTTCGGCCAGCCTCCGCGGTAGTAAAACTGGACCACGTCCGCCGAAAGCGCGCGCGCAATATCGGCTGTCGCATCGCTGCTCTGCGAGTCAATCACCAGCACTTCGCCGAAATTTCTGACGGACTCCAGGCACTGCGGCAGGTTTCGCGCTTCATTTCTGGCGGCAACAATCACGCTGACGGGCAGGGTCGAGGCATCGCGCAGCACGGCACCGCCTTCGTCCACGCGGGCGAAAGGCACCGCGCGGCCCGGCAAGCTCAGCGCCGACATGGCGAATTGTGGCATGAACAACAGCGAACGCTGTCGCAATCTTACTTGACCAGCCTGTGCGGAAAGCTTTTCTAAAAACTTTTCTAGGGGTGCACAACTTTGTACTCGGAGAGGATTCCGGATCTCGCTATTCTCTTCCAGATGGCCGCGCCAGCTGCTGCTGAGATGAAAACCGCAGTTAAAGACTTTTGGAATGCCGAGCCTTGCGGCACGCGCTATCTGGCCGAACCCGGCGACTTCGACGGGCACGCCGCGGAACGCTACCGGCTTGAGCCTTACATCGCGGACTTCGCTCAATTCTCCTCTTCCGCCGGGCTTCGTGTTCTCGAAATCGGAGTCGGAATGGGCGCGGACTATTCGCGGTGGCTGAAAGCTGGCGCCGTCGCCACAGGCGTGGATATCTCCACCGAATCTCTAGCCCGCACGGCTACGCGCTGCGAGGCGGCGGGCTTGCATCCCGACTTGCGCCACGCCGATGCCGAGACGCTCCCGTTCACCGACAATACCTTCGACGTTGTGTACTCCTACGGCGTGATGCACCACAGTCCTGGCACTGCGCGCTGCATTGCCGAGGCCTGGCGCGTGTTGAAGCCCGGCGGGTCGGCGCGAATCATGCTCTACCACCATGCTTCGTTGACCGGACTCATGCTATGGCTGCGTTACGGGATATGGAAAGGCCGATCGATACGCCGGTGCGTCTATGAGCAGCTTGAGAGCCCCGGAACCAAGACCTTCACCAAGCCAGAAGTAATGGCGATGATGAATAAATTCGAATATGTCGGCATCCAGCAGGAGTTCAGCCCGGGCGACCTGCTGATGCACAAGCCTTCCGCACGGTTTCATGGCCGCGTGTATCAGTTCCTGTGGAAAGTTTTCCCGCGATCGTTGATTCGGGCATTCGGCAAGCGATTCGGGCTTTTCCTGCTTATTACCGCAAAAAAAACAGCCCTGAACTGACGGAGCGCGCCGGGCCGCCCGTTCATACTGGCCTCGATTCGCAATCACCGGAACTCCACATGAATGCACGACAGGGGTGCACGACTGGTGGTTTTTGCTCTGGTCATTCTGCAGTTTTCTAACTATCGCTCTGCCGCGCTCCAGTTCGGCGACAGCCAATCTTATATATCGGTCGCACACGCGATACGATACTGGGATTTCGCTGGTTTGCAGGTGAAACAATTCTGGGGATATCCCTACGCGATGGCTGCCGTGTCGTCCATTTCGCACCTTCCGGTGGATACCACGCTACTGGTCGTGTCCTTTGTTTGCAGCGTGCTAAGCATCGCCTTCGCGTATCGGCTTTGGAGCGGCTGGGTTGCCGCATTCTTTGCTGTGCTTAATTTCGACTGGTTGCAACGCTCTTTTTTAGGGGGCTCAGAGCCCCTGGCCGTAGCGTTGATCTTCGGGGCATTCCTGGCAGTCCGCAAAGACCGTTTTCTGCTGGCTGCCGCCCTCGCTTCCTGCAGCACGATCGTTCGGCCCCTGGGCGTATTCAGCATATTGGCGATTGTGCTGGTCCTGCTTTATCGGCGCGACTTCAAACGGGCAGCGGGAGCAATCTTGATCGGGGCCGTGATCGCCGAGCTCTATGCGGTGCCGCTCCTCACCTATTTCGGCGATCCCCTTGCGACCGTGCATAGCTACGGAGGATCTTCACGCTTTCTCTTCGGGCTGCCGTTCCGCGCGATTCTTGAAGGATTGTTGCTGAATCACCCGCCCCTCACCAACATTGCATTGAGCGTTGGCTGGATCCTTCTGGTCACCGCGGGAGCGGCAATGATGCTCCGAGATGAGGCGTTTCGCGTTTATGCGAGGGAGCATCAAGTCGAGGTTCTATTTGCCGTCCCCTATCTGGCGCTGATTTATTGTTACAACTATCCCGCATTCGCGAGCGGCAGCTTCGCTCGTTTCCAGATACCCGTTCTCCCCTTCGTCTATCTGGCTCTCTCCAAATGGATGCCGCGAGACCGGAGAATCGTCTGGGCTTTGGGAATTATTTCGCCGGCGCTAGCGGCCGCCTCGGCCATCGGCATTCGTAACGTGCTCGCCGCCATGCGCTGATCAGCACTCGGGATCCCCGTGCAAAAGGCAGAGTTAGGAAGCAGCGCGGCTGGGCGTTTCCACAAGTTTAGGTTCGGGACGATCATTCATGCCTTCTTCGCTTCGTAGCCGGGTCGCAAGCTTAAGAAGTTGCTGGACATGTAAAGACCAACTGAACTCCGCCGGCACCGTGATGGTCTGGGGAGTTTCCGGACGCCGATGCTTCGAGCCCACCGTTTCAAGAATGGCCTCTGCCATCTGTGCGGGAGAGTATTTGTCGAAAGACCTGGCCGTCTGGCAGATTTCCCTATGCACCAGCGTGTCGGACGCCACGATCGGCAGCCCGCAGGCCATGGCTTCTACCAGAGGATGCGCAAACGTCTCCGTGTAGGCCGGGGTGACGTAAACATCGCACGCACTGTAAACGTGGTGGAGCTGTTGGTACGGGACTGCACCCAGTTGAACCACCTCTTCCCGAATTCCCAGTTCGTCAATCAGCCGCAACGCTCCTGCCGTCTTATAGGTTCCTGGAGTCTCTCGATCATCGAACGTGCAGGTGAGAAACAAGCGGACTTTACGCTCCGGCGTTCGATCGCGCAGCAGGGCAACCGCCCGGAACAGCGTCTCAAAATTACGATAATAGTTGTAGTGGCTGACGAACAGGAGTTTCAGGCAATCCGGAGTTTCGTCGAGTTTCTCTTGGATTTCTGTTGCCAGCGGCGTGGTGTCGGCAAAGAACACGCCAGCGTCGAATCCGTGATGAATCGGCACTACGACCTTACCGGTCCAGCGGCGCAGTTCATTCGCGAATGCGCGGCTAGGGGCGACGGTACAGTCGGCCCATTGAACGGACTTTCGCGCAAAATAGCCTTTGGCAAATGTGTCCAGCCACAGGCCATACTCGCGCCGGCGGCGCAGATCGCGGAAGAAATCTTTCGATGTGTAAAGTGAATTGCCGCTCAACAAAATCTGCGGTACCGGGGAATTACGGAGCGCAAAGTTTCCTGCCGAGAGCAAGAGGTCGGCGCCAGACTCCCGGATCATGCCGGGCAATTTCCTCTGCTCGAACCAGAACCTGCGCAGGGTTCCGGCGGGAATGGACGCGTCGAGAACAGCGACTTTCGTAAAACCGGAAAACTGCATTCGCAATTGCGGCTGAACCGCCAATGTCGTGCGTACTTCGGGCATGGAAGCGAGCCGCGGCACGACGTTGTGCAGATAGGTCAAGCCGGCGCCTGCACTGGCGCCCAGCCCGTTCAGGAAGATATGCGTCACCGGAAAGACGCCACCGCGTGAAAAGGCTGGTCGCGCATGGGCACAGCGCGTTCAGGGGAGGCAGCAACGCTTGCTGACGGCGCGAGATCGACCAGGATGAACGCCATCACCCAGAAAAATATGCAGATGTAGTAGCCAACCGCAAACATCCAGTCTTCGAAGGTTGCGTGCAATAAGCCGCTCATCACAATTGCAGCCGCTGGGATGGCGGGCGAGCAAAAGTCGCCGGTTCGGCGGACGTACAAGAAAGTCCGGGTGGCGCTTGCCGCAACCAGCGCCGCAAGAGCAAAGAAGGGCGCCACACCCAGAAGTCCGGTCCATTCCGCGATTGCCAGGTAGCTGTTCCCGTGCTCTCGAATAACCCACGCATCAATGTGATGCTCCGCATATTCGAGCTTGGTCATGTCTTCAGAGACTGCGCTAGTCCCGAATCCGCTGCCGAACCAGGGTTTCTCGCGAATCACATCCCAGGTTTGTTGCCAAACCCCGCGGCGTGAGCCGAAAACGCCCTTCTCTCGCTTTCCTTTGTAGAGGAAAATGGAACTGACCGACTCCGGCCCATCCCAGGACGGACCCTCGACCTGCTGCGGCACAAACAGAATCACGCACGCCGCCAGGACAATGGTCACAGCCGCTCCCTTGATCAGTTCGCGGTATTGCCGCAGAGAGACGCAGACCGCGACCGAAGAAAGGATCGCTGCGCCAATGGACGCACGAGAGAAGCTGCTCAATAGGAGCAGCGCCGCGAGTCCCAATTCGACTCCCAGCCGGATCCTTCGCGTGCGCCACTGAGCTGTCAGAAACGCCCACAAAAGCACCGGGATTGCGGCAACCGACATGGCCGCTCCCAATGAATTGGGGTTGCCATAGACTTCGAAGCGAAAAACAAAGTAGCAGAGCGCGCTGGCCCACACCAGGATCTCGATTCCCAAAACCAGGGCGCCGACAAAACGCGAAGCCGAAACAAATGCCGACAGCACACAAAAAAGCGCAACCAGATGAACCAGTTTGAAGCTCTGAACACGGGTCTTCATGTAAACGGCAAGCCCCAACACTGCGCCCACCGCAAGGACGATCCATCGCGCTTGCAGAAGTACTCCGTGATACGGGAGCCCGGTACCGGCAATCAGAAAGCAAACCAGGGTGGCAGGGAGAAATGCCTTCCGGTAGTTGGCAACCACCGACACCAGAACCGACGCGCCCACGAGAAGACTCAGTCCCTCAGAAGTGGAAAAGTAATCCGGCCGATAAAGGAACACGCCTACTACCAGCAGCGCGGAAGCCGAAAGAATAAGAAACGCTTTGGCAGCGTTATCTGACATGTGCCTCCAACGAGAAGCTGGCCTCAGCAAAGCCCGCGGCGCAGGTCTCAGGGGAAAAGTTTCGGATGAGTTGCTGGCTTGCTCCCGCCATCTGATCGCGCAAGGCGGGATTACCCGCGAGTTCCTGCATCGCCGTGGCGAGCCCAACCACGTCTCCGGGCGAGACCAGCCGCCCGTTGGCCTGCACCAAGTCGGCTGCGCACCCGGCAACACTGGTGCAGATCACCGGCAAGCCACATGCCATGGCTTCATTAACCACCAGGCCCCAGGGATCCGTGTGCGTGGGGAAAACAAAACACTCCGCGAGCGCATAGTAAGCCGGCAGCTCATTCCGGTGCACGAATCCAGCAAAATGGACAGTGCCGGGATGCACCTCCCGGGCGCGTGATTCGAGTTCCGCGCGCAGCTGCCCATCTCCAGCGAAGACCAGCCCGAACTGCTCTCGCAATGCCGGCGGTAACAGCGCGTAGGCTTCCAAAAGGTCAAGCACGCCCTTGGCATGCACCAATCGACCGACGAACAAGAAGTACCGGTCGGGCAACGCGAGTTGCGCGCGCAGACGCATCTCCTCGCGCCCGGCGGTGGCTTGGGCGGTCGAGAAAAATTCCACATCGACAGCGTTGGGAGCGACGAAGATTCGTGCAGGCGGTACTCCGAACTTCAGCAAATACTCGCGGGCCGACTTTCCGGGCACAACGAAGCCGTTGCAACTCTCAACAAACCTGCTCTTCAGCACTTCGACCACAGCATGCCGGTTGCGGGAATCCTGAGAATTGCTCTCGGACCAAAGTAAAAACGGCACCCGATTGTGTTTTGCCCAGCGCAGCGCCTGCCACGAGGCCACGTAGCTGTATCCACCACAGACGATCACGTCGGGCGATGCTTCTTTCAAGGCGTGCGTCAGCCCACTGTTCAGCAGGACGTTGTATTTCCCGACGCGCCTCCGCCAACCGGGCAACACTTCATACGAAAAGCGGATCTCCTCGTCATAGACGCGCCATTGCCGCATGCTGGAGTCGGTCCGCGACAGAAAGATCACATGCAAATCAACCTCGGGCCGTTGTGCCAGCGCATTGAATACCGGGATTCGATAGGGAGCAATCAGTTCGGTGAGGACAACCAGCCGCCGCCTCACTGCGCACACTCCCCATACACTTCTGCCAGCGCCGCCGCCTGGTGTTGCAGCGTGTGCTGCTTTAACACTGACTCCCGCGCGGTGCATCCCAATCGTCTGCGCAAAGCCTCGTCGCGCAGCAAGAGGAGCAGGGCGTCATGGAGCGCTGCCTCGTCCTCAGGGCAGGTCAACAAACCGTTCTCGCCGTGTTGAATGATCTCGTCAATTCCCTGGCCGATGCACGCGATCGCGGGCTTGCCGCGGGCCATCGCTTCCAGATAGACGCACCCCAGTCCCTCGTAGCCGCTGGGCAATGCGAAGACTGAGCAACTCTGCATGGCGGCGGCCACGGTGCCGCGATCCTGCCGTCCGCGAAATGTGACAACCGAGCTGATTCCGAGACTGTCGGCAAGTTCCGCGAGACGCGAACGCTCGGGCCCCTCGCCGATGATTTCGAGTTGACTCTCCGGAACATGGTGAAGTACCCGCCCAAATGCGCGCAGCAGCAGGGCGTGGCCTTTTGTCGGTATCAGGTTTCCAACACTCAAAATTCGGGGCGGCCCCACCAATTCGTGCGAGGGTCTGAATGTGTTCGAATCCACGCCGTTGTAAACCACCCGCGCCTTCGCTTGAAGATCCCCTGGAATCAGCTGCTTTACCTTCTCGCTGATGCAGACGATTCGTTGCGCCCGCTGGTACACGCGTATTGACGACCGTTTTGTCCACCGCCCGAGCCATCGACCGGCTTGCCTCTCGGCAAATACGTCAAGGCCATGCACCGACACCACAAACGGGATATCAAGTTCTGTCGCCAATAGCATCGCGGCTTCGCCGCACGGTAACGCGGCATGCGCATGAATCAACGAAATTGGAGAAGTTCTGTGCAGCCCGAGAATCCTGGGCCTCACCGCCCTGGCCAGAAGAGCGCCAGACGTGACCAGCCCTGTGTTGCCGGGCAGGCAGTAATAGTTCTGCCATTCACTTCTCTCGCCACAAGAGCTTTGAGCAGCACGATAGAAGGGATGGACGGCCATTACGTGCGCCTCAATGTTGAACGGCCCCAGGTGGGGGAGAGGTTCCGCAATGAAGCAGCCCTGGGCTGGATCCTGTACCGAAGGGTAAAAGGGCGTCAGCGTAAGAACATGCACAGGCGCGATGTTCTTCTCTACGCTAGCGGCCCGCGATTCCAGCGGCGTTGCCAGGGCAGCGCTCACGAGGCCATCCTCAGAGTTCGCTCGGTTGCGATTTCAGCGAACGTTCTTTCCCATTCGCGGGTAACCACGTCCCAATCAAACTTCTTACTGTGCTCTCTGCCGGCGCGGCCAAAAGAATTCCTAAGATCCTTGTCCTCGATCAGCAACCGCAGATGCGAGAACAGATCGTCATCCGACGCGGCCTGAAAACCTGTGATCGCGTGGACGATACTCTCTGGCGAATAGTTTGCTCTCGCGATTGCAGGAAGCCCGCAGGCTGCGGCTTCGAGAATGACCTTGGGCGAGCCTTCCCATTTCGAGGGAAACAGGAAAATGTCCGCACTGCGATATTCGCACCGCAACGACTCGGCATCGAGCGATCCCAGCAGCTTTGCATTTCGCAGGTTCTCGCGCGCGATCCGTGACGCAAGTTCGGGGGCCATCAGCCCGTCGCCCGCGATCCGAAAATCTGCTTCGGGAAACCTCGCCGCCGCAGAAAGCAGCAAGTCGGGCTGCTTGAAGGGACGAAGTGACCCGGCAAACAAGACCTGTACGCGCTCATTCGGCGCGCGGTCCCAGGCGGGGATGAAGAATTGGGTGTCCACACCAGTGGGAATCACCTTGCTGCTCAGGCCGTATTCACGGCGCAGGCTGCGTCGCACACTCGGCGAAGTGCTGAACAGATGGTCGCAGGCTAGCACTGTCTGCTCCCAGAGACGGATGCCCTCGGGCTTGATCGTCGGTTCATTCCTGAAGTCGCATTGCGATTCGACCGTCCCCACGACCACCCGCGAATCCCGCCAACGTCGCCGCAGCTTGCAATAGACGCGGCTCGCCGGCGCCGCTTTCAGATAAAAAACCATCTCGTGGCTGCCCCATAGAAATTCAGTAAGGATTCGCACCGTTTGCTTTCTGCGGGGTAGTTGAATCAGGCGAGTGTTCTTGCGGGCCGCGACGCGGGCGTCAGGCTCACCCACCGCGAACATGCTGACGTGAAACCTCTCTGGATCGAGCCGCGATACGATTTCACGGGCATTTCCCATCTGCGCGTTTAGCAAACCGGCGTCGGCAAAACTGTCCACGAGGATGCGGATAGGTCTCAATGCGCAATCTCGCGACCAGGTTCAAGCGTGGCGCGCTCAATCGGAGAAAGTGGCCGCGGGATGCGCCCATTCTAGTCGAAGGTCTCGTAGCAAAGCCGCTTCTCGCCTGTCGAAATCCCGTGCCTTTGTAGATTCCACCAGGTGACGCCTGGCAGCTGCGAGAAGATCTTTGGCTGCGGGGTGGGGCATTGGGAGCGGGTTGCGCTCTGCCGGATCCGAGGTCAAGTCGAACAACGACTCGGTTCCCTCTGAAAAATTGAGCACTAGTTTGTGCTGGCCGCTTTGCACCGCAAGTAGCCTCGGCCCCATCCGGTGGCTGGGGCGAAACGGGTTCGTGCACCCGTAAACGCATTCGGTCACGACCGGCCTGCTGCGGATGCGGTTCTTTCGGATCGCTCCCCACCAGCTTTGCCCGCGAAATTCGGCGGGTGGAGGAACGTCGAGCGCATCGAGAAGCGTGGGCGCCAGGTCGATAAGGCCGAAAGGCTCTGCAATCGCCGAACGCGTGTGGCCCGGAACTCGCACCAGCAGCGGAACGTGCACCAGTTCCTGAGTAAGCTTCACCGGGGCATGAAATCTTCCGCCGTGGTCCAGAAATTCCTCGCCGTGGTCCGCGGTCACTGCCAGGGCGCACTTGTCCCAAACGTTCATTTCAACCAGGGTCTCAGTCAGCTTGCGGATCTGGTCGTCAGCCCAGCGAATTCCGGCGTCGTACAAACTGATCACCCGGTCGCGAACATCCTCGAGGCGGTCGGGTTCCACACCTTCGCGGTTCCAAAACGCATTGAGGTAAGCAGCTTCTGAGGCCTTGAGATTCGCGTCTCCCATCGAGGCCAACGCCTCGGTTTTGGGGAAGTAAGGCGCATGCGGGTCCATGAAGTGCAGCCACAAAAAGAACGGTTGCCGGGAGTGGTCGCGCAGCCAATCGGTGGCGTGCTGGGTAATGACGTCGGCTGAAGGAAACATTCGCAGC
>WNFI01140925.1_pt1 | contig 13938 bp, 16 predicted proteins | sample 5400471 | NCBI WGS metagenome assembly WNFI01 (sample SAMN13153348, study PRJNA577476) | soil metagenome | isolation source: 100 cm saprolite on Douglas fir-dominated hillslope | place: USA:California | collected 2013-09-17 | reverse complement strand
ATGGCGAGAGTATGTGAAGTTACCGGCAAGAAGCCGGTGGTCGGGAACCGCGTGTCCCATGCCAACAACAAGACCAAGCGCCGCTTTTTGCCCAATTTGCAGTACCGCCGATTCTGGGTCGAAAGTGAAAACCGCTGGGTAAGCATGCGCGTAAGCAATGCCGGCCTGCGCACGATCGACAAGAAGGGCATCGATGTGGTTCTGGCCGAGTTGCGTGCGCGTGGCGACAAGATCTAATTATTCAGGCGGGAGAGCAAAATGAGAGAAAAAATCAAACTGGAATCGTCCGCGGGAACCGGGCACTTCTATACCACGACCAAGAATAAGCGCACTACACCGGACAAGATCGAAATGAAGAAATTCGACCCCGTTGCGCGCAAGCACGTTATCTATAAGGAAACCAAGCTCAAGTAACTTGCTTGAGCCGAATAAAAAGCCCGCCAACCGGCGGGCTTTTTATTCGTATCGATGTGACGCGTGGTCAGGCGTAGCAGCGCAGCGTACGCGAAAAGTCGCGCAGCGGTGCGATATCACTTTTCTCGGCGCGACGGCACCAGTCTTCCAACTGCGATAGCAACTGTTCCTTGGTGGCCGTTGATCGTTGCCACAGCATCGCCAATTCCTGGCGCATCGAATATACCGTAGTCAATACCTTGCTGGTGCTCAATACTTCGTCCAGCTTGACCTTCTCGCGTTCGGGAACCAACTTCGCGTCCAGATGCAGCCAGCGTTTCATGGCCTGCAGATCGACGCCGTGTCCTGATTTGTTCATGCGCATGCGCCGGAGTTCGTCGGCGCAGGTCGTACGAACCGAGCGCGTGAAACGGGCAAGTACGTCGTAGCGATGTGTGATGATTGCCTGCAGCGTCTGCAAGTCACATTTCGACTTGCCCGATTCCATTTTGACTTGTGGCGCAAGTTTCTTGACCTGGGCTAGATTGAGCGCTTCCAACACCCGGATATAGAGCCAGCCGATGTCGAATTCATACCATTTGTTCGATAGCCGGGCAGATGAGGCGTAGGCGTGATGGTTGTTGTGCAGTTCTTCGCCGCCAATCAAGATTCCCCACGGTACGATATTGGTGCTCGCATCTTCCACCTGAAAGGTGCGGTATCCGAAATAGTGGCCTACGCCGTTGATCACGCCGGCGGCCGTGACCGGAATCCACAACATCTGTATGGCCCAGATGGTCAAACCAAGCGGTCCGAACAGCAGGATGTCGGTTACCAGCATGATGGCGACGCCACCCTTGTCGGTTCGGGTGTACACGTTGCGTTCCAGCCAGTCATCGGGGGTTCCATGACCATATTTGTCCAGCGTTTCCTGGTTCGCCGCTTCCTTGCGATAAAGCTCGCTACCCTCTAGAAGCACTTTCTTCAGGGTAAGAATCTGCGGGCTGTGCGGGTCTTCCTCGGTTTCACACTTGGCGTGATGCTTGCGGTGAATAGCCGTCCACGCTTTCGTCGACATGCCGGTGGTCAGCCAGAGCCAGAGCCGGAAAAAATGCACAACAGCGGGGTGAATGTCGAGCGCGCGATGGGCCGAATGACGGTGCAAATAAATGGTCACCGCGGCGATGGTGATATGGGTCATCGCCAATGCCACCATTATGTAGCCCCACCACGGCAATACAACGAGCCCGTTCGCCCAGCTTGGCAAATCTATAAACCCGTTCACATTCATGCAGGTAACCTCATTAAATCAGAAAGATATAGCTCGAATTGTACAGGACGGGCACGATCCCGCAAGGTAATTTTCGTAACAATATCCCGGCGATATGCCGAATGGCTCGTTGGCTCAAAATTCGCCCGAAACGGGCTCATTTAGGCGCCATATCGCCGGAGTTGAGCCCACCCACGATGCGGATATCGCGTTGTGGGAAGGGGATCTCGATGCCGTTGGCAGCGAAACTCTTGTACAGCGCCAGATTGAGGTCGGAATTGAGGTTGAGCTTGCCTCTCTCCGGGTCCTCTATCCAGGCCAGCAATTCCAGATTGATGCCGTTGTCTCCGAAGGCAGTCAGAAGGGCTGTGGGCGCAGGATCCTTCAAGACCCGCGAGTGTGAATATGCGGCTTCCAGCATCAATTTCAAGGCGGATTCCAGATTGCTGGAATAACTTATCTGTACCGGAATACGCATCAGAACGCGGCGATTGGAGTACGAATGATTGATCACCGTGGACGTGATCAAGGTTTCGTTCGGCACAATGGCTTCCGTGCCGTCCGGACCACGAACGATGATGCAGCGTGACGTGAGTTTCGTCACTTCGCCGTAGAAATGATCGACCGTCACCAGATCGCCCGGGCTGACGGTCCTGTCCAGCAGGATGGTGAAACCGCTGATGTAATTGGACGCGACTTTCTGCAGGCCGAATCCGATACCTACGCCCAGCGCGCCGCCGAAGACGGACAGCACGGTGATGTCGATGCCGACGATCGGCAACGCGATGAGCACTGCCACGACGACCAGAATGGTGCGCAGGATTTTGGTGAACGCGAATCGCAGATTGATCTCGACATGCTGCAAAGCCATGATGCGCCCTTCAAGCATCCGGCCAATCCAGAGCGCCGCCAGGACTGTCAGCACGACGGTGAGAAACGCAGTCAGAACCATCGCCAGGGAGAGGCGCTGTTGACCGATGCGAAAAGCCGTGTCCTCAAGGAACCTTCCGATAGCCGGGAGCAGCCCGACTATGTGCAGGGCCACCCCCGACCAAACCAGCCACGAGGTCGCCACCTCCCAAGACCGTAATCGGCCTCCCGGAGCGAACGTGTGGCGCAACAAGTAGACCCCGCCGCGAATGATCACCATCGCCAGCACCAGGGGAACGGCAATATTGAGCAAGTGGATGGGCTGGTAATTTTCCAGCGCCCAGCGGCCGATCAGCAGAAGCACGAGCGCGGTGACCGGAAACAGTTCGCGGTTCATGCCACCGACACTGATCTTCATTGTCCTTTCCGGATCGGCGGCCACCGTGGCTGCCGCCAGGCGGCGGCGCAGATGGCGAGCGACTTGCCAGGCGATGAGCAGCGCCAGGGCGATGATCACGATTTGCCACAGGATCGCGCCGCGCTGCAGATCGTCCAGCAGATCGGCCAGCAAGCGCCCGACTTCGGACTGGTTTTTCATCATTTCTCCCAGTGACGGGCGAATTTTACGTTACTTGGATTGGCCGCGGACCGTCACGATTGCATGCTCGCGATGCCGTTGCCAATTCGCGAAGAACGCCCGGGTCAGGTCCGGATTGTTGCGCAACACCAACACGTTTTCCGCGTTACGATTCTGAGCGGCGAATGTGAAATTGAAACTGCCCGTGATCAGCACCGGCTGATTTGCGCTCGGGTCGATGACGACAACCTTGTTGTGGGCCGCCGAGTGGTCGGAGTCCGTGAATACGAGCACACCGGCGTCGACAAGAGAGCGCATCGCGGCCGAGTCGTTCGAATCGGTCTGTTCCCGGTCTGCGATGATCTGAACGTCCAGACCGTGGCGATGGGCGCGAATCAGCGCGTCGGCAATATCGCGGTGGGTAAAACTGAACGCTTGCACCAGGACCTGCGATCTGGCGGCGTCGATAGCTCGCACGATCAGCCCGGCGGCGTCGTATCCTGGCGTGAAGGCATACTCGATGGTACCGATTGCCGGTATGACGTTTGAAGGATCGAGCCCGAATGCGGGCGCCACGACCGCAAGGCTGGTGGCCAGCAGGGCCAGGCGCAGTCTTCTCATTCGGTCACGCCCGTCTTTGCATGACCGCCGCGAAGAAGGCGTCGGTATCGTGCAGCTGCGGGCACAGCTCAAGATAATCTCCACAGTCGAGTGCAATATGGCTCTCGTCCAGTGCCTGGCCGCTGCTGACTAACTGGAAGCTGGGGTGGTCGGCAAGAAATACCTCTATGACGTTGCGGTTTTCCTGCGCCAGCACGCTGCAGGTCGCATACACCAGCCGTCCGCCCGGCTTGAGCAATGTCGCCGCCGACGCGAGGATCGCGCACTGTTTTGCAGCAAGTTCGTCGACCGCCTGAGGCGACTGGCGCCATTTCAGATCCGGATTGCGTCGCAGTGTACCGAGTCCACTGCAGGGTGCATCCACCAGCACGCGATCGATTTTGCCGGCCAGACGCTTGACCTTGATGTCGTTTTCGCTGGCGATGATCTGTGGATGGACGTTGGACAGGCCGGAGCGTTTGAGCCTCGGGGCGAGGTTCTTCAGGCGCTTTTCCGAAACGTCGAAGGCATACAGCCGGCCCTGGGATTGCATCATCGCACCCATCAACAATGTCTTGCCGCCCGCGCCGGCACAGAAGTCGACCACCATTTCGCGGCGCTTGGGCGCGACCAGATAACCCAGCAACTGGCTGCCTTCGTCCTGAACTTCGATCGCGCCGCTGCAAAACAATTCGTGACGGTTGATGGCCGGCTTGCCAGCCACCCGGATGCCGACCGGCGAATAACGCGTCGGTGCCGCATCGAAGCCGCTCGTGCGCAGGTCGCGCAATACCTGCTCGCGATCCGCCATCAGCGTATTCACCCGCAAGTCGAGTGGGGCGGTCTTGAGCATGGCACGGCCAAAGGCGGCCGCGTCCTGCTCCGAGGTTTCTGCGACCAGCCGGTCGTACAGCCAGTCGGGCAGGCTCAGTCTCACGGCGGCCGGCAGGGTTTCTATGTCGGCGATCTTGAGATCGAGGATCCAGTCGCGGTCGCTGCTTTTCAGGAAAGGCTCGATCTGTCCGAGACTGCGACCCTGTAACTTGATAAGTGCGGCGCAGACGAGTTTGCGCGCAGTGGGCTGGGCGATGAGTTGCTCGAGCAACCGCTTGTGGCGCAAAACGCAAAACACCGTTTCGGCGATGAACGCACGATCGCGCTGGCCCAGCGCCCGATTCGTGCTGAAGAAATTGCGCAAGATCGCGTCGGCCGGATGGAGCATCGGCAATGCGAGATCGACGGCCGCCGTCGCTGCCTGCAGCATTGCCGTGGTCGGTTGCATCTATTGATAGGAAATCGCGGTGACAGTCGAATCCAGCACGGTGCCGTCTTTTTCGATAAAGCGAATTTGCACGGGCAGGTAATGGTGCTCGACCGCGAGCCAGACCTCGAACCCGCGCTTGTCATCGGCTTCGCGTATTTTCTGGAAATGGACGGTCTCCAGTTCTCCGATCGGTGTCTTGATCTTCTCCTTGCCGACCATTTTGTACCTGTAGTCCGATAGGCGGCGGCCGTCGGTGAGATGCACCGGGGGAAGCTCGTCGTCTGGTGACCTGAATGCGAACACGTAAGCGAAACTGGTCTGGTCGAACGTGTTTTCCAGCAACGGGACGGTTTCGACATTGGCGCCGTCGGTCAGTTTGATCAGTTTGGCGTCCCAGTCGAAATCTGCGGCGCGCTTCGGTTTGCGGGTGCGATCTTCCTCGAAATGCAGCGGCCGCAGGCCGTTCTTCGTGATCAAGCCGTGGCTTTCGCGGCGGATGTTCATCTTGTAAAAAAAGGCGGCCAAGCCGACCGTCTTGGATTCGCTGATGACGGAATATTGCTTGCCGTCGTGCTCTAGTACGTCACGTCCCTCGCCCAAATGCATTGCCCCGGAATTGACGGCGAAATCCATCTGCACCCGTTGCGGCGGCTGCGCCGCCCAGGTCGTCCCAGCCACGAACATGAGCACGATCAACGCACGGCACATCATCCCGGCAGGGGGGAGATCATGGCTCCCGAGTTACGGCAGTCGGCCGAAAGCTTCACGCGGTTGCCTTCGATTGCGAGCCGGCCGTCCAGGAACCAGCGGATGGCCTGCTGATACACGGCGTGTTCCTGCTCGAGCACGCGGGCGGCGAGGCGTTCCTCGTCATCGTCGGGGAGTACCGGCACGGCCGCCTGGATAACGATCGGCCCGTGGTCCAGCGCCGGCGTGACGAAATGCACCGTGCAGCCATGCAGCTTGACGCCTTCGTCGATCGCGCGCCGGTGAGTATCGAGACCGGGGAACGCCGGTAGCAAGGACGGGTGGATATTCATGATCCTGCCGCTGAATTGTCCGATAAATTCCTCCGAAAGAATCCGCATGAAACCCGCCAGCACGATCAGGTCGGGACGATAGGCCGAGACGGTATCGGCGAGTGCCCTGTCGAAGCTCGTCCGATTCGGGAAGTCGCGGTGGTTCACGATTCTGGCATCCAGACCGGCGTTGCGAGCGATCTGCAGGCCTTCGGCCGACGGATTGTTGCTGATCACTGCGGCGACCGCCGCATCCAGTTTGGCCGCGAGAATCGCCTGCATGTTGGTGCCGCGGCCTGAAATCAGGATGACGATGCGCTTCATCGTCCCTGTCAGACAACCGTGGTCTGTGCTTCGTCGCCCCGCCTGCCGCGGATCTCGCCGATGCGGTAAACTGTTTCGCCTTCGTGTTGCAGCGCCTGGATCGTCTGGTCCGCATGTCCGGCGGCGACGATCGCCACCATGCCGATGCCGCAATTGAACACGCGATGCATCTCGGCTTCCGCGACATTGCCGTTCTTCTGCAGCCAATCGAACAGCGGCGGCCGCGGCCAATCGCGTTTCCTGAGTTCCGCGCATACGGTGTCGGGCAAAACACGCGGTACATTTTCCACCAGCCCGCCACCTGTGATATGCGCGAGCCCCTTGATGCGACCTTTGTGCAGTGCCGCCAGCACGGATTTCACATAGATGCGGGTTGGCGCCAGCAACGCTTCTCCCAACGTCCTGCCGTCGAATCCGGATGACAAGTCCGCTCCCGACGAGTCGACGATCTTGCGTAGCAGCGAATAGCCGTTCGAATGCGCACCACTGCTTGCCAGTCCCAGAATGACATCGCCGGGCAAAATGTCCGAGCCATCGATGATCCGGCTTTTCTCCACGACGCCGACCGCGAAGCCGGCCAGGTCGTACTCTCCTGGCGGATACATGCCGGGCATTTCCGCGGTTTCGCCGCCGATCAGCGCACATCCGGCCTGCTCGCATCCCGCGGCAATACCCTTCACGACCTGCGTGGCCGTCGCCACGTCGAGTCTACCGCAGGCGAAGTAGTCAAGAAAGAACAGGGGCTCGGCGCCCTGTACCAGTATGTCGTTCACGCTCATCGCGACCAGATCGATGCCGACCGTATCGTGCCGGTTCAGTTGGAAGGCCAGCTTGAGTTTGGTGCCAACACCATCGGTGCCTGATACCAGCACCGGCTCCTTGTATTTCTTCGACACTTCGAACAGGGCGCCGAATCCGCCGATCCCGGCCAGCACACCTTCACGCAGCGTGCGTTTGGCGAAAGGCTTGATATTTTCGACAAGCTGATCACCGGCGTCGATGTCGACACCAGCGTCGCGATAGGCCAGCGAAGTGGAAGCAGGGTGATCGGTCTTCAAGTTGAGTTGCCGGGTTCTTCGGGATAAAGTGGGACCGGAGCGCAGCTTCGTCGTGTGGCTGTCAATGCGGCGAGTGGTTCCGAGTGGTTCTTGGCGCGGCAAATTTTACTCCAAATGCCTACCGTATTTCCTGTGCGTTTTATTTGGTATGTGCTTGCCGCCGCTGTCGCCGGGTTGCTGCTGTATCTTGTCGCGCCGATCCTCACCCCGTTCCTGCTGTCAGCGGTGCTCGCCTATATCTGCTTGCCCCCGGTTGACTGGATTGCACGTAAGCTGCCGCGCTGGCTGGCGGCTGCGCTGGTCATGGCGCTGCTGGTGATTGCCCTGGCGGCACTTGCTCTGATTGTGCTGCCCATGGTCGAACGCCAGTTCGTCGCTTTCCTGCAGCGCATGCCGGAGTATCTTGACTGGGCACGTGCGCGCGCGTTGCCGTGGCTTTCCGGCACCCTCGGCGTAGAGCTGAATCTCGATATGGAGCACTTCCGGCAGACCGTCGCCGAAAGTCTGCGCACCGACGGCGACTTCGTCAGGGCACTTTTGCCCAGGATCACCACCGGAGGCCTGGCGATCGTCGGCTTTTTCACCACCGTGTTGCTGATGCCGGTTGTCCTGTTTTATTTCCTGCGCGACTGGCACGAAATCGTGCATGGCATCGAACATCTGATTCCGCGCCGCCTTCATCTCGGGGCATGCAACATAGCCGCGGAAATCGACCGCGTGCTCGGCGAGTTTTTACGCGGCCAACTCCTGGTAATGCTGCTCATGGCCGTGTATTACGCTGTGGCGCTGTGGATTGCCGATCTGGAATATGCGCTGCCAATTGGAATTCTTTCGGGTCTGTTGGTGTTCGTACCGTATCTCGGCATCCTGGTCGGACTGCTGCTTGGAACACTGGCCGGATTCAATCAATTCGACAGCGTGATGGGACTCGTTGGGGTTTGGATCGCCTTCGGTATCGGCCAGGTGCTCGAAGGCATGGTGGTGACCCCGTTACTGGTCGGCAATCGCATTGGCTTGCATCCGGTAGCCGTGATATTCGCGCTGCTGGTGTTTGGCAAGCTATTCGGTTTTTTCGGTGTGCTGCTGGCGCTGCCCGCGAGCGCAGCCCTGCTGGTGGCTCTGCGCCACCTGCGTGCTCACTACGTCGATAGCGATCTTTACAAATCCTGATGAAGCAACTGGCGCTCACCCTTGCGCCGCCCCCCGCCCCCGCGCTGGAAAATTTCTTTGCCGGTCGTAATGCCGAGCTGTTAACCCTGCTCGGGAATCTCGCGGCGGGCCGCAGCGTGGAGAGGTGCGTCTACCTGTGGGGCGATGCGGGCAGCGGACGTACTCATTTGTTGCGCGCGACTATCGCGGCGCTGAATGTCGCAGGACTGGCATGCCTGCATATTGCCCGAGGCGATCCGATACCGGCCCCTGCGGCGGAATTGCGCGCCGTGGCGGTGGATGACGTTGAGACGCTAGACGCCCGCAACCAGCGCGCGTTTTTCAACCTGTATAACCATCTGCGCGAACGCGCCGGGATCGTGCTGGCCGCCGGCGATGCCCCACCGGCGCGATTGAAATTGCGCCCCGAACTCGTGACGCGGTTGGGCTGGGGACTCGTATACCAGGTTCAGGCGCTGACCGACGACGAAAAGGCGCGGGCGCTCAAGCGCCATGCCGCCGCGCGTTCTTTCGACCTTCCGGACAACGTCATCGACTACCTGTTGCGACACCTGAGTCGCGATCTGCGCTCCCTGATGAGCGTCCTCGATGCGCTCGACCACCATTCGCTCGCAGCCAAACGGCCGATTACCTTGCCGCTGCTGAAGGAATTGCTGCGCCCGGAAGGCGACGACGGCCCCTGATGCGCATCGGCCGATTCCGACCGGGAGGGCGCTTGCGGCCGCTTTTCAGCTATACTCGTGCCGCCTTTTCGGTTTCGTTCCGCTTGTTTCGCACCCCCAAATGCGCCTCGCCCTGTTTGATTTGGACAATACCCTCCTGGCCGGAGACAGCGATTTCGAGTGGGCGCAATTCCTGATCGAAAAGGAAGTGCTCGACCGGGAGGTTTACGAAGCGCGCAACCGCCACTTTTACGAAGCATACAAAGCCGGCACGCTCGACATTCACGAGTTTCTCGATTTCCAGCTGAAGCCGCTGGCACGGCATCCGCGCAAGCAGCTCGACCAATGGCACGCCGAATTCATGCAGAAGAATGTCCTGCCCATGATCACGCAGAAGGCACGCGACCTGGTCGACAGCCATCGTGATGATGCCCGGGTGGTGATTACCGCGACGAATCGTTTCGTCACGGGACCGATCGCACGCGAGCTCGGCGTGGAAAACCTGATCGCCACGGAAGCCGAGGAGGTCGGCGGCGAATTTACCGGACGCGTGAAAGGGGTGCCATCGTTCCGCGAGGGGAAGGTCGAGCGCTTGAAGAGCTGGATGGCGGAGCACGGCATCGAATGGGGCAGCCTCGGGGAGACCTGGTTCTACAGCGACTCGTTGAACGATCTGCCGCTGTTGTCCATCGTCAGCCATCCGGTCGCAGTGGATCCCGACGAGACGCTCAAGGAACACGCGCTCAGGCACGACTGGCGCGTCATCAGCCTGCGTTAGCCGCCAAAGCGCGGCGACCGAACGAATTCATGTCGCGTGCCTCCGGAATGGTCGTGCTGTCGCTCGTTGGCGCCACCAGCGTCGTCATCGGGCTCGCCGCCGGCAGCGTTCATATCCCCCTGTCCAAACTCATTTCGGCGCTGGCGCAGCCCGGCAACGACGCAATCTCCGACATTGTCTGGAAGCTGCGTCTGCCGCGCGTATTGGCGGCTTTCTCCTGTGGGGCGTTGCTGGCGCTTGCCGGCGCGCTGATGCAGGTCCTCCTGCGCAACCCCCTCGCGGATCCCTATGTATTCGGCATTTCCGGTGGTGCCGCGCTGGGTGTCATGTTCGGCATGCTGCTAGGAGCAGGGACGCTGTCGCAGACCGGACTGGGATTGGGCGGGGCCATACTCGCGTCGGCGCTCGTATTCGGTCTGAGCCTGCGTGCCGGCAACTGGAATCCGTACCGATTGTTGCTGACCGGAGTGGTGGTGGCGGCGGGATTGAATGCGCTGCTGAGCTTGATTCTGGTTCTGGCGCCGCAGACCGCCGTGAAAGGCATGCTGTACTGGCTGATGGGAGATCTTGGTTACGCCGGCAATCCGCTGCCTACATTGCTCGTGCTGGCGTTGCTGTTCGTCGTGGCGATGCCGTTTGCCCCGGCAATGAATGTCCTCGCACTCGGACGGATGAAGGCGCAGTCGCTGGGTGTGGCCGTCAGTGGCATCGAATTCGTGTTGTTCGGCGTGGCCGCCGTCGCGGCGGTCACTGCCGTGCTGCTCGGTGGCACCGTCGGTTTTGTCGGTCTGATTGTGCCCCATCTAGTGCGCCTTCTTGGTTTCGCGGACCACCGCTGGCTGTTACCCGGCTCGGTTCTCGTCGGCGGTGGCTTCCTGACGTTCGCCGACACCGTTGCCCGCAGCGCCTGGGCGCCTTTGCAGTTTCCGGTCGGGGTGCTTACGGCTTTGCTCGGCGTGCCGGTCCTTCTGTTGCTTCTGGGGGGCAGGAACAAAGATGCTGCGCACTGAGGATTTGCGACTCGCCTATCCCGGCCGGCGACTCGTCGAAGGGCTGTCGATCGAGTTCCATCCGGGCCAGGTGTGGGCAGTGCTCGGCCGCAACGGCAGCGGCAAATCCACGCTATTGCATGCGCTCGCCGCGTTGCGCACGCCCGAGGCAGGCAATGTCAAGCTGCAAGATGCAAAGATCGCTACCGTGCCCAGACGCACGTTGGCCCGGCGCATCGGCGTACTGATGCAAGAAGAGAGTCGCGAATTCTGGGGCAGCGTGAGCGACTATGTCCTGCTCGGGCGCTATCCGCATGCGCGCAGTCCGTTCGGATGGAGCGCGGAGGACGAACGCATAGCCGCAAACGAGATCGAGGCATTACACCTGGGCGGACTTGGCGGCCGCGACTTCGCCTCGCTGTCCGGCGGCGAGCGCCAGCGCGCGCGAGCTGCGGCTCTATTCGCGCAGCAACCTGTTGTCTATCTGCTCGACGAGCCCTTGCAGCATCTCGATCTGCCCCATCAGGTGGCGGTGCTGGAGCGGTTGACGAAGGAAGCACGCGATCGGCGCGCAATCGTCATCATGGCATTGCATGACCTCCTTTTCGCCGCCCGCTACTGCAACCGTTTCCTGCTGCTTTACGGGGACGGACGTTTCAGTGTCGGTGCGGCGGACGAGGCGCTGACCGCGGATCACCTTGGAGAGCTATACGGATTTCCGCTGGTGCCGGTCGAGATCGGCGGCGAGCGCCTGTTCCTTCCCGGAAGGCAATCCGGGCGGGGGGCACATGTATAATCCCTGCTTTAATGCTGCCATCGAATTCTCCTCAATGGAATTCCGCGCTATTTGATGATTCGGAAACTGCTTCGCCGGGTATTCTCCGGACGCTCATCGCCGTCCGCCCAGCCGCAGGTCATTGCGCGCAACAAGCACGGACTATCCAGGGACAAAATCAGTTCAAGTGCGCGGCGCGTCACCACGGGCCTGCAGGAGAAGGGATACGCGGCCTACGTGGTTGGCGGTGCGGTCCGCGACTTGCTGCTCGGACTGGAACCGAAGGATTTCGACATTGCGACCAGCGCCACGCCGGAGCAGGTGCGCGGCGTATTCCGGCGCTCGCGCATCATAGGACGGCGTTTCCGCCTGGTCCATGTCATGTTCGGCGGGGACACGGTGGAGGTGTCGACATTTCGTGCACGTCAGGGCGGGGATCAGGAAGATCAGCGCGCCGACGAGCACGGACGCATCCTGCGCGACAACGTGTTCGGCACCCAGGAAGAGGATGCCACCCGGCGCGATTTCACGATCAATGCCATGTTCTACGATCCGACGACCGAGCAGATTCTGGATTTTTGCGACGGCCTCGACGATCTGAAAGCGCACCGCCTGCGTATGATCGGCGACCCCGATCAGCGCTATCGCGAAGATCCGGTGCGCATGCTGCGAGCCGTGCGTCTTTCCGCGAAACTCGGCCTCAAGATCGAGGCTGACACCCGGGCGCCGATCAAGAGTCTCGCGCCCCTGCTTGCCAACGTGCCATCGGCGCGGCTGTTCGAAGAAATGATGAAACTGCTGTTCTCCGGGCATGCCACTGGCTGTCTGCTGCAATTGCGCCAGGAGGGCTTGCATCACGGCCTGTTGCCGATGCTCGATGTGATTCTCGAGCAGCCGATGGGAGAGCGCTTCGTGATGATGGCACTGAAGAGTACGGACGAACGCGTGCGCGCGGACAAACCGATTGCACCCGGCTTCCTGTTCGCGGCGTTGCTCTGGCACGAAGTCCTGGCAGCCTGGAAGCTTGCTCAGGAAGAAGGCCTCAATCCCCTGCCGGCGCTGTTCAAGGCGATGGATCATGTGATCCACGTGCAGGCCGAAAAACTGTCCATCCCGCGGCGTTTCGGTTCGGACATGAAGGACATCTGGGCGCTGCAACCGCGCTTCCTGGGACGTTCGGGACGCCGGCCCTACAGCGTGCTCGCCCATCCGCGCTTTCGTGCCGCCTACGATTTCCTGGTCCTGCGCTGTGACAGCGGCGAGGTCGATGCCGAGATCGCGGAATGGTGGGACAACTTCCAGAAGGCCGACGAGGAAACCCGCAAGAAGATGCTGCTTCCTGACCGCAGCCCACGGCGGCGCAGGCGCAGGCGCAAGCCGGCGGGCGGAATTGCCGAGCCGGGAGCGGCCCCCACCGGATCCGAATGATTGCGCGCATGGCGATGGTTGAGGCCTTCGTCGGCCTTGGCGCCAATCTGGAAAATCCGCTGCATCAGGTCAGGCAGGCTATCTCCGAACTCGATGCCATCGATCGCACCCGCATGGTGGCGGTATCGTCGCTGTATCGCAGCGCCCCGGTCGGTTATGCCGACCAGCCCGATTTCATCAATGCCGTTGCGAAGGTGCAAACCGGGTTGTCGCCGCGCGAGTTGCTCGATGCGCTGCATGCCGTCGAGAACCGCCATGGACGCCGCCGTTCGGTACGCAATGCCCCGCGTACCCTGGACCTCGACTTGTTGTTATACGCAAAGCTCGCCGTCTGCGAAGAGGGCCTGACATTGCCGCATCCGCGCATGCATGAACGCGCCTTCGTGCTGCTGCCGCTCGCCGAGATCGCGCCGGACGCACATTTGCCGGGATACGCGCCGCTCTCGCAACTGCTCGCGCAAGTCGATCGCAGCGGCGTGGAGAAACTAGGTGACGCCTGACAAGTATCGATACATCGTCGTGGAAGGTCCGATCGGCGCGGGCAAGACCAGTCTCGCGCGCCGGTTGTCGGCGCACCTGGGCAAGGCGTTGCTGCTGGAGGATCCGGATTCCAATCCCTTTCTCCCGCGCTTTTACGAAGATCCGCGTCGCCATGCGCTGGCGACGCAATTGTTTTTTCTGTTCCAGCGCGCACAGCAGGTCAGTGGACTGAAGCAGATCGACCTTTTCGAGGGCGGCACGATCGCCGATTTCATCCTCGA
>WNFI01110390.1_pt1 | contig 13938 bp, 20 predicted proteins | sample 5400471 | NCBI WGS metagenome assembly WNFI01 (sample SAMN13153348, study PRJNA577476) | soil metagenome | isolation source: 100 cm saprolite on Douglas fir-dominated hillslope | place: USA:California | collected 2013-09-17 | reverse complement strand
GCCGAGGTTCGCGCTCTCGGCGTGCGGCTCGTCGCGGCAGTTGTCGACGCGCGGGTGCCGTACACCGCCGCCGACCTCCGGAACCCGGCCGCGCTCGTCGTCGGCGCCGAGGACAAGGGCCTGGACGAGCGCTGGCGCGCGGCAGCGGACGTCGCGGTCTCGATCCCGATGGCCGGTCGCGCTGCCGACAGCCTCAACACCGCGACCGCCGCCTCCGTCCTGCTCTTCGAGGCGGTCCGTCAGCGTGGTTGACCGCACCGAGGTCCTGCGGGCCCGCGAGGCGATCGGCGGCCGCCTCCCGCGCACCCCTCTGCTCGTGTCACGCGCCCTCGGCGCGCGGCTCAAGTGCGAGCTCTTCCAGCGCACGGGCTCGTTCAAGCCGCGCGGCGTCCTGGCGAAGCTGAGCACGCTGACCGAGGACGAGAAGGAGCGCGGCGTGATCGCGATCTCGGCCGGGAACCACGCGCAGGCGGTCGCCTTTGCAGCAACGGCCGACGGCCTCGACGCCCTCGTCGTCATGTGGACCGGCGCCTCGGAGCTGAAGATCGCAGCGACGCGCGGCTACGGCGCCCAGGTCGATCTGGAGGCTGACGGGCCGGCCGCCGCCTTCGAGCGGCTCGCGGCCCTCCAGGCCGAGACAGGGCGCGTGCTGATCCATCCGTTCGACGACCCGATCGTGATTGCGGGCGCGGGGACTGTCGGGCTCGAGATCGAGGAGGATGCCCCCGATGCAGACGCGGTGATCGTGGCGGTCGGCGGCGGTGGCCTCGTCGCGGGAATCCAGGCGGCGATCGGCGACCGCACGCGCGTCATCGCCGTCGAGCCCGAGACGAGCCGCGCGCTCCACGCAGGGCTTGCTGCCGGGCGGCCGACGCCGGTCGAACCACGCTCGATCGCGGACGGTCTGAACGCGCCCTTTGCCGGCGCAATCCCGATCGAGATCTGCCGTGATATCGAGACCGTCCTCGTGACCGACGACGAGATCGAGCACGCCTTTCGCTTCCTCTACGAACGCGCCAAACTGGCCTGCGAACCGGCCGGTGCGGCCGCTGCCGCCGCTCTCCTGAGCGGGAGGGTAAAGGCGGAACGCCCAGTTGTTGTAGTCAGCGGAGGCAACGTTTCGAGCCAAACTGCCTCTGCTATCCTGGCCCGGCGATGAGGGCAGACATTCACCCCGACTACGTTCTCTCGACCGTGCACTGCTCGTGCGGAAACAACTTCGTCACGCGTTCGACGAAGCCCGAGATCCACGTCGAGATCTGTGCACAGTGCCACCCGTTCTACACCGGCAAGCAGAAGCTCGTCGACACGGGCGGCCGCGTTGAGCGCTTCCAGAAGCGGCTCGAGAAGGCCGGCCGCACCGCGGCCGAATAATGGCAGCGACCATCGGCGGCCAAGCCGTCCTCGAGGGCGTGATGATGCGCGGACCCCGCAACTGGGCCGTGGCCGTGCGCAAGCCGGACGGCGAGATCGCCCAGGTCGCGCGCACGATCGACCCGCTGATGGCGCGCCACTGGACGATGCGGCTTCCGATCGTCCGCGGCGTCATCGCCCTCGGCGAGTCGCTCTCGATCGGCTTCCGCGCGCTCTCGGTCTCCGCGAACTACGCGGCGGCCGACGCGGCGGAAGGCGACTCCGAGCCGGAGGAGATCGGCCGCTGGGCGATCTTCTTCTCGTTCGCGGTCGCAATCGGGTTCACGGTGATGCTGTTCAAGGTGAGCCCGGCGCTCCTCACCGATCTGCTGCCGATCTCAAACGGCGTCTGGTTCGTGCTCGTCGAGGGGCTGATCCGCGTCGCCATCTTCGTCGGCTACCTGGCCCTGCTCAGCCTGATTCCGTCTCTGCGGCGCGTGTTCCAATACCATGCCGCCGAGCACAAGGCGATCAACGCCTACGAGGCCGGCGAGGAGCTGACTCCGGAGATCACGCAGAGCTACTCGCTCATCCATCCGCGCTGCGGAACGGCGTTCCTGCTCTGGGTGATGGTGATCGGCGTGTTCGTGTTCGCGCTCTTCGGGCGGCTTCCGATCCTCTGGCTGATCGTGACGCGAATCGCGTTCCTGCCCGTGATCGCGGGGCTCGCCTACGAGCTGATCAGGTACGCCGGCAAGCACACGGGTAACCGGACGCTGATGACGCTGCTCGCGCCCGGGCTCTGGCTGCAGCGGCTGACGACGCGCGAGCCGACACTCGACCAGCTCGAAGTGTCGATCCGCGCGCTCAAGGAAGTCCTCTCCCACGAGGGCGGACTCAATTCGACCGACCGGCGCGTCGAGATCATGGCCTGATGGCCACCGAGCGCAGAGCAGAGGTCGTCTGGCGCGGGAACCTAACCCATGGCGACGGAACGATCGTCTCTGCGACGAGCGGCGCGCTGCCGCAGCTTCCCGTCTCGTGGGCGTCGCGCGCCGAAGAGCCGAACGGGAAGACGAGCCCGGAGGAGCTGATCGCCGCTGCCCACGCGGCCTGCTTCGCGATGGCGCTCTCGGCTGGGATCGCCGGGGCCGGCTTCACCGCCGAGTCGCTCTTGACCTCCTCGACGGTGACCTTCGAGCCGGGTGTCGGGATCACGACGGCGCACCTCACCGTGAGCGGCACCGTGCCCGGGATGAGCGCGGATGACTTCCGCGCCGCCGCCGACGACGCGAAGGCCGGCTGCCCCGTCTCGCGGGCCCTCGCGGGAGTCGAGATCACGCTGGACGTACTCTGAGCCGCCGATGGCGGCGTTGGATGCACTGATCGAGGAGCTTGAGCGCTCCTACACCGAGACGCTCGAGCGCCAGTCCGATCCGGCGGTCTACAACGACCACCGCGAAGCGGCGACCGTCGGACGGCGGCTGAAGGAACTTGAAGGCCCATACAAGCTCGCACAGGCCTGGCGCCAGGCTCAGGCAGATCTGGACGCGGCGCGCGGCGACGCCGAGCTCGCCGAGATGGTCCCGGACTACGAGGCCGACGTCGTCAGGCTCGAGGAGGAGCTCCGACTGTCGCTCGTCGAGCGCGACCCGGCCGACGACAAAGACGTGATCATTGAGGTCAAGCCGGGGGTCGGCGGTGACGAGGCAGCACTCTGGGCGGGCGATCTCGCGAAGATGCTCCGGCTCTACGCCGAGCGGCGCGGCTTCAAGTGGGAGGAGATCGAGGTCAACCCGAGCGAGGTCGGCGGGATCAAATCAGGGGTCTTCGCGATCAAGGGCGACGCCGCCTACTCGGTCTTCAAGTTCGAGGGCGGAACCCACCGCGTCCAGCGGGTCCCCGAGACCGAGTCGGCGGGGCGCATCCACACGTCGACGGCCACCGTCGCGGTCATGCCCGAGGTCGAGGACGTCGACGTCGAGATCGACGAGAAGGATCTGAAGATCGACGTCTACCGCTCGTCGGGCCCGGGCGGCCAGTCGGTGAACACGACCGACTCGGCCGTCCGCATCACGCACATCCCGACCGGGATCGCGGTCGCGATGCAGGACGAGCGCTCGCAGCTCCAGAACCGCGACAAGGCGATGCGCGTGCTCCGCGCCCGGATCTACGAGGAGGAGCGCCGCAAGCGGCAGGAGCTGCAGGCGGCGACGCGCAAGGCGCAGGTCGGGACCGGGGAACGGGCCGAGAAGATCCGCACCTACAACTTCCCGCAGGACCGGGTCACGGACCATCGCGTGAAGGTCACGGTCAGGCTCGAAGACGCGCTCAACGGCAACCTCGACGAGCTGACCGAGACGCTCACGTCGGAGGAGCGCCGCCAGGCCCTCGAAAACGCCTCGGCGTGATCGTGGCCGAGGCCCTACGCGCGGGCAGCGGCTTTCTCGAGCGGAAGGGTGTCGACTCGCCCCGCCTGGACGCCGAGCTCCTGCTCGGCAAAGCGCTCGGCCTCTCCCGGCTCGAGCTCTACACCCAGCATGACCGGCCGCTGTCGAAGGATGAGCAGGCCGATGCGCGCGCGCTGCTCGAACGGCGCGGCAAACGGGAGCCGCTCGCGTACATCCTCGGCGAGTGGGGCTTCCGACGGCTGACGCTCGCGACCGACGGGCGCGCACTCGTGCCGCGGCCGGAGACCGAGATCGTCGTCTGGCGCTCGCCCGGGAGAACGCTGAGCGGCTCGGGCTCGGGCTCGAGCTCGTGCAGACCTCGCTGCTCGAAGGACTCGCAGGGCCGTTCGACCTCGTCGTCTCGAACCCGCCGTACGTGCTCGCGGCCGAGGCCGAGACGCTCCAGGCCGAGGTGCGCGACTGGGAGCCCCGTGGCGCCGTTGTCGAGCAGGGCCAGACCGAGGGGCTCGTTGTGGGCGCGCGGGCGGCGCTCGCGCGGGGTGGCGCGCTCGTCCTCGAGTGCCACGCAGACAAGGCGCGGTCGGTCGCCGAGCTGCTCGCCTCGGCGGGATACACGGAGACCGCCGTCACCCTCGACCTTGCAGGCCGCGAGCGGGTGGTGGAGGGGCGCTGGACCGGGTAGTCGACGCGCTCCGCGCGGGCCGGGCCGTGCTGCTGCCGACCGACACGGTCTACGGCCTCTGCGCCGCCGCGCACGACCAGGACGCCGTGCGCGGACTCCACGAGCTGAAGGGGCGCGGCGCCGGCCAGCCGACGGCGCTGCTCGCGGCGAGCATCGATGTGCTCCTCGAGCTCGTGCCGGAGCTACGCGGTCGAGCCGAGGCGATCGCGCGGGCACTCCTGCCGGGCCCGTACACGCTGGTCCTGCCGAATCCGGCGCGGCGCTACCCGTGGCTCGGCGGTGACCGATCGGAGACGATCGGGGTCCGGGTCGCGCAGTTGCCCCCCGAGACCAAGCGCGTGCTGGACGCGGTGGGCGCCGTCGCGGCCACGAGCGCCAACGAGCCCGGCTCCCCTGCGGCTGCGAGCCTCGACGACGTGCCGCCCCGCATTCGCTCGGCGGCGGGCGCCGAGATCGACGCCGGGCGTCTCCCGGGCGTCGCCTCGACTGTGATCGACTTCAGCGGCGCCGCACCGATCGTGATCCGCGAGGGCGCCGCGCCGTCGGGCGAGGCCATCGCCACCGCCATCAGTACGATGGCCTGACCCGGCCCGAGGAGCGCACGATGGCGATCGCACAGGAGACGTTCGAGCACCTGAAGACTGCGGGGCTCGCCGAGATCGACCCCGAGATCGCGGAGCTGCTCGGGCGCGAGCTCGAGCGCCAGCGTGGCCAGATCGAGCTGATCGCGTCGGAGAACTTCACCTGGCCGTCGGTCCTCGAGGCGGTCGGGTCGGTGCCGACCAACAAGTACGCCGAGGGCTATCCCGGCAAACGCTACTACGGCGGGTGCGAAGTCGTCGACGAGATCGAGGAGCTCGCGCGCGGGCGGGCGAAGGAGCTCTTCGGCGCCGAGCATGCGAACGTGCAGGCGCACGCCGGCGCGCAGGCGAACATGACCGTCTACTTCGCGGTGCTTTCCCCGGGCGACCGCGTTCTGGGTCTGTCGCTCGACCACGGCGGCCATCTCACGCACGGGCTCAAGGTCAACTTCTCCGGGAAGCTGTACGAGTTCCACCACTACGGCGTCTCGCGCGAGACGATGATGGTCGACTACGACGAGCTGCTCGCGCGGGCGAAGGAGGTGCGGCCGAAGCTGATCGTCTGCGGCGGCTCGGCCTACCCGCGCACCGTCGAGGCCGACAAGTTCCGCGAGATCGCCGACGAGGTGGGGGCGATGCTGATGTGCGACATGGCCCACTTCTCGGGTCTCGTCGCGGCGGGGATCCATCCGAGCCCGGTCCCGCACTGCGACTTCGTCACCTCGACGACGCACAAGACGCTCGCCGGGCCGCGCGCCGGCTTCGTTCTCTGCCGGGAGGAGTACGCGGCCGCCGTCGACAAGGCGAACTTCCCCGGCATGCAGGGCGGGCCGCTGATGCATACGATCGCCGCCAAGGCGGCGTGCTTCCGGATCGCCGCGACCGAGGCGTTCCGCGTCTACCAGCGGCAGGTGCGCACGAACGCAGACACGCTCGCGACGGGCCTGATCGACGGTGGCTTCGACATCCTCACCGGCGGCACCGACACCCATCTCGTCCAACTCGACCTCCGGGCGACCGAATGGACGGGGCTGGCGGCGCAGGACCGGCTCGAGGAGTGCAACCTGACCGTGAACCGGAACACCGTCCCCTTCGACGAGCGCCCGCCCATGGTCGCCTCGGGGGTTCGGATCGGCACCCCGGCGGCGACGATGCGCGGCTTCGACGAGGAGGATTTCCGCGAGGTCGCATCGGTGATCGTCGACTCGCTCTCCGACGACGCCCCGGTCGGCGCGCTGCGGGGGCGAGTGGAGACGCTCTGCGACCGCCGGCCGCTCTACCCGGGCTTCCGCGGGTACACGACCTACGTCGCGTGAGCCTCACCGAGGTCACGCATCCGCTGGTCCGGCACAAGCTCGGTCTGCTGCGTGACGTCGAGACCGACACCGAGATGTTCCGCCGGCTCGTCAACGAACTGACGCTGCTCCTGACCTACGAGGCGACGAAGGACGTCGCGCTCGAGACGATCGAGGTCGAGACGCCGCTCGAGCGGACGCAGGCCGAGCGGATCCCCGGCAAGAAGATCGCCGCCTGTCCGATCCTCCGCGCCGGCATGGGAATGCTCGACGGCGTCCTCTCACTGATCCCGGTCGCCAGGGTCGGCTTCATCGGGCTCTATCGCAACGAGGAGACGCTCGAGCCGGTCGAGTACTACGTGAAGCTTCCCGCCGACATCGCCGTGCGTGACGTCCTGCTCCTCGACCCGATGCTCGCGACCGGGAACTCGACCGCCGCCGCGGTCGCGATCCTGCAGGGCGCCGGCGCGCAGCACATCACCTTGATCTCGCTGATCGCCGCTCCCGAAGGGATCGCGCGCGTCCGGGAGCAGTGTCCGGACGTGCGCATCGTCGTCGCGGCGATCGACTCGCACCTGAACGAGAAGGGCTACATCGTCCCCGGCCTCGGGGATGCAGGCGACCGGCTGTACGGGACGAAGTAGGACGGCGAGCCACATGGTTTGGACCGAGCTGACAAACCATCTCGAGATCCTCTGGGGCGCGATCGTCGCCCTCGTGATCGTCGTCGCCCTCACTCCGGCCGTCGGCGGCATGGCCCGCTTGCTCGGCGTCGTCGACCGCTCTGAAGGGGACCGGCGCCCGAACCCGCGGGGCGTGCCGCGCCTCGGGGGCCTGGCGCTCTTCCTCGGCGTGTTCGTGCCGGCGCTTGCGTTCCTGCCGCTCCACCGCGAGATGCGGGGGATCCTGCTCGGAGCCGCGGTCGCGACGACGATCGGCGCGATCGACGACTTTCGCGGCCTGCGCTGGTGGGAGAAGCTCTCCGGCCAGATCCTTGCCGCGTCGATTCCGGCCGGCTCCGGCGTCTGGGTGCACGTCTTCACCTTTCCCTTCATCGGCAGGCACACGCTGCCTTTCGCCGTTGGCGCCACGGTCACCGTCCTTGCGATCGTCGCAGTGATGAACATGGTCAACTTCCTCGACGGCATGGACGGGCCCGCCGCCGGCGTCTGCGCGATCGCCGCCGCCTCGTTCTGCGTGATCGACCTGTCGCTTGGCCGACCCGACGCGGCGATCCTGACCGCGATCGTCTTCGGCGGCTGCCTCGGTTTTCTGCGTCACAACTTCTACCCGGCACGCATCTTCATGGGCGACTCGGGTGCGATGCTGCTCGGGTTCACCCTCGCGTCGGTCTCGGTCGAGGGGATGCTCAAGACCGCCGCCCTCGCGACCCTCGTGCTGCCGCTGCTCGTCCTCGCCGTGCCGCTGATCGACACCTCGTTCGTCGTCGCCAAGCGGCTCAAGCACCGCCTACCGGTCTACCAGGCGGACCGCTACCACCTGCACCACCGGTTCGAGAACCTCGGCTTCTCGCACCGCCGCGCGGTCGTCTACCTCTACGGCTGGTGCGGGACGCTCGCGATCGCGGCGCTCGCGACCCGCTTCGTCCATCCCCACCGCCACGGCGACTGGAATCTCCTGAGCACGGCGCTCGACGCGGTCATCGGCCTCGTCGCGCTCGGCGCCTCGGTCTACGTCGTCTATCTGCTCGAGATCGTGAAGGCCGCGAACCCGTTCATCCGCCGCCGGGTCGAGCAGGAACGGGCCGAGGCAGAGCGTCGAACGGCCTAGCTACTAAGTCGGCCTGATTGCGCTCAAGCAAGCCGTGCGTGCTGTCACGAACTCGGGCCGCCGGTGCGGTATGCTCCGGCCGATGGAGCCGGTTGCGCCCCGCTCGTTTCCCCCTGCCCAGGCGGGCGCGACGCTGATCGTGCTGACGGCCGTCGTGATCGGCGCGGGAACGCTTGCCGGCTGGGCAGCGGGCTCGGCGAAGGACGGCCTGATCGGCGGCGTGGTCGCCGGCGTGCCCGCCGGGATCGCCGGCGTCTACTTCCGCTACCGAGGGTACTTCTCCTAGTGTTCTCGACCCCGCGCGACGTGCCCGACAGCAGACTTCCGGCGCTCGGCGGGACGGTTGTCGTCGTTCTCGCGCTGCCGGTCTTCGCGGTGGCCGGCTGGAGGCTCGGGGCGTGGGCGATCGCCGCCGGGCTCTGGGTGGTCTACCAGGTGATCGGACTGCTCCTTGAGCGGCTCCCGCTTGGGGCCGGTAATCTCGCTGCCGCTGGTGTGGTCGCCTTCGGGCGGATGCTTCGAGCCGTCGGGCTGGTGTCGATCCTGATCGTCATCGCGGTTTCGAACTCCGGCCTCGGGCTGCCGGCTGCGATCGTCTACGCACTCGCGTTCACGGTCGAGTTGGGACTGTCGCTCGTGGTCTACTTCGGAGGGGAGGCGAAGGCGTGAGGATCAGAAGGGCTGCAATCGCACTCGCGGGGCTTGCGCTCGCTGCTCCCGCCCAGGCGTTCGCCGGGACCTTCGATCCGTCCGAGGAGTTTCAGCTCAAGCCGTGGGTCTCGATCCACCTCGGCCCGCTCGACATGTCGATCAACAAGGCGGTCGTCTACCTGGCGATCGGCACCGTCCTCACCTGCGCGCTTGGGATCTTCACGATGCGGTTCGACTTCGGCGGCAGCAGCAAGGTCAACCGGCGCCAGACCTTCGGCGAGATCATCTACGACGTCGCCCAGAACCAGATTGCGAAGTCGAACCTGCCGCACAAGGCGCTGAAGATCTGGTTCCCGTACGTCTCGACGCTGCTGATCTTCATCTGGGTGGTCAACCTGCTCGGGTTCCTGCCGCTCCCCCTGACGGGGCAGACCTGGCACGGCATCCCGGTCTGGGGGATCTACGCCGCCACGTCGTCGCTTTCGGTGACGCTCGCGCTGTCGCTGATGACGTTCCTGTTCACGCACATCGAAGGCATCCGTTACAACGGCCCGATCAAGTACTTCCGGTCGTGGATCCCGGAGGTGCCCAAGCTCCTCTTGCCGCTGATCGTCCCGATCGAGATCCTCTCGCAGTTCATGCGCCTGATCAGCCTCTCGGTCAGGCTCTACGCGAACATGCTCGCGGGCCACATCCTGATCCTCACCTTCATCGGGCTGATCTTCATCTTCGAGACGCTGATCGCGGTGCCGCTCGTCGCTTGCTTGTTGCTCGGGTGGAGTGAAGAACCAGCCGATCGTTCACGCCGGTAAGGCAATCGCACTCGCGCTCGGCATCGGCGCCGGCGCGGCCGGCGCAGGCGCCGGGATCGGCAACATCTTCGGCTCGATGATCCAGTCCGTCGCCCGCCAGCCCGAGCTCCGCGGTGAGCTCCAGGGCCTGATGTAGCTCGGATTCGCCCTCACCGAGGCGGTCGTGTTCTACGGCTTCGTCGGTGGCCTCCTCGGATACGTCCTCGTCTAGCCCGATGCTGCTCGGCGCCAACGCACTCATCCAGGTCGTCCCGGGCCTGATGGTCTGGACGCTCGTCGCGTTCGTGATCTGCCTCGTCGTCCTCAAGAAGTACGCCTTCGGCCCGGTGCAGAAGGGGATCGACGCACGGCGCGACCACATTCGCGCGTCGATCGACGAGGCCGACAAGGCCCGCGAGGAGGCAAAGCAGCTGCTCGAGGAGCACCGCCAGCTGATCCGCGACGCGAAGAGCGAGGCCGAGTCGATCCTGGCCGAAACGCGCAAGGTCGCCGCGACCCAGCAGGAGCACATGCGGGCGGAGACCGAGGAGGACCGGCTGCGCCGCCTCGAGGAGACGAAGCGGCAGATCGAGCAGGCGACGCAGCAGGCGCTCGGAGAGATCCGCAGCGAGGTCGCGAAGCTCTCGATGCTCGCGGCGGAGAAGATCACGCGCAAGACGCTGACCGACGCCGACCAGCAGCGCCTGATCGACGAGGCGCTCGCCGAGATCGACTTCTCTGCCCTGGAGGCGAGCCACTCATAGCTGCGGCGCACCGCATCTATGCCCGCGCGCTCTTCGACGCCGCGCAGGAGCAGGGCCGCCTCGACGCTGTGCGGAGCGAGCTCGACGACCTCGTGCGCGCCCTCGAGGACGTGCCGGAGCTCTCGGAGCTCCTCGTCAACCCCGAGATCGACTCACGGGTCAAGGCCGACGTGCTCGAGCGCGTGCTCGGCGGCGCCGACGAGCTCGTCAGCAACTTCGCCCGCCTGCTCGTCGAGAAGGGCAGGGCCGGCGAGGTGCGCGACATCGCCGCCGAGTTCGAGATCCTCGCCGACGCGCTTGGAAACGTGCTCGACGTCGAGCTGACGACCGCGCACGAGCTCACCGACGCCGAAGCGGACGGGATCGTGCAGAAGATCGCCAAAGCGTCGGGACGCGAGGTCAACGCGACCCGGGCGGTTGACCCGGATCTGATCGGAGGGATCGTCCTCCAGGCCGGTTCCATGAGGCTGGACGCGAGCGTGCGCGGCCGCCTCGAACGACTTCGCCAACAACTCGCAACGACAAGGAGTTAGCTGAATGAAGCTTCGCCCAGAAGAGATCACGTCGATCCTGCGCCAGCGGATCGAGGAGTTCGACGTCGAGACGAACCTCGCGGAGGTCGGCGCCGTGCTCCAGCTCGGCGACGGAATCGCGCGCGTCCACGGGCTCGAGAACTGCGTCTCCCTCGAGCTGCTCGAGCTCGATCACGGCGTCGTCGGGATCGCGTTCAACCTCGAGGAGGACAACGTCGGCGTCGCGCTCTTCGGCGACTGGGACAAGATCAAGGAGGGCGACATGGTCCGGCGCACGGGCGGCGTCGCGTCGGTCCCGGTCGGCGAGGCGCTGCTCGGCCGCGTCGTCGACCCGCTCGGCAACCCGCTCGACGGCCAGGGCCCGATCGACTTCACGGAGCGCCGCCCGCTCGAGTTCAAGGCGCCGGGGGTCATCCAGCGCCAGCCGGTGAAGGAGCCGCTCCAGACCGGGATCAAGGCGATCGACGCGATGACGAACGTCGGCCGTGGCCAGCGTGAGCTGATCATCGGCGACCGCTCGACGGGCAAGACCGCGATCGCGGTCGACACGATCCTGAACCAGCACGACCAAAACGTGAAATGCATCTACGTCGCGGTCGGCCAGAAGGCATCGACGGTCGCCCAGGTCTACGAGCGCCTCCGCGAGGCCGGCGCCATGGCGTACACGACGATCGTGACCGCGCCCGCGCACGAGGCGGCGCCGATCAAGTGGATGGCGCCGTTCGCCGGCGCCGCGATGGGCGAGTACTTCCTCTACAAGGGCGAGCACGCGCTCGTCATCTACGACGACCTGACCAAGCAGGCCGACGCCTACCGCCAGCTCTCGCTGCTGCTGCGCCGCCCGCCGGGCCGCGAGGCGTTGTGTCGGCCTACATCCCGACAAACGTGATCTCGATCACCGACGGGCAGATCTTCCTGCAGAGCGACTTGTTCTTCTCGGGGGTGCGCCCGGCCGTGAACGTTGGCATCTCGGTGTCGCGCGTCGGCAGCTCCGCCCAGACGAAGGCGATGAAGAAGGTCGCCGGGCGCCTGCGGCTCGACCTCGCCCAGTACCGCGAGCTCGAGGCGTTCGCCCAGTTCGGCTCGGAGCTCGACCAGGCGACGCAGTCCGCCCTGAACCGCGGCGAGAAGATGGTTGCGACGCTGAACCAGCCGCAGTACGCGCCGTGGCCGATGGAGGAGCAGGTCGTCGCCCTCTACGCGGGGGTCAACGGCTACCTCGACGATATCCCGACCGAGGCCGTGCCACGCTTCCAGGAGGAGCTCCGCGAGCAGCTGCGGGCCGAGGGCGCGATCCTGAAGGCGATCCGCGAGTCGGGTGACCTCGCCGACGACACGACCGCGTCGCTGAACGCCGCGATCGAGAAGTTCAAGGGCATCTTCAACGTCGGTGGCGAGTAGTTGGCATCGACGCAGGACCTGAAGCGGCGCCTCCGCTCGATCACGAACACGCGCAAGCTGACCAAGGCGATGGAGCTCGTCGCCTCGGCGCGCCTGCGCCGCGCCCAGCAGCGGATCGAGGCGATGCGCCCGTATGCCGACCGCATGGGTGAGCTGATGGCCGGCACGGCGAAGGCGGCAGGCGCGGTCCCGCTGCCGCTGCTCCAGCGTCGCGACACCGTCAAGGCGGTCGCGATCGTCCCGATCACGGGCGACCGCGGCATGGCCGGGGCGTTCAACTCTCAGGTGCTGCGCCGGTCGCTCGCGATCATGCGCGAGGTGCAGGCGGAGGGGCAGGAGGTGCGCTTCTTCGCCGTCGGCAAGAAGGCCCAGTCGACGCTCCGTTTCCGCCGGCTCCCGCTCATCGAGGCGTGGACCGGTTTCAGCGACAAGGCTCGGTACGCCGACGCTCAGACCGTCGCTCACGCGCTCGCCGAGGCGTACGCAAACGAGGAGGTCGACCGGGTCGTCGTCGTCTACAACGCCTACGTCTCGGCCCTGGTGCAGCGCGTGACGGTGAGCGAGATCCTGCCGGTCCCGCTCGCAGCGATCGCCGAGGGGGCCGAGAAGGACGAACGGAGCCATCCGGTCGACTTCTTCTACGAGCCGGAGCCACGGCAGATCCTCGCGCGCCTCCTGCCGGTCTACGTCGAGACCGAGATCTACCGCGCCCTGCTCGAATCGGCGGCGTCGTTCTTCGGAGCGCAGATGACCGCGATGCGCAACGCCTCGAAGTCGGCGGGTGAGCTGATCGACAACCTGACCCTCGCGATGAACCGCGCGCGGCAGGCGGAGATCACGCAGGAGATCCTCGAAGTGGTCGCCGGCGCCGACGCCCTCACCCAGTAGCGCCCTAACAAAGCGCGAGCACCGGCGTCGTAGCGCTCATCGCACCCCGCCCTCAACTGCAGCGCGGTTTGCCGTTTTTCATGAGCGTCCTATACTTCCGAGCCATGCCTGGTCAGGCTTGCCTTCGGCAGGGTCGCCGCCGATGACGGCGGTCCCGCTCAACCCAGCGGAAGTCACGTTCGCCAGCCGCAGTCCCACGCGACTTCTCTGGGAGCGTCTCCGCGAGGACAAGGCAGCGTTGTTCGGCGGCGGCGTCATCATCGCGCTGATCGTGATCGCCGCGATCGGCGGCCCGATCGCAGCCTGGGTCACGGGTCATCCGTCCCTGACGGCGTATCCGCAGACGATGGAGGACTCCTTTGGAATCCCGAAGGGGCCAAATTCGCATTTCTGGTTCGGCGCCGACGGTGCCGGCCGCGACCTCTTCGTGCGCACGCTGTACGGTGCGCGCACGTCGCTGATCGTCGGCGTGGCGGCCTCGTTCATCGCGGTGACGATCGGGATCGTCGTCGGCATGACCGCCGGCTACTTCGGCGGCTGGGCCGACACGGCTCTGTCCCGCATCGGCGACGTGATGCTCTCGCTGCCGACCTTGCTGCTCGCGATCGGCGTCGTCGCCGCTTGCACGCTGAGGAACTGCCTCTTCGGCATCATCCAGCCGGGCCTGAGGGTGGTGATCGGCGTGATCGCCTTCTTCAGCTGGCCCTACATCGCCCGCATCGTCCGCGGATTCACGCTCTCGATCCGTGAGAAGGAGTTCGTCGAGGCGAGCCGGTCTCTCGGGGCGGGCAACGGCC
>WNFI01687457.1_pt2 | contig 13940 bp, 13 predicted proteins | sample 5400471 | NCBI WGS metagenome assembly WNFI01 (sample SAMN13153348, study PRJNA577476) | soil metagenome | isolation source: 100 cm saprolite on Douglas fir-dominated hillslope | place: USA:California | collected 2013-09-17 | reverse complement strand
CTGGGCGCGGCGAGTGAAGCGAGTAAGGCAGGCGGAGCTGTTGGCGTTCCGGGCGGGGCCGTCGGTGTGGCAGGCGAGGCCGTCGGTGTGGCGGGCGGGCCCGAGGCGGCCGCCCTGGCCGCTCGCGGGCTGATCTCGCTGCCCGCGCCGCGCCGGGTGGCGCCGGATACGGTCACCGGTCAGGTCGGGGCGCTACGTGAGCTACTGCGGATACCGACCATGTGGTTCGGCACCATGTTCTTTACGGTGTCGCAGCTGCTGCTCAACGGAATATCGTTCTGGGGGGTCGAGTACTTCAAGCGAGTGCACCACCTCGGCCCCGCGGCCGCGGGCGGGCTCGCCGCCATCCTCGGGGTCGGCTCCGCCGTGGGCATCCTCACCGGCGGCATGCTGGCCGACCGGAGGCTGCGCCTGGGCCACGTCAACGCCCGGGTGCACGTCGCCGCCTACGGCGCGATCGGCGCGACATTAGTGCTGGCACCCGCGTTCGCCAGCACTAACCTGCTGGTCAGCGCGCCACTGTTGCTCGCGGGCGGCATCGCGCTGACGATCCCCATCGCGCCGGCCGAGGCGCTGTGCACCGACGTGGTGCTGCCGCAGTTGCGCGGGCGGGGAGTCATGGTACGGCAGGTCGTCCGGACCGCGTCGTGGGCCGGGCCCTACCTGATCGGCGCGATCTCCGACATGATCGCCCCGAACACCGCGCTGGGCCTGCGCTGGGCGATCGTCGCTGCCTGCCCGCTCTATGCGCTCGGTGGCGTGATCATGCTGGGCGCCGCTCGCTTCTACCCCCGGGACATCGCCTACGTGATCGCGTACGCCCGCCGCCCCGCCCCGGCGAGTCCTGCGGCCGACGGGGCCGCATAGCGGGCATCAGCAACAAGATTCCGCGGCATGCAGGACGCCGAGCGCGGAATGCCCGTTGCGTCCGTTCGGTTGCAGCCGACAAGGTGGAAGCGCAGCGGGAGCGGACGATACCTGGCGGGCGCGGGATGCCGGCGGAGGGCTTCCTGCGACATCGCGGGCTCATCGCGCTGGCCGTCTGCGGTGCCGCGGCCGACGCGTGCTTGCTCTCGATCCTCGCGCCCGCCGCCCGGCCGCTGGCCCCGCAGGTCACGGCCTTTCCGCCGCTCGCCGTCTTCCACGATCTGCGCTGGCTCTTCGGCTACAACAGGTCCTGGTACGGCTTCGCGCTGACCTTCGCCGCGCTGGTTATGGCGCGTTCGGCCGTCAGCACGGCGATGATCCGGCTCGCCTGGCCGCACCAGATGCCCAGGCCCTTGTGGGGGGCCACGTTCGGCCGCTGCATCTGGTACACCGTGACGGCCAGCGTGCTCCTCTCACCGGTCGTGACCCTGCTGTTCGGCGTCTCGCTGCTGCCGTTCTCCTGGCCGTACCTGGCGGCGTTGCCGGCCATGCTGCTGATCATGATCCCGCTCTCGCACGGCGGCCTGCTTGGATCCTGGTGGCGGACCCTGCCGCCGGCGCGTGCCGTGGGCTGGCTGCTGGCCAGCTTCATCGTGCTGTCCGCGGCGGCCGTGGCAATCGCACGCCTGCCCGCGCCGGCCGCGGTGGCGGTGGCTGGCCTCGTCGGTGTGGTCAACGCGCGCGCGTGGTACGGGCTCGCCGCCGCCGTGACCAGGCAGGAGGCACCGCGCCCGGTACCGCCCGGACCGGCCTGGCTGCACGCCTGGGAGGGTGTGCTGGGCCGCCCGTGGGCCAGGGGGTGGCCGGCCCCCGTCTCGCCCCTGGCCGCCGCCGCGGCCCTCGCGCTCATCATCGGCACCGCCCGGCTGGTTTTCGTTATGGCCGGTCATACACCTGAGCTGGGGGCCTCGCTCGCCGTAACGCCGAGAGCGGCGGCACTGGCGGTCGTCCCGGGAGGACCGGCGAGCCGCGCGACGGGCACGGTCGCCTCGGCGGTGCTCGTGATCGGCGGATTCGGATCATCGTGCTGCTCGCCGTCCGAGTCCATGCGGCGGATCGGCCCTCCGTCGCTGGTGCAGCCGTTCTCCTACCGGGGGCTCGATGCCACGGGCAGGCCGCTCCCGTACGGGCACGATGACACCGACCTGCCGCTGCCGGAGCTCGGCGACCTGATCGCGGCACAGGTGCAGCGGCTGCACTCAATGACGCGGAGGCCCGTCAGCATCGTCGCCGAGAGTGAGGGGACGCTCGGCGTCTACGCCATGCTGGCCAGGCACCCGGATGTTCCGGTCCAGTCGGTCGTGCTGCTGAGCCCGATCGTGGATCCCGGCGAGGCAGGCCATGCCCCTTCGGCCAACCCCGGTGCCAACCCGGTGCCGGGTGACGCGCTGAGCGCGCTGGTCAGAGTGGCTGGCGCGCTGTCACCGTTCGGCGAATCAGGGGCCCAGCGCCTGATCGGCTCGGTGGGCAGCGACGGCGCCGCCTTCGCCGCCGAGGCCGCCCGGCACGGTCAGCGGCTCCGCTGGCTCGCGGTCATACCGCTGGCTGACGCGGTGACCCTGCCCGTGTGCGACCTGCCGAGCAACGTCATCGTGGTCCCTGCCCTGCACGGCGGCCTGCTCGGCGACCCCGGGGTGGAGGCAATAACACACAGTTTCCTGAGCGACCAGCGGGTGGCCGGCCCGCAGGAGATGCGGGACGCGGCCGAGGTCATTGCCGCGGCGGCGGCCGCCTGGAGAATGCCGGTGATCGGGGCCGCGCCGCCCGCCTGCACCAGGTGAGGTGAGGCTTTGGCGCATGGGCGAGCATGGCATCGTACGGTGGGACAGCCGCCTACGCCCGGAGCGTTGCCCCTGTGTCCCCCCGCCATGCCGACGAAGCCAGCCGCACCGATCGCAGCTCCCGGCGGATCCCCCTAGCGGGAACGCTGAACCTGCGTGACGTGGGAGGGTATCCGACGAGCGACGGCGGGACCGTGCGGTGGCGAACGCTGCTCCGCTCGGACGCCCTGCACCGGCTGGACGACAGCGGCCGGGCGGCGCTGGCCGGGTTCGGCCTGCCGACGGTGGTCGACCTGCGGACCGACGAGGAGGCGGAGAACGCCCCCAGCGGGCTCCACGGCACCGGCGCGCGGCTCTTCCACGTCCCGCTCATCCGCGCCGAGGCCATCGGCACCCTGCCACCCGAGCTGGCCGCGGTCTACCGGCACATGATCGACGACCGCGGCGCAGCCATCGCCGAGGCGGTCGGCCGGCTGTCCGCCGACGGCGCCCTGCCCGGCCTGATCCACTGCAGCGCGGGCAAGGATCGCACCGGCCTGGTCGCGGCACTGGTCCTCGAGGTGATCGGCGTGCCTGACGAGATCATCGCCGCCGACTACGCGCTGAGCGCGGAGAACCTCGACGCCGACACGGCGCAGGTCATCAGCCAGATCCAGGCGATCAGCGGCGGGCACCGGCTGGACCTCGGGGTGCTCGGCTCGCCGCCCGAGCTGATCCTCGCGACACTTGCCCGCGCCCGCGACCAGGCGGGCAGCGTCGCCGCCTACCTCATCCGGCACGGGCTGCCGCAGCCCGCCATCGACAGCCTGCGCGGCGCCCTCGTGGTGCCGCCGTTACCCTAAAGCTTGGTGGCGGGGCGTATCTATACGTTAACTTAACGTGATGCCGTTACTGTTCGCGAGGCTGGTCGTGGCCGGGGTGCTCGGCGTCGCCGCGGCGGCCAAGCTTGCCGATCGCGCGGGCGTGCGCGGGTCGATGATCGCCTTCGGCGTCCCGGGTGCGGTTGCGGCTCCGATGGGATGGTGCCTGGTCGCGAGCGAGTTCGCGCTGGCGGCGGCCCTGCTGGTCTCGCCGTGGACAGGCGGTGCCGGGTTCGCAGCCTTCGCGCTGTTCGCCGGCTTCGGTGCCGTGATCATTGTCAGCGTCGCGCGCGGGCGGGCGCCTGAGTGCCACTGCTTCGGGCGGCTGTCGAGAGGGCGGGCCGGATGGCCGGCCGTCGCGCGCAACGCGCTGCTGGCGGCCGTCTCCGGGTACATCGCGGCGGGCGGGCGGGCGCCCTCGGCGTTCGCCGGGGTCACTGCCACGGCAGCAGGCGTATGGGTCTGGCTGAGCCCAGTCTCGTCGCGGCTGCGCCGCCGGGGAGCGCCCGCGCCAGCCTTCGCGCTGGCTGACGAAACGGGCGCGACGTGGACCCAGCAGGCACTGCTCGCCCGGTCGGCGCCGGTGCTCCTGATCTTCAGCCACCCGGCCTGCGGCGCCTGCCGCGCCCTCCTGCCCGACCTCGCGCGATGGCAGCATGACCTGGCCGACCGGGTCAGCATCGCGGTCATCAGCGGCGGCCCGCGCTCGGCCAGCGTGCGGGAGGCGGCCGTGCACGGCCTGCGCGGCGTCCTCGCTGACGAGCATGGGACCGTCGCTCGCGCCTACGGAGTGGACGCAACGCCCAGTGCCGTGCTGATCGATCACCGCGGCCGGGTCGCCGCGACAGCGAGCGGCGCCGACGAGATCGCAGCCCTGGCCGGCGTGGAGCTCACCGAACACGGCGAGCCACGCCTCGGACGACGATCGCTACTGCGGATCGCCGCACTCGCGAGCTTGCCGGGCCTGGCGTCGGCCTGCGCGTCGACCACGTCGCCCGACGCGCCGACCGCGTTGCCCAAGCGGCCCAAGGCGATCCACGTCGACGGCGCCTACGTGTGCGATCAGCGCTACGCCCTGTGCACGAACGCCGCCTGCGTGCCGTCAGCCACCAATCCGAGCATCCTCATCTGCGACTGCGTGGTGAAGACCGGCTATGCCGTCGGGTTCAAGACCTGCACGCAGCGGGCGCCCGGGGGCGACACCGTGCACTCAAACTTCTCGACCCAGCTCGTGACCAGCCACACCGGCGTCCTGACCTGCCCCGCGGATGCTCCCTGGGCTAACTGCCTCGACGTCATCTGCACGATCGATCCGCGCGACCCGGGCCGCGCCCGCTGCCAGTGCCTGCTCGTCAAGAACGGACCGTCGGTGACCTTTGGCGGTGACTGCGACACCAGGACCTGCTCATCGGTCATCTGGTCGGCGGCCACGTCCAACCTGGCCGGATCCGTCCAGCTCCAGGAAGCGATGAAACGTCTCGGTAGGCCGCTCACGCTACCCCCGCCCTGTCCCCGGCGCTGAACGGCGAACCGCGGTCAGCGGTTCGGTGTCGGCGGCTTCCCGGGGTCGGCCAGGCCGCTGGTGTAGGCGATGGCGACGAGCTGTGCCCGGTCCCGCGCGGTGAGCTTGGTCATGGCCCGGCTGACGTGGGTCTTGGCGGTCAGCGGGCTGACCACGAGCCGGGCGGCGATCTCGTCGTTGGAGAGCCCGGCGGCCACCAGCGCGACGACCTCGCGCTCGCGCTCGGTGAGAGCGGCGATGTCCGGCGCGGGCGCGGCCGGCCGGACGGAGGACCCGGTGCTGGTCAGGCCTGGGCCAGGCGGGGCGGGACGCACGGGGGCGGGATGCGCCGCGGTGAAGGCGCCGATCACCGCGCGGGTCACGCTGGGCGCGAGGAGCGCGTCGCCGCGGGCCACGACCCGGATCGCCTGCAGCAGCTCATCCGGCTCCAGGTCCTTGACCAGGAATCCGTACGCGCCGGCGCGGAGCGCGGCGAACACGTTCTGGTCGTCATCAAACGTGGTCAGCACGACGACCCGCACCGAGGCGAGCTCCGGGTCGGCGGTGATCCGGCGGGTCGCGGTGACGCCGTCGACCTCGGGCATCTTCAGGTCCATGAGCACCACGTCGGGGCGGAGTTCGCGGGCCAGGGCCACCGCGAGACCCCCGTTGCGCGCCTCTCCGACCACAGCCATGTCCGGCGCTGACTCAATCAGCATGCGGAAGCCGGCGCGGAGCAGGGCCTGATCGTCGGCCAGCAAGATCTTGATCACGGGGGCGCGCCCGCTCCCACCGCTGTGCTCCTCGCCAGCTCGGGGGTCGTAACGGGGAGCCTGGCGATGACCTCGAACCCGCCGTCCGCGCGGGGCCCGGCCGACAGCTCACCGCCCACCGCGGCGGCCCGCTCGGTCATCCCGGTCAGGCCGTGGCCCAGCCCGGCACCGCGGCTTGGCTCGCCGCGGGCGAGCTCGCCGCCGCCGTCCGTGCCGTTGTCGGTTACCTGGATGGTCAGCGCGCCGGGCGTGTAACGCAGGAGCACTTCGGCGCTCGCGTCCGGCCCGGCGTGCCGCAGCACGTTGGTGAGCGACTCCTGCAGGATCCGGTATGCCGCGTGATCGACGCCGTGCGGCAGCGGCACCTGCTCGCCCTCGATCGCGACGACGACCGGGGCGCCCGCGGCGCGCACCGCGTCGGTCAGCTGGCCGAGCCGGTCCAGCCCGGCGGTGCGGGTCTCCGCCTGCCTGGACGGTGATCGTCGCCATGCTGTGCGCCACGGTGTCGTGCAGTTCCCGGGCGATCCGCAGCCGCTCCTCCGCGACCCGGGTCGCGGCCTCGGCCTCCCGTTCCTCCTCGGCCAGCCGCAGCCGCTCGGCCGTCTCCGCGGCCAGCGCGCGCCTGCTGCGCACTGCATCGCCGAGCATGATCGCCAGGGCGAGCACCACGACCGAGAGCAGGAAGTCGCTGGCCAGGGTGACCAGGCTCTCGTGCACGCTGGCGTTCACCACGAACAGGCCGACCGACATGTAGAAGACCGGGATCACGATCGCCGCGGCCAGATACCCGGCGACCGCCGCGTCGTAGAGCGGCAGGCAGAGCAGCGGGGCGGGGGAGATGTCGCGCCGGTCGAACCAGTAGTAGAAGAGCAGCAGGATCGAGCAGGCGATCAGCACCCGCAGCGGCCATTTCCGCCGAAACAGCACCGGGATCACCAGCACGGCGCCGGCCAGGTAGGCCAGCGCGTTGAGCGGCTGAGCGCCCGGGCCGTTCCCGGTGGCCACGCTGATCTCGACCGCGGCCAGAACGAAGGCGGCGGCGCCGACGTCGATCAGCCGGATCCCGAGCGCGACGTGGAGTCTGCCCACGCGGTCACCGTATGCGACTGCGCGTTCCCGCGGAACTGGCCCATGATGACCGCATGAGGTCGTCCCGGGCGGCAGTGCCCCTGACCTGCGCGGGTAACGCCCCGGCGGTGTCCGGCCACTCACTGGGGACAGCGATCGAGGGGTGGCACTGATGGGAGCACGGCGCTGATGGGAGCGGGGGCCGGGCCGCCGGTCCGGTCGATCGGGACCGACCCCGCCGCGTTCACCGAGTTCTACCGCGCGCACGTGGACGAGGTGACCAGGTTCGTGACGCGCCGGGTGGCGGACCCGCAGCTCGCCGCCGACCTGACCGCCGATGTGTTCCTCGCGGTCATCGAGGCGGCGGAGCACTACCGGGGGTCCTTCGGCGGCCCGCGCACGTGGCTGTACGGGATCGCGCGCAACGTCATCGCCGCCGAGTTCCGCCGCTCCGCGCGGGAACGCCGGGCCGAGAACCTGATCGCGGGCCACCGGCTGCTCGCCGCCGACGACGTCGGCCGCCTGGTGGAGAAGATCGACGCTTTCCGGCAGGTCCGGGACCTGCACGAGGAACTGCGGGCCCTCCCGGAGGGCGAGCGAGCCGTTCTGGAGCTGGTGTCGGTGGACGGGCTCACGGTCGCCGAGGCGGCCGCGGCGCTGAGCATCCGCCCGGTGACGGCCCGGGTGCGGCTGCATCGCGCCCGCCGGGCCCTGCGGGATAGCTCCTTTCAGCTCGCCATCGAGACGGAGGTGATGTCGTGAACGCCGGTGAGGTGAGGCAGCCGATGGGCGGGTTCGAGGCCCGGCTGGAGGCCGAGCTGGTCAAGGTGGTCCGCGACGCTGGGCACCGGTCGGCCGCTGGTCGCGCTGCTGGCGCCGGCGGTGGCGGCGGCGGGCATCGCCTACGCGTACGGGCCGGGCATCGACCCGGCCTGGGAGCTGTCTCGCAGCATGGCAGTGAGCGACCGGATGGTCCTGCTGGTCCGGGCGCTGGGGGTGTTCGCGGTCGATGCCGCGCTCGGCCTGGCGGCCTCGGCGGCGTCGGGTGCCGCGCTCGGCATCACGTTCGGCTGGCTGGTCCCGATGACCGCGGTCTGCGCGCTCGCGCTGGCTGCCGCCACGGTCGCCCGGTCGGCGAACGCGGGCGTGGCCGCCGGCCTGGCCGGCTGGACGATCACCGTGCTGTCCGGCCAGGTGGCCGACGGGCGGCTCACCGCGGCGGTCAGCAATTCCGCCCTGATCTTTCCCTACCTGGCGTTCGCGGCCATCTGCGGCGCCATCGCGCTGTACGCGACCCGGCTTCCGAGAGGAACATCATGAACGTCGAGATCGCGGGCTTGACCCGGCGGTTCGGCCGCACCCAGGCGGTGGCCGGCGTGGACATGCAGGCCGACGCGGGCGTGTTCGGCCTGCTGGGCCCGAACGGCGCGGGCAAGACCTCGCTGCTGCGGATGATGGCCACGGTGATCCCGCCGACCTCAGGTCGGCTGCGGCTGCTCGGTCGTGATCCCGGCGGCTACGGCCCGCGGCGGGAGATCCGCCGCAGGCTCGGCTACCTGCCGCAGAACCTCGGCTACTATCCCTCCTTCACCGTCGCGGAGTTCGTCGAGTACTTCGCGCTGCTCAAGGAGATGCCGCCCGCGCGGGTACCAACGGCCGTCGCCACGGCCATCGAGCGCACCGACCTTGGCGATAAGGCCCGGGCCAAGCTGCGGACTCTGTCCGGCGGGATGGTGCGCCGGGTCGGTATCGCTCAGGCCATCGTCAACGACCCGGAACTGCTGCTGCTCGACGAGCCGACCGCCGGGCTCGATCCCGAGCAGCGTGTGGCGTTTCGCGCCCTGCTGCGCGAGTGCGGGGAGCGCGCCACCGTGGTGGTCAGCACCCACCTGGTCGAGGACGTGGGCGCTGCCTGCACCGAGGTCGCCCTCATGAACCAGGGAAAGATCGTGTTCGACGGCACCCCCGCCGAGCTGATCGCCCGCGCCGACGGCACTGACGCCGCGGGCGATGCCCCGCTGGAGCGCGGGTACAGCGCGGTCCTCGCGGCGGCGCGATCCCGGACGGAGGCACGGGCGTGACCGCCGCCACCGCTGGTGTCGCGCCCGCCCGGCGGGTGCCGCTGGCCGCGCCCGCCCGGCTGCTGCGCCTGGAGCTGCGCCGCAACCCGATGCTGTGGATGCTGCCGCTGCTCGTCGCGCTGTTCTGGCTCGGCGTCTATCGGCCGAGCATGGCCAATCCGCCGTTCTGGAACGAGCGCGCCACGGCGCTGCAGCATGCCGTGCTGTTTCTCGGGCCGCTGCTGGCCGGCGCGACCGCCTGGGTCGGATCCCGGGACGGCCGCCGCGGTCTCACCGACCTGGTGGGCGTGACCGCCGTGCCCAGGTGGACAGGCCAGCTCACTACGTGGGCGGCCACCACATGCTGGGCGGAGGCGGTCTACCTAGGCGGCGTGGCGATCGTGTACGGGGTCACGGCGGAGCAGGCCCGCTGGGGCGGCCCGCTCTGGTGGCCGGCCGCGGTCGGCGCCGCGGGCTTGGCGACGTCCTGCGCCCTCGGGTTCGCCGCCGGGGCGCTGCTTCCCGGCCGGTTCACCGCCGCGCTGGCCGCGGTGGTCGTGTTCCTCGCGCTCGGGGCGGGCGCCTTCGCGCTTCAGGCCAACGACGTATACGCGCAGATCTGGCCGCTCAACGTGCAAGGCCCGCTCCCGCCCGACTCGTACGGGATCTTCTACCCCTACCTCCCCGACCTGGCTATCGCCCAGCTGATTTTCCTGGCCGGCCTCGCCGTCGCGGCCCTGGGCGCGCTCGGCCTGCCGGCCGCCGCCGGCGGGCGCTGGCTGCGCGGCGCCGCCGCGACGCTCACCGCGGCCGGCCTGGTGGCGGCCGGGACCGCGGTCGGGCTGGCCGGCACCGCCCGGCTGGAGGCGCACGGGATCGTGATCCCCGCGCTGCACGACGCGGCCAGCGACCGCCCTGTCTCGTATACGCCGGTGTGCAGCCATTCGGCGGTCCCCGTCTGCGTGCATCCGGCGTACCGGCCGTTCCTGTCGGCCGTGACCGCCGCCCTGGGCCCGGTGCTCGACCAGCTGGCCGGCCTGCCCGGCGCGCCGGTGCGGATCACCCAGGTCGCCGTCACGAGCGTGCAACAGGAATCCAGCAACGGCGTTCAGCTCGGCGGCGAGGTCATCGGCGGCAGCCCGCCGGTGCTCAAACTGCCGCTGGCCGGCCTGTCCCTGCCCGGCGAGGGCAGCGTCACCATCGCCCAGTTCATCAGCCAGCTCCAGTCTCGAGACGTGATGGCTATCCTGAGCGCCGTCATCGGCGGCGGGCCGGGCAGTCAGGGCGTGCCGACGGGCCCGGCGAGGGTGGGCGGTCAGGGAGGGCCGCGCGGGCCAGCGTCCGTTCCGGTGCCTCTCCCGCCGGGCGCGGCGGCCCAGCTCGCGACAGAGACGGCCCTGGCCGAGCTGGCCGGCGTGCCGTCCGGCAACGGCCTACCGACGCTCAGCGGGCCGTCCCTGGCCGCGGCCCGCCGGTTCGCCGACCTCCCGGCCGCGGCCCGGCACGCCTGGCTCGTCAGCCACCTGGCCGCGCTACGGGCCGGCCGGGTCACGCCGAGCGAGATCCCGTGACCGCCGCCGGAGTCGACCGCGGGCCAGGTTTTCACGCGGCGGCCCGGCGGCGGCCGTCGAGCGGACCGGCGGGCCTGCGGCTGGTGCGCCTGCACGCGGCCAGCCGGCGGGTCCTGACCTGCCTGCTCGTGCTGGCGGCCGGCGCGGTCGCGCTGCGGACCGCGCTGCACTGGCTGCCGCGCAGCGGGGTGTACTCCCGGCAGATCCCGCTGACCATCGAGGCCGGGGTGGCTGCGGTGATCGGCGTGACCAGCCGCAGCCCGTTCGGCGAGGCGGAACGCGCTACCGGCCGCTGGCTGCCGTTCCTGCGGCTGGGCACCTGCCTGGCGCTGGCCGCAGCGGCCCTGAGCGCGCTGGCCGCGGGCTCCGCGTCGGCGCACCTGGCCGGCGGGATCGCGGGCCTGGTGCGCGACCTGGCCGGATTCACCGGCATCGCACTGCTGACCGCGGCGCTGCTGGGCGGCGCCCTGGCCTGGATCGGGCCGGTGGCCTACCTGGGGGTCACGACGCCCGCGCTCGGCGCCGGCTGGACCACGCCCTGGATCTGGCCGGCCCGGCCACCGCACGACCGCGGCGCGGCGATCTGCGCCGCCGTGGTGTTCGCCGCCGGGATCGCGGTCGTCACGGTGCGCGGAGCGCGCGACTCCGTCCGCGAGTAGCAGCGCAGCCCGGGGCGAGATCGACATGTGCGCGGTGCCGCGACAGGGCCGTGGTTGTTGCGAGGTGTTGTACTTCAACGTACGGCAGTGCACAATTCCGCTGTGACATCCATGACCGTCTCCGAGGCGCGAGCCGCGCTGCCTGAGCTGCTCAGGCGCGTAGAAGATGGTGAGGAGGTCACGATCACTCGGCATGGCCAGCCCGTGGCTCGGCGGAGCTGACGGTGGCGTTCGACGAGCTGGACAGGCGGATCATGGCCGCGCTGGTGGACGACGCCAGGGCCACCTACGCCGAGGTCGGCGCCCAGGTGGGGCTGTCCGCTCCGGCGGTTAAGCGGCGGGTGGACCGGCTGCGGGCCTCGGGCGCCATCACCGGTTTCTCGGCCCGGGTCGATCCCTCGGCGCTCGGCTGGACCACCGAGGCCTATGTGGAGCTGTTCTGCCGGGGCCGGACCTCGCCCGCGGAGATCGCCGCGGCGGTCGGCAAGCACCCGGAGGTCATCGCGGCCTGCACGGTGACCGGCGAGGCTGACGCGCTCTTGCACATCAGGGCGGCGGACATGCGCCACTTCGAGCGGGTGGTGGAGCGGATCGGCGCCGAGCCGCTGGTAGTGCGCACCCGCAGCGTGATCGTGCTGTCCCGGCTGGTGCACCGCCCTGACATGCTGCCGCCGGGCGCTGCCGGGTGAGTCCGGCGCGCCCGGTATCGTGGCCCCGCCGCCGGTTTCGCATGGATCTGCGCTGACCGGCCCATTCTCGGGCCCGAGATCGGCTAAGGTCATGGCCATGTCTGAGCGTGACACCGGCTACCCCGCCAGCAGTGGGTCCTCCGCCAGCAGCTATGACTCTCCTGACGTTTCCCGCAGCACTGCCGAGTTCCGCGCGTTCGCCAGCCGGTCCGGCGAGGCAGAGTCGCCGTGGAAGATGCGAGCGCCGGGACGCAAGGTCGCCCTGCTCGCCCTGATCGTCATCGTCGTCGCGGTCGTGCTGGCCATCATCGCCGTCAACGTCTTAAGCTCCTAGCTCAGCTCGCGGAGCAGACACCAGCCGGTCACCTGCACATGCTTGTATGACCACCATGACCGTGCGCACCGGGGAAGATCGGGAAGAGCGGCACCGGCTGACCGCGTTCGAGGGCCTGGCCGCTCTCTCGCTCGACGCGCTGTCCTCGGTGGCCTACGGGCCGCAGGCGATCGTGATCGTCCTGGCCGCGGCCGGGGCCGTGGGCCTGGGGTACACGCTGCCGGTGACGATCGCGATCGTCGTCCTGCTCGCGGTCCTGGTGTTCTCCTACCGCCAGGTGATCGAGGCGTTCCCCGGGGGTGGCGGGGCATACGCGGTAGCAAGCCGGCACCTGGGCCGGCAGGCGAGCCTGATCGCCGGCGCCTCCCTGATCGGCCCACCGTCGCGTTCATCCTCGCCATGGCGATCGTGATCTTTGGCGGCCTGTTCCGGGCCCACCCGGTGGCCACGCTGGCCGGTCACCTGCCCGCGGCCACCGAGTCGGTCGGCATCCTGCTGCTGCTGAAGGCGTTCGCCTCCGGCTGCTCGGCGCTGACCGGAGTGGAGGCGATCGCCAACGCCGTGCCAGAGTTCCGCAAGCCCCGGGCCCGGCGCGCGCAGCACACCGAGATGGGACTCGGGTTCCTGCTCGGCATCATGCTGCTCGGCATCTCGGTCCTGATCCGCAAGTTCGACTTCGCTCCGTCGGCGACCGAGACGACGCTGGCCCAGCTGACCGCCGCGGCCGTCGGGAAGAGCGTCCTTTTCTACGCGGTCCAGCTGATCACGACCGTGCTGCTGGCGCTGGCCGCGAACACTTCCTTCGGCGGCCTGCCGGTCCTGGCCAGCCTGCTGGCCAGGGACAACAACCTGCCGCACCTGTTCGTCCTGAAGGCCGACCGGCAGGTGCACCGGTACGGCATAGGTGTGCTGGCGGTCTTCGCCGCGATCCTGCTCGTCGTGGCCAGGGGGGACACGCAGGCGCTGATCCCGGTGTTCGCGATCGGCGTCTTCGTCGGGTTCACGCTCTCCCAGGCCGGCATGGTCAGGCACTGGCACGAGCAGCACGGGGATGGCTGGGTCAGCCGCGCGTTCATCAACGGCCTGGGCGCCGTGCTGACCACCGCGGCCCTGGCGATCGAGCTGGTCAGCAAGTTCACCCAGGGGGCCTACCTGGTCGTCATCGTCGTTCCGCTGCTGGTGCTGATGTTCGACCGGATCCACGTCACCTACGACCGGATCGGCACGCTGCTCGAGCTGGGCAAGCAGCCCCCGCCGCCGCAGCGGCGAAGCTCGATGGCCGTGGTGCCGGTCGCCGAGGTGTCCCGGCTGACCGCGGAGGCGATCTCGACGGCCCTGTCGATCGGCGACGAGGTGGTCGCGGTCACGGTCTGCTACGCCGACCCGGACGACGAGGCGACGGACGCGCGTTTCCGCGACAGGTGGGAGGCCTGGCATCCCAGCGTGCCCCTAGTCACGCTGCACGCACAGCACCGCTCGCTGGCCCCGCCGATCGTCGCCTACCTGAAGCAGGTCGAGGCCGAGGACCGCCATGACCGCCTGTTCGTGCTGATCCCGGAGGTGCGGCCGGCCCACTGGTGGCAGTGGATACTGCACAACCAGCGCGGCAGCGTGCTGCAGCGCGCGATCCAGCGCGACACGGTCAACGTGGTGATCTGCAGGCTGCGCTACCAGCTCGGGACGGTGGCGGCCGATCAGGCGGCGGGCGCCGGCACCA
>WNFI01137926.1_pt1 | contig 13941 bp, 12 predicted proteins | sample 5400471 | NCBI WGS metagenome assembly WNFI01 (sample SAMN13153348, study PRJNA577476) | soil metagenome | isolation source: 100 cm saprolite on Douglas fir-dominated hillslope | place: USA:California | collected 2013-09-17 | reverse complement strand
CCGCCACGGCGAACACCCCTGCCGCCGAGCCTAGTAGTACGCGTTTCACTGGTCTCATCTACCCCCTCCCCATGCGTAAGTTGCGAATCCCCATGCGTAAGTTGTGAAAGAGGGTGAATTGCGGGCGACCCTAGTAAGTTTTCGTATCCGCAATTCACCCACAGGGCAGGCTCCCGTGGCGGGGAAATAGGCATAAATGAGACCTAACCCTGTAAATAAATTTTATATTAAATTTTTCTCTAGTGGCAATGCCTGAGTGCGTTTCTTGACGCCAATGGCGACTGATTTCCGACAGATGTTGCAGAAAGGACACATCGAAGCGAAATAGGACGCCAATCTGGCCAGCAATCGCAGCCCAGATAGAGGCCTTCGAGATACATGGCATTAGAACGAAGCTAGCCGAACGCGCGTTCGCGGGCTCAAGACGGCCGTAAGCCGCCGCGCTCTACAGCCTTGCTATCGTCGTGTGCGCCACGCCGTAGGTTCGGGCGATATCGGTCAGGCTCTCACCGGCTTCGCGACGCTTCAACGCTTCCTGTCGTTGATGCGGCGTCAGTTTTGGCGGCCGGCCCATATGGACCCCGCGGGCCTTAGCGCGTGCCCGACCCTCGCCAGTGCGAGCCCGGATAAGCTCCCGCTCAAATTCAGCGAGCCCGCCAAGCACCGTCAGCATCAATCGGCCATGCGGCGTAGTGGTATCAGCCCAGGCGTCCGCCAGTGACCGAAAGCCAGCGCCCTTCCTGGCAATGGTGTCGAGCGTGTTGAGTAAGTCCCGCGTCGATCGTGCCAGCCTGTCGAGGCGCGTGACGATCAGCGTGTCGCCCTCTTGCAAGGCCGCTAGTGCCCTGGCGAGTGCCTTGCGGTCGGTGACAGCGCCCGAGACCTTCTCGCTGAACACCTTGGCGCAGCCGGCCGCCCTCAACGCTGCGTCCTGCGCGGCTAATGTCTGCCCGTCAGTGCTTACCCTCGCATACCCGTAAACAGCCATATCCAGCCCCTACATTTGCACATATCTTTCGCTCAGAATAAACGACGGGAAATCAAGGTCAAGATTTTTGAGCGAAACTCAAGACTTTCGCTCAGGATTGGGACGAGAAAAGGCGGCGCTGAGGCCGCTCTATTGTTCTTATGATTGGCGTGTTCAGCGCGGCGGCGCGAACAGCCTCAGCATGGTATCTCGTCAAGTGGAACTGCGCGCGGTACCTGCGGGTCTCGTCAAGTCAACGCCGCCTAAGGCGCTCGCAGCTCCTCTTCGTGCTTGTGCAACGAGGTCAAATTGTCGGTCGCCGCCATTCACGTTTCTTCTTTCTCGAAGGAGGACAGCCCGCGCTCAATCACGTCATGAAAAAGGGTTATCCGGCCAGCGATGCGCGCGTAGCCATCGGGCTTTTCATCCTCGGAGAGCCCGCGCTTGCGAACCAGCGCCGAGAATCGCTTCACGTCCTCCGGCAGAAGCACGGGATTGTGCAGCAGCAGCTCATGGCACTCGTAGCAGAAGACTTCCTCGTGCTTTTCTTTGCCCCAAGGGCACTCGGCGAACACCCGTTCGGTTAGCGTCCCTTTACGGTTTGCCGAGCGCCCGAAGAACCGCTCTGCGACGAAGTGGTGCCGGGTCGCGTGGCTCCGGCCTTGCTTCGTCGGCTTGGCGTACTCCCCCGCGCGGTGCAAATGGCATCCGCAGATCGCGCAGCGCTCATCCATGCAATTTCCTCCGCCGATCAGTTCGGTCGCCGCCGCAAGGTCTGTCCCAATGTCGCCTTGCGTAGTCGGTGCAGTTGTCCTTTTCTCCTGAAGATGTTTGGCAATCAAGTCCCACGGCAATATTCGCCGGATTTCGGCAGCTTGAGTTGTGGAGTTTCCCGACGAGGCTACAAGCTGAGCGGCTCTTTGTATTCGATCCTTATCGACGCCACTTGCCTCAGCAAGCCAGATAAATATAGGTGCGTCCCACCAATGGTTATAGATGAAGCGAGCGTTCCTTTGCGCACGAAGCGGATAGCTGCCAAATTCGGCGTAGTTCGACAGCCAATTGATCCATGATCGTTTTGCTGAACGATCTGGTGCTAATGCAGCTGCTATTGGCGTCTTCTCACGTAATTGGCGCACAAGCTCTAGCAATTCATCGCGGCTCATTTGTTGTGCGGCCATGATACTCACTCACTGATTATACGTCTGCCAGATCATCCCACAAAAGCTCGCAGTGGTGCAAGGGCGGTAGAGGGGGATAGGCCGGCCTTGATTGACGTTGCATTGCGGTTCTCCCAGTTCGGTCAGCCTTAGTTAGGTGTGGAGTTACGCATCAGCCGCTCGTCGATGGGTCTCCTATTACCCATGGCATTTCCCAAATCTCGGTTGAGCGGCTTCAAACGTGCCATTAAACCCTCGCGCCAGCGAGCGCAGCGAGCCCCGGTTCATGAAGAGGAGTGGGGTCCCCAGAACTCCAATGATTGTCGCTCGGGTCCCATCCTGGCATTGGCTGGTCATTCGGGTCCCATCCGCGCCTCCCCCGCGGGCCATGGGTCCCCAAGGTCGCCGGGTCTGCTGGATGGGAGGACTGGTCAATTGACCACGCCAGTACGTGACCCCCTGCTAACCCTCGGGGTCCATCGGGCAGATGGGGCCGCCAAGGTCGATTGGTTACCGAGGGGCCGCCATGGGTCCGATGGGGGCGCGCCTTGCCCTGTAGGACGCCCAAGCGGCGCAAGGGCCGTAGGGGCGCAAGGGGCTTTGTCGCAGAGCCGAAGCAGCGGGCGGTACGTGACCCGCATGGCAGCGCACCACTCACGCACAGGCTGAGGCCACCGAGCCCGCCAGCGGGCCGGGTATTGAGCATATGCCAAGCAAGTGGCGACCGCGCCTACCTTCGCCGCAAGCCGAGCTAGATGGTTGACGCCGAACCTTCCGTCCGAGTTCGGGCCACGACCGGCCGTGGGTGCCCCCATTTGTGAACTCTGTCACAGACTAGACCACTGGGGCGTGCTAAAATTCGCGAAGGATCAAGCCATCGGGCCAAGCATCGCTGATTAGGGAGTGCGAATTTGGACGAACTCGAATGGCTCAAGTATGAGAAGGCGAGGGTTGCGCACGAACGCGATCCCTCGCTGCATCCAATGCCGCTCAGACCATTGCAGCGCGGAACTCACATCGACAGTCTGCCGATCGAGCACAATGAATCGATGCAGGGAAAACGATGGCCGGCCCAAGAAACGAAAGAAGAAGGCTATGGCAAACCTGACGACAGCCACGCGCAACCGCCCCCCGACAAGCGCATTCCTGGGGCCGGGTCGGAACTATCCAACTATAAAATGATCCATCGCGCTGGCATAGGTCTCAAACGACTACACGACACTCCGGCAGCGCTGGCCATCATCGCGTTAGCAGCGCCGGTGATAACATTTTTCCTGGCCGATGGTTTTTTGCCACGGGTTGGCATTTTGGGAAGCATACCAAGAATGCACGTTTCTCTCGGCTTCGCTGAAATTCCCTACCGCTGGATACTGATCGTGTCTCTCGCTCTCCTATCTTATGCAGCCATCCGATACGTGACGGCCAGATCACAGAAAACTTAGAGAGGTGTGGGCCCAAACGAAAGAATGAAATAGCAGAATGCCTACAAATCCGCGACGTGGCGTGCGCCAAACCGATTTGCCCCTCAGATGTAGCGTAGTTAGGGAGGGGGAAGGACGCTACCGCTATTCGATCTACCGCAACGATGGTACTCTTATTAACGACGCATCTCCTTTCCCATATTCAACCGAAACTGCGGCAATGGAGGCAGGGCAACGAGCACTGCAACTCCGCAGTGCCGCGGCAAAGCCTGCCAAGAAGCAAAACCCTGCGCAATAGAGGCGACTACGCCCCGGCTCCTTCGTTTCGGCTGATGCAAAATCCTTCCGCTTCGGGTCATCTTCGTCCGTCACGACGCACCGCCGCCGACAGCGGCTCTGCCTTCAACAGCGGAAGGACCGGCCAGGGTGCGGGCCGGGGGCGTGTGGCCCGGCGCATGCGCGCGGGAGGGCCTCAGAACTCTCTTGAGCCGTCTTGAACCGCACGCGTGCCCACCCGGCTTAGAGGCCCCTGCGAGACAGGGCGCCGAGGCCTTGGAGGGTGGTCGGTTGACCAACTCAGTGGTTGACCATGGCGGCCCGCCCCCCCTTCCCCCCTTTGGTTCCCTCGGGCAGATGGGTTGCGGGGGTAGATCGGCGGCCCAAGGGTGCCAGGTCGCGGCATCGAAGCCCTGGTTGGTGACGATGTTGTTGCCGGCGGTCTGGGTCAGGTGCAGCTCGGCATCGTGCGCGTTCGGAAATCGAAATCCCATGGCCGAAGCACAAATCACAGACTAAGCTTCTCAAGACTTTCCCTCTTCGCTGGAGGTTCCATGAAAATATCGCATGTGCATTGCCGCGTTCGCGACTTGCCGGCCGCAGCCCGCTGGTTCGAGCAGGTGCTCCAAGCCACTCCCATGTTTAACAACGAGCGCATGGCCTGGCTGGGCTTCGGGGAATTTGGCGTGATCCTGGACGCTGCGCCCGCGGACAGCGCGCTTACGCTCGGCTTCGATAGCGACGATTGCGACGCCGACTATCGCACCCTCACCTTCCGGGGCGCGGTATCCATCGAGGCCCCGCAAGATCGCCCCTGGGGCGCACGCTCCGCCTACCTCAAGGGTCCGGCCGGCCTAACCGTCGAGATCGAACAGGTGCTGAAACGCACCTGACCCCTCTCGAACAAAAGAGGAGTTCGAGCTGCAGGCCACCGCCGTCCCGCCTTCGCCGGGACCGCCAAATCTCCCGATTGGCGTTTATGTTCAGGGTTAAATCGCCGGGCCGGGGGGGGCCGCGGCTAAGTGTGTTTGGCGCGCCCTGGGCCGAATGCGGGGCGTGGCGGGCCATGCTGAGGTGACGTCGGCCGCTGCTTGATGTCGGGTGCCCGTATGCCAACTGCATCGGGCTGAGACTTCGGCGTCGTGTCACTCTACTCATGGGTCCCATCTGGCGGTTCGCACCGGGGGCCTGCGCAGAAAAGCGGTTTCAAAAATGGGCCCTAAAGCCCCGCGCTGCTCCCTCCCTCAGCTCTCGCGAAGCGGTTCCCATATCGACATTAAGCGCTTTAGCGCCACGCGATCTCCGGTGCGCCAGATTTATCGACGCGTGCACCGGAGACTTTCACACACTGGCGGATCACGGAATGGCCGCTAAGGGTCATTTTGAGACCAAATCGGACGCTTATCGTTGCGCATCTTTTGGTCTCATCCTCCTACAGGAGCTGACGTTCTGGCGCTCGGCAAGCAAGGTCGGCGCGTGAGGCTCGTGCACCTTTTTCACGCCGCCCCCATCGTCGTTCAGTTCGGGCCATCATCTTGAGCACGTCGCCGATCTCTCCGCTCGGCCATCGAGACGCAGGACGCGGCGCTTGCAGCCCGGATCGAGGCGCGTCACCGACCTCGGCCGTCAAGCTTCGGCCTGCCCAAGGCGACGGCGGCCGATATCGAGGAGCGAAGTTGGATTACCGGGCGCGCGGTCATGCCCGCGTTCGCTGGGCTGCTGCTTTCGATGGCGATCATGGTTTGGCCACGCAGAAGGTGGTGAGGGGCAACGTTTCAAATCAACCGAGGTGCCGGTGCTCGTGACAGTTTCCCAAGCCGGTCGATCACTAGCGGCCGGTTTCGCCCGCGGCTCGGCTCGGGCACCTCGACGCTCGGCCGGTCGGATAGAGCGCGACGGTATGCGGCTGGCTGGTGGGCAATCTCAAATGGCCGACGCGGTTGCTTTGTCCGCATGGAGGACAGCGTCATGCGGGACCGGCCTCACATCCGGGGCCGTCACTCCCAGATTACGCTTCGCTCCATCCGGGTGCACGCTGTCGCTCAGTTTGACTCTCGGATTAGCTTTCGCAATTGTTTCCACGGCGCTGATTGGCGGCGGTCGATACGCGCGAGCAAGCGATGCCGAACCTCACTCGTGGATTGCGGTACAGCTTCGACTAAGCTGCTGACCATTTCGGTCGAAAGCGCTTCAAGGGGCATCGTTTCGTTGTGGGCAACTTCGAAAAAACGCGCCTCAGGCGTAAGAGATTCAAGATGTCTGATAAATCGTTCAATCTCCTGCTTGGACGCTTGCGAGCTTTTCCTACGTCGGATCGCCCACTCTTGGCGCTCGACAAGTCGTGCCTCAGCTTCCGCCTTCTGGCGGGCCTTCCAACGCTCGGCTTTCTCGGCTTTCTGGGCCTGCTCAGCCCGCCACTCATCGAGAGAGCGCGCAGCGCTACTGAAGCCGAACGGCAGATAATAGTTGTTTCCCTTGTTTCGGAAAATCCAGTCTGCCAATGCGTCGCTATCCGCATCAGTGCGCCGTTGGTAGACCCAAAAAAGCCAGACGGTGGCTGCAACAGAGCCGCCTGTCCATTTTAGCTCTCGCTCGGCGATGACCAGCACTTTGATCAATCGCTCTAGAACTGGCGTCGCGTAATGTTCTGCAATCGCCTCCCATAAGTCTCGGCCAAGACGGTTGATCCAATCGTTCTTCGGCAGATCAGGGCATACAGCGAGAATCCCGACCATAGATAGGCTTTCGTCAGGTGGAACCATCGTCAATTTGCTCACCAGCGCAATCAGGTTTGTTGCGGACATCTCCTCTTGGAATCGGCTTTGGGGCATCGCCGTTGCACCTCACGCATTCATCGGGTGACGAACCTCAGGGTGTTTACGTCGAACCAATAGCAACCTTTAGCGTCTCAGCGAGCCCTGCCATGCCCGCGTGGAAGAAATGCGACACCGATGCCCCTAAAAAAAGCCCGCCCCCGACGATCCCACCGTATCTATCATCAGCGCGCGGTCCAGAAAAACATTCCTCGCCTCGCAACTTGTCTCCGAGACTAGCAGGCAGCCATGGCATGCCGCGCCGTGCAGGGTGCGATCGTCGGCGGCGGTGATCGGGTCGTGGTCGGCGCAGACGGGATCACCGGCGCACAGGCGCGCGCGCTCCAGGGCTGATTTCAGGACGTGGACAAACCGCCTCGTCACCTCAACGAGGCCGCCCAGCGTGCCCTGGTTGCCGGCGGTCGCCGTGTAGATCAGGATCCCACATTGGATCGGGGCCCCGGGAGCGCGGGGAAGCACATAAATCCGCTCCTTCAAGGCGCTCGACGGGTAGCCGCAATCGATCGCCACTTCGCCCATCAGCGCGTGCGCGAGGCTGTGCGCCATCACGTATTCGGGCCGCTCGCGTTCGCGGAAGCTGTTCTCGCTCACCATGCTGCCTTGCGCGCGTTTGGCCGCGATCCAGGCACTTGCCCCGCCCTGGAGCTGCTTGGCGCGAGTCAGCACCGCCGGCCGGGATAGCCATTGAGCAAGGGCTTCCGGTACGAATTGCAGGAAAAAGCCCTCGCCAAATTGCTCGACGGCGGGAAGCCAGTCTGGCGTCTGGGCAAGCGGAGCGCCGCTGACGGCGAGGCCGACGTCCTCAAGATCATCGGTTGCCAAAGGCGCAGGCTCGAAGCGTGTGAAGCCATAGAGGCAAGCCACCTCGCGCAGCCTGTGAACAGCCACGAGTGACATGATCCCGCGCGCGGCGGGATCGCCGTCCGGATCCCAGACCGCGCGGTCCAATGTCTCGGCGTGCAAGCGTGCGTCTGGCTCGTTGGTGCCAATCAGCGGGGCGCCGCTGGCGAGCAGCTGGAACTCGGCGATCCGCGGATCCTCGGCCACGTCGGTCTTCGTGGCGCCACCAGAGCCGGCCATGGCCTGCAGGCGCGTCAGGACGGCCTCGTCCGAAAATCCCTCCAGGCTGGCCTTCAAAGCCGGATTGAAGCGGCGGGCGAGAGCAATTTCCTCCACAGACTTGCAGCCATCCAGGACCGACCAGAAGGCCTCGATGCGCCGCGCCAGTTCATCGACGGTCTGCGGCAGCGACACGAGGCGAGCCACCTGCGCGAAGTAAGTGTTGGTCGCGCTTCGGGTGAGCAGGCGAAGCCCGTTGGCAGCGTCACACGTCTTCGGATCCAGGTCTCCGATCCAGGGGCGCTCGCCAGGACACTTGCCGAGACGGCCCGGCTGAAACAGTTCCTCGAGCGACAGGGAGGCACCGCAGTCGCATACGATGCGGGTGTCGCGCGGGTCGGCGCTGGTGCCGGAGTCCTCCAGCCACATCTGTCGCCGGCACGGCCCGGTCATTCCGCTTCCATCTTCGCCGCGGAAGTTCTGATGAAGGATGCGGCGCCAGTCGATGTCCTGGAGATGTCCGTTCTCACAGCCGCAGACGAACCGGATTGGCGACGCCTTGCGGCGCTTTGCGTCGTCGCCCTTGTATTCGAGGTACTTCGGCGCTTCGAGATCCTGAAAGCGGACGAGCCGGCGCCGGTTGGGCGGATCGCCAGGAATGGCATCGCAGGCGAACCAGCGGGGGAAGACGGTTGCCTTGATGCCGGGTGACGGTCGTTTGGGGTCTCCAGCATCGATCGGCGGCGTCCGCAGTTCCGGCGGCCGGTCGGAAACGAGACGGCCGTCATCCTTGAGGCGTTGATGAAGAAGCCGGGCAAGGCGGGGTTCTTCGATGACACGGAACGTGCCCGTGCCGTGCATCTCCCAATGGTCGAGTCCTTGAACGAGGACGGACCGCTCTGGCAGGTCGATCATCGAACCAGGGCCGAACACCCCGATGATCTGGCTCAGGCGAATCTTGTCTGTCATGGCGTCGCTTGCTCAGTCCAGGAACTGGCCATACTGGTTCGTGATCTTCAGCACCGCCGCATGCTCGACATCGCGCATGGAGCGGCCGGCGGTGAAATGCCGATATTGGGGATCGAGCGAGCTGAGAAGCGGATCGAGGGGATCATGTAGGAGGGCCTTCTCCCGCGGATAGCCGTAGTAGAGCTTCTCGGCATTGTCCCGCTTGTCTTTGGCGAGCGCCTCCCAGGCGTCCAGCAGCTGATCGACCGCAACGCGGAGGGCAGCATGTCCGCCGATCACCGCAGAAGCGGGTGCGCGATCGAGGATCATCTTTTCGACTATGCCCCGGGCCGCCTTGTAATCGCCGATCTCGGTTGCAGCGGCGTCAGGCGTGAGTGCGGGGATCAGGTGGCGCGCCGCCGCGACAACCACCGGCGCCAGCGCCCGGTCGAGCGCGCGCGCCGCCCAGGGCGTGACGCTGGTTGCCTCGACGGCGCGGTAGAAGCACTCGTGAAAGTGCCGGAAGCCCTCGTAGTGCAGCCGGTCGCGCGGCTTGTGGGCGTTGAGCAGCGCCAGGACGAAACCCGGCTTGTCGGCCACGCGGCCGACGCGGCTGGTCGCCTGGATGTATTCCGCGGCAGCCTTCGGCTGCCCTTGCACGAGCATCAGGCCGAGGCGGCCGATGTCGAGACCGACGGAAATCATGTTGGTGGCGAGCGCCACGTCCACGCCCTGTTGCGGGTCGGCGCAGGGCTTCGCCAGCGCCTCCTTCGCCGCGGCCACCTTGTCGGTGTTCTCGCGGGACGTCAGTTCCAGCACATCGCGCAGACGCCGGTTGGCAAAGGGCTGATCTGGTGGTGCAATCCGGCGCCGCTCGGTCCCGTAAGAGGCGAGCCTTGCGCGCACCTCGTCCTCGACGATGCGCCGTGCGCCACCAAGCTCACGCAGCGCGTTGAAGTAGCAGAGCGCAGTGAGGTAGGGATCGGCGTCGCCGCCGGCCTGCGCTTCGACTTCGCCGGCCGCCAGCAGCGTCGTCAAGGCGCGCAGGAAGATCAGCTTCGGCCCCTTGCCGGGCGCGGCGAGGCCGACGTACAGCCGGGCCGGCTTTTCTGACGGCGGCACAGTCTTCGCGAAGAAAGAGTCGCGGCGGCTCAGTCCGGGCGGCGGGAACACCTCCGTCCGGTGCCGATCGAACAGCGCTTCGATCTGCTCGGCGGCGCGGCGCACGGTGGCCGTGCTGGCGACGACCTTGGGGCGGACGGTCTTGTCCCCCCATGTGCGAGTCGCCAGCCGGTCGAGCGCGACCTCGTAGAGCGCCGCGACGGTGCCGAGCGGACCACTGATGAGGTGCAGTTCGTCCTGGATGATGAGCGTCGGGGGCGCCAGCGATGCGCCGCCGTAGAGCGGCGTTCCCATGCCAACCGGATCTGCGGCGCCATAGAAGCCCCATTGGTCCTCGCGATCGACGTGGCCGAAGAAGGCTCCGGCCTCGGCCAGCCAGGGAAGGCCGGCGAACTTGTCCACGGTGGCAATGACGAAGGCCGGCAGACGGCGGTAGATCACCTCGTCCACAGTCAGGATGGGGAGCGGCCAGTTGCCCGTAAAAGCGCACTCCTCGTTCGCGCAGCGGATTTCCATGTTGCGCGGCGCGCTTTCCGACGGCACGCAGGCGAAGCTGTCCCGCGAAAACGGTGTCGCGCACCATGGGCAGGCCTTGATGGGCGCTGGTGCCTCCCGGCCTTCCCGCCGGAAGCGCCGCACGCGGGCTACGGCGGTGTCCTTGCGGCCGTCGCCGGTCTTGCCGAGCCGGTTCGGAGACGCGGCAGCGGGAGGGTGTATCGCAGGAGCACAGCGACGCCCGCGCCGAGTTTGCCGCCGTGGGTGATGCGGCGGTGGGCGATCGTCCAGGCGGCCAAGCCGAGATAGGCTTCGGTCTTGCCGCCGCCGGTCGGGAAGAACAGCAGGTCGACCACCTCGCGGTCGGGATGCTCCCGGTCCTGGAGACCGCACAGGTTCAGCAGTATGAAAGCAAGCTGGAACGGCCGCCAGCGCGGCTTGGGCTGCGCTGCCGGATCGCCGCCCTGGCCCGCGCCGCGCTGGCGGGCGGCGCGAGCGACGGCCTCATTCATCGCTCGGAAGGCAAGGCGGGCGTGGCGATCGCCGTGCAGCAGGGCGATGCCTTGTTCGATGCGGTCCCACGCTTGGCGGGCCGCGTCGATCAGGCGCTGCGCTGTCGCCTGACGCGGCGCACCGAAGATTCCGGCAATCCGCTGCCGTTGCGCTTTGATCCAGGCCTCGTAGTGAACGGGCAGGCAACCGAGTCCGTCGCGCAGTGCATCGGGGTCTCGCGCCGCAAGCGCTGCCAAGTCCTCCATGTGGAATCCGACGTCAGCGATGTCCTCGTTCGGCTCGACCCGCTCGACTTCGGCCGTCGGCAGAAAGTCAGTGTGCGCGGCGCGGACGACGTCGTCCTCATCGGGCACCCATCCCGCCGACGTGTTGCAGCCCACCGCGTATTCCGCCACGTCGCGGTAGTGCAGGTCGGCCAACGCCGCGTCCGGGTCGGACGAGGCATAGCCCGTAACATTGGCGCGGGGATAAAGCCCCTGGGCGGCACGCACCTCCATGCGGACCTGGAACGCATAGGTAATGTCGCTGAAGCGGCGGCGCGTGTTGTTGCGGCGGTTGACGACCATCACCGTCAGCGCCATCAGGCGGCGTTGCGTCCCGTCGGCCTGATCGAGCGTGTAGGGGCGCGCGTGAGCCTCAAGCACGAGGGCACCTGCGGGGCGCTGGGCGCCGGCTGATCCGGGAATGAGCTTCGGCCGGCCGCGGCCTTCTGGGACTGGCAGGCTAACTGTCGCCCGTCCGGCCACTCGCTGCCACTGAACATTGCGGTATGCCGGATCAAAACTAGCCTTGTCGTCTACGAAGACCTCATCCGGCAGCGGTGGGATGGTGACGTAATCGCCCCAGCTCACCGTCACGTCCACCTCCGTAGTCGCGGCGTCGACCAGGACGGTGAGGCCGCATGACGATGGCACGCGGCTCTTGCGCGCCGAGGGTTCGTCGTCGGCCGGATCGTCGGCAGCACGTCCCCCGCCGGTACCGGTCTCAGGGTCTGGCGCTTCCTCGCTGAAATGGGGGTCGCCTTCGTCCTCAAGGCTCTCGGCGCCTTCCGCAATGCCGTCCAGCGCGGGCGCGAGGAAGCCCGCGAGGTACCAGCGCGAGGGATTGTTCTTCAGCCGCTCATGCGAAAGGTCGCCCTCATCGGGTCCAGGCCCGATGAGGTCGCGACGGAGCGTATCGACGAGCCCGCTGCGGATGGCGACGGCGCTTCTCGGAGGAGGAGCGGATGGCATCAGGCGTCGAGCCTGGTTTTGCGCTTCTTGCCTTCGTCCGCCTCCTGCTCGATGAATTCGGGCGCGGCGGTGCCAGCCAGCTCCTCCCAGCCGTGAGCGCGGAGCACAGCGCGGTCCATGTCGGCATGGAGCTGGCGCAGACGGGCGATGTCGGGAGCATTCTCGCCACGGGCGTGGAAACGGTTGTAGGTTTTGGTTAGGCCCTCCTGGCGATCGATCATGAGCCGGCCACGGTAGTCATGGTAGGCTTTGCCAGCGGCTTCCAAGGTCCGGTTGGTCTCGAAGCCCTGCGGGAAGGGAAAGGTCCCGAAGCAGTCGGAAGGCGCGTACCGTAGATCGTCTTTCATCGAAGATGAGAAGAACCGCGCCCAGAGCTCGTGAACACGAGATTGGAGAACCGCGAAAGGGGCAAACGTCGAAAAGGCGATGACTTTGACAGCATGCGAGAAAATCATCCTGGCATTCACCAGCACAAAGGCCATGTGCGGTGCTGTCTCCGCAATGACGATCGTTCGATCGAAACCGGAGATTGCCCTATAAAGGTCCCGCTTCGGCCGAAAGAACCGCCACCAATTTTCTTTCAAAATACGACCGTCCGCGGTGTCCTTTGTCTTAAGACGCTCTGGCAGCACCTTTTGTCGTACAATTTCAATTAACTCGGTAAACTTCCCCGCCTCATCTAAGCTCATGTCGCCAAAGTCTATTACGAAGCGATGAGATAATTGTGATGGACTGTTGTTGATTTCTTCTCCCCCAATGTAGGGCTTGATCAACGGTTGGACTGAAGGATTGCTTTTCAATATTTCAAGCTTTCTTGCAATCGGTGTTGCATCAACGTCATTATCGTCGAAGCAGAATCCTTGACCATAAATCTTCGTCCCGTTGAAAGATCGACCGGCTGAGGCCGCTAGTTGAGACGGAGAAGTGTCCAGATCACCCCGAACCAAATACGCTGAAATCCGATCGACCGGCCGATTATCGAGGATTGGCCGATGAGACCCACCCTTCGCTATATGAACAACAGAGACAATAACAGCCGCTTCGCCAGGCCATTTCAGGCGGCGAGTAGCGCGAATGATGACGCCGCTATGTAGGACGATCCAAGTCAATCCCGAAGGCCGAGTGTCGCCTTGACCAATTGTGTTAGTTGCGATCAGGCCCAAGACACCGCCGTTTCGAATTAGCGAAAACGCCCGTCGAAAGAAATGAGCGACGAGATCGGCATTACCGTGTGCATGTTCATGTAATGTCTGTAACCAGGGCAGGTAGTTCTTACGGTTAGCCGAGATGATCGTGATTTTTCCTGCAAAAGGTGGATTGCCGACGACCGCATCAAAGCCGCCGGCTTCCCGAGTCAAAGACCTCAGGAAATTCCAACGGCCAATGAAACGGCAGAACGGGAGGGTCGCCGACCCTTAACGTCTCTACAAATGGCGCGGTGGCGCTGAGCCACGCTCCGGTTCCTAAGTGGCTTTGAATCGCCTTTTGGAACTCAACGAGGCGTTCTATCCGAGCCTTCGCCTTATTCGCATAAAAGAAGGCCGCTACGATCCCGTCCCCAATCAACCGCGCAACTTCCAGCTTTGCGTCCACCATCTTCAGGAGCGGACGCAGGTCGGCCTCGGTCGCGCTGTCGGCATGGTCGCGGATGCGCGCGCGGCCTTCTTCCGCCTGCTTCAGGTGGTCGCTCACCAACTTGCCGACGAACGTCGGCGGCTTCGACGTGTCCCAGTGAGTGGCCGTGATCTGCTGAAGCGTCAGCCCGACAAGGCTGTCACCGCATTTCAGCGCGTGATCGAGGAACGTGAATTCGTGGTCGCGCGCCAGCGTCACCAGCCACAGTGACAGGCGGGCGAGATCGACGGCGCGCGGGTTCTTGTCGACGCCATAGATGCAGCGCTGCGCCACCAGCCG
>WNFI01241917.1_pt1 | contig 13943 bp, 8 predicted proteins | sample 5400471 | NCBI WGS metagenome assembly WNFI01 (sample SAMN13153348, study PRJNA577476) | soil metagenome | isolation source: 100 cm saprolite on Douglas fir-dominated hillslope | place: USA:California | collected 2013-09-17 | reverse complement strand
GACGCGGACGCAGTTCACGCCTACGTCATCGACCAGGCCTGGAGAGCCTACAAAGCCGAACAAGACGCAGCGCACTCCAAACACGACAAGCAATAGGCGAGCACGATGTGTACATAGCCGCGCAAAACCTCTAACTGACATGACTACGGTGCCCAGATCGGCGAAAGGCCAGCGGGCGAAGAACTGAACGATCTCGGCCGTTCGGAAAAGAATGCGCTTTAAGGCTATAATTCGCGTCAATCGTGAGTCTCACTGCCGGGTATAGACTTGGTCCCTATGAAATCGTCGCGCCGCTGGGCGCGGGCGGCATGGGCGAAGTGTTTCGCGCGCGGGACACGCGGCTCGACCGCACGGTCGCCATTAAGATCCTGCCGCCGCAACTTTCGAATGATCCCGTTCGCAAGCAACGCTTTGAGCGCGAAGCCAAAGCTATTTCCAGTCTGAATCACCCGCACATCTGCGTGCTGTACGACGTCGGCCATCAAGACGGAACGGATTACCTCATCATGGAGTGCCTCGAAGGCGAGACACTGGCGAGGCGCCTGGAAAAGGGTGCCATCCCCCTTGAGCAAGTCCTCAAATTCGGCGGCCAGATCGCCGACGCGCTGGACAAAGCGCACCGCAGCGGCGTGGTCCATCGCGATCTAAAACCCGGCAACATCATGCTGACTCCGACCGGCGCGAAACTTCTCGACTTCGGCCTGGCCAAGCCCGCAGTTCCTCTCACCACCGGTGCCACTCTCACCGCTGTCGCAACGCCGACCACGCCTGTGACGCAGGAAGGCACCATTCTAGGCACCTTTCAATACATGTCGCCGGAACAGATCGAAGGCAAAGAGTTGGACGGCCGCAGCGACATTTTTTCGCTGGGCGCGGTGCTCTACGAAATGCTCACCGGGCAGCGGGCTTTCCCGGGGAAGAGCCAACTGAGCGTGGCCTCGGCCATCCTGGAGAAAGAGCCCGCCCCGATCAGCGCCATGAAACCGATGACGCCGCCCGCGCTCGATCACGCCATGCGGCGCTGCCTCGCGAAAGACCCCGAAGAGCGCTGGCAAACCGCCCGTGACGTTGCGCTTGAACTGAAATGGATCGCTGAAGCAAGTTCGCAATCGAGCGCAAAGGTCCCCGAAAAACAATCCAACCAGACGTCTCAGCGATTGTTGCTGGCCGCTTTGGCCGTTACCGCTGCTACCGCCGGGACGCTGGGAATTTTATACGCCGGACGGCCTGCGAACAATTCCCCCGTTGCGCGCGCCTACATCAAGCCGATGGCCGATTCGAGTTTCATCTACACCGGTACGGCGGCGGGATTTGCGCTTTCACCCGATGGTCGCCTTCTCGCCTACGTCGCCTCCACGCTCGATGGGAAATCCGTCATGTGGATCCGTCCCCTTGATTCCTCGCAGGCGCAGCCCTTGGCGGGCACTGACGGTGCCACGTATCCCTTCTGGTCGCCGGACAGCCGATTCATCGGATTTTTTGCCGGAGGCAAGCTCAAGAAAATCGAATCCTCCGGCGGCCCGCCATTTACGATCTGCGATGCTTCTGATGGGCGTGGCGCAGCCTGGAATCAAGATGGAGACATTCTCTTCACTCCCACTGTCAACACTTCCCTTTTCCGCGTCTCTTCATCTGGCGGCCCGTTCATTCAAGTGACCACACTGGACGCGTCCAAGATTGAAACAACTCACCGGTGGCCTTTCTTCCTGCCCGACGGCCGTCACTTTCTCTACTTCACGGGAAGTGTTTTTTCTCCGAGGGATACCCTAACGAACTCCATCATGCTGGGTTCGCTCGATTCGAAAGAAAGCAAACTTCTGCTTCATTCTCAAGCCAACGCCATCTATGCTTCCGGCCATATCCTGTTCCTCCGGCAGTTCACGCTCATGGCCCAGCCGTTCGATACCCGGAGCCTGCAGTTGACAGGCGATCCTGTTCCAATTGCTGATCCCGTTCAGGAGGGGCGCAGCGTCGCCAAGGGCGTGTTCTCCGCTTCCCAGGACGGACTGCTCACTTACGTCGAAGGCTCAAGTGGTGCGGACCGCCAGCTCGAGTGGTTTGACCGCAATGGAAAGCAGGTAGGAGCGATTCCTGGCGCTGATGCCTATGCTGGAGTGCGTCTTTCCCCGGATGGAAGGAAAATCGCGTACTACCTGGATTCTTCAGGCTACGACGTCTGGAATTACGACATCGCCCGCGGCGTGAAAACGCCGCTGACGTTTGGTTCCGGTTCCGGCCAGGGAAACCTCTATCCGGTGTGGTCGCCAGACGGCCGCCGGATCATTTACACCTCCTATCGCAACGGCAAGTATGGCCTCTATATGAAGGCTTCCGATGGCTCAGGCACTGAAGAGCGTCTCTTGGAAACCGTGGATCGCATCAGATTCCCGACCGATTGGTCCCCCGACGGCAAGTTCCTTACTTACATCGAAGGAGCCCAGGGCGGTTGGGCGATCTGGATGCTTCCCCTCGAAGGCGAACGCCAGCCTTACCTCTTTCGAAAATCCGATTTCGCTGAACGCGAAGCCAGCTTTTCATCGGATGGCAAATGGGCAGCCTACTGCTCGAATGAATCAGGAGAATATAAGGTCTATGTTGTGCCCTTCCCGGGTCCGGGTGGGAAATGGCAAGTCTCGCCCTCGGGAGGTTGTGGCCCGCGCTGGCGGCGCGACGGCAGGGAGATTTTCTATCTCTCCTCGGATAATAAAATGATGGCGACCGAAGTGAAGGCTGGTGCGTCCAGTTTTGAAGTTGGCGCCACTCATCCACTTTTTGGAACGCGCCCTTACGGTGTCTTCGGGAGATTTGATGTCTCCCCTGACGGTCAGCGATTTGCTATTCCCTTCGAAGCGGGACAACCTAGCGCCGTCATCACCCTGGTCGTCAATTGGCCCGCGGCGCTGAAAAAGAAATGAGCCTCCTGCTCGGATTTATAAGGGTGGAATATGGGCGCGACTAAACCAGACCCGAACATCCGCGGTTGGTGGACTACAATTCTCAGCGACATTCATTTTTGGGTGCCGGTCGCCGTCCTGATGGGTGGATTGCTTCTTCTTCGTTTCATTCGCTGAGTTTCCGATCGGAGCAAAATGCCACCTGACTCGCCTAGGCAGTCTCCTCCAGCAATCCAAGAGGTGTCTCGTTCGAAAAAACTTCAGTTGCTCGGCATTCTTTCCGGTTTTGCCGCCGGAGCCTGGCTCGGTGCCGCGGAAGCGCCCACCAAACTCGTTTCTATTGGCATTTCCCCGATGGTCATTTCGCTCATCATGGTGGTCGGCGTTTTTCTCGCGCGCTGGAGCCTCCCCGCCCTGATTTTGGGCACCTCGTCCGTCCGCGCCGATGTTCGCCGCGCGCCTCACCTGGTGATTTGGGCGCTGCTCGCCGGATGCCTCTGGGCCGTCGCCAACACGTTCACAGTTTTTGCCATTCGCGACATCGGCTTGAGCATCGCATTCCCCTTGTGGAACTCGAACAGCCTTCTCGGCATTCTTTGGGGTTTTCTTTTTTTCAATGAGCTGCGGCAAGCCGGTTGGCGCCGTCGCGCCGGTGTCTTGGGCGGCGCGCTTGTTATGTGTATCGGTGCCACGCTCTTGGCTATCGCGTCCTCATCAGGACACGGCCCCGTCGGCCATTCTCTGCGCGGTGTCTGGGCCGCGCTCGGCGCGGGAATTCTTTGGGGCACCATGTACATCCCCTACCGCAAAGCCTACTTGACAGGAATGAATCCACTCTCCTTCGTGACTTTTTTTTCGTTCGGCGAATTGGGAATGATGACCGTCCTCTCCGTCAACTCATTGGGCCTCGCTCCGTTGTGGCAGGAATTGGTCAGCGCGCGCAGCGTTATTTTCTGGCTAATGCTCGGCGGCTTCGTCTGGGTAATCGGCGACATCTTCCAGCAATACGCCGCCAAGTACGTCGGTATCAGCCGCGGCATCCCGCTTTCCAATTCGAATCAGCTCTGGGGTTTGTTGTGGGGCATTCTTGTCTTCGGCGAGTTGCACGGCCGCAGTTCTTCCATCTATCTCGAAGTCATCGGCGGCTCTCTCCTCATGATGCTGGGGGTCGGCGCCATCGCGTTTTCTTCCGCCACCGGCCAGGAGCAGGCGCGCTGGAAAGAAGCCGCCATTCGCGAAAGCGACCGCTACGGCGTCGCCGCGGACTTCGTCGAAACCCGCATGGACGGCCGCCAACTGCTCGGCGAATTAAAACCTTCCCGCAGCGCGCTGGATTGGCTGCTGGTGGTCCTCGCCACCAGTGGGTTCGTGATCTTTGCCGGGGCGGCTCGCGTCCCACAGTTGTCCTTGCACTGGGGGCCAGCCGCACTATTGACTGCCGTCCTCTTCTTGTTCCTTATTATTTGTGGCCTCGCCCTTTGGCGCACCACCCGCTTCAATTAACACACGCGATCCGCCTTTGAAAACTTCGACGCTTCCTTTAGAGTGGCCGGGACCATCATGACGCGCTCATCAAAGATCGACGTGGTCGGGGTGGGCCTGAATGCCACGGACACGTTCATTCCGGTCGCGCACTATCCTGCCCGTGGTTCCAAAGTCGAATTTCGCTCCGCGCAAGTCCTGCTCGGCGGCCAGGTCGCCACCGCCATGATTGCCTGCCAGCACTGGGGCCTGCGTACGCGCTACGTTGGCAAAGTCGGCACCGATAGCGCTGCCGAGCTGCACCGCTCGGAATTTTCACGCCTCGGCGTCGAAGCCCATCTTTTCACCGCGCCCGGCTGTCCCAGCCAGCAGGCTTTCATCCTTGTCGATGACGGTGGCGAACGCACCGTCCTCTGGAAACGCGACGACCGCTTGACTCTGCGTCCCGAAGAACTCCAGCGCGATTGGATTGTCAATTCTCGCGCGCTTCACGTCGATGGGCACGACACCGCCGCAGCGTCTACGGCTGCTGGCTGGGCTCGCGCCGCCAGCGTTCCGGTGGTCGCCGACTTGGACGAACTCTATCCCGGTGTAGAAGAACTCTTGAAGTGCGTCGACTACCTCATCACTAGCAGGGACATTCCCGCCCGACTGACGAAAGAATTGGATCTGCGAAAACCCCTGCCCGTGCTCCGCGAACAATTTGGCCCCCGCCTCACCGCTGCCACACTGGGCGAACAAGGTGTCCTCGCCTGGGACGGCACGCGCTTCCACTACGCGCCAGCATTCTGCGTCCAACCGATTGACACCACCGGCGCCGGAGACATTTTTCACGCTGGCTTCCTCTACGGCCTCTTGCGAGGCTGGTCCTTGCCGCGCCAACTCGATTTCGCCTGCGCCGCCGCCGCCCTCAACTGCACCGCCCTCGGCGCTCGCGGCGGCATCCCGTCCGTCGACTCCATCGAGCGCCTCATCGCCACCGGTGCTCGGCATTCTCGAGCTCACGAAACACCGAGAGTGACTTGAAAGAATCATCCAGCCAGGATTTTAATGCGACCAAATCGTCACCTAAGCCTAACGAGCAGGACCGCAAGCCGTTACAATCTGCGTCGAATGGGAATTCAGATCAATTGCCACCACACCAACACGACTCGCGTATTGGACAGGATCCGAACTAAGCCCCTTTGGTTCTTCTGGCTGGCGTTTGTCGTGACGGCCGCCGGTCTTCCGGATGCCGCACGCGCCCAGTCACCGGAGCTTTCCATACGAGAATTCTCATCCGGCCAGATTAAGAAGGGAGTCCGATCCATTGGCTTCGGCGGAGATGGGGCCACCTGGGGCAACTACGCTCTCGTGTGGCGCGACGCGGGCACCGCACTGTTCGACTATGGAGATGTACACTACACGAACGGAAACGACTTTCACTTTATGGCCGTTGGTGCGACCACCTCTGCCTTTGGCATCACCTGGCAATTTATGCAATCGGGATGTTTCAGGTCACCAATGATGTGCGCTTCAATGCCAAGTCTCCCGGCTTAGGAGCCAATCCGGTTCCGCTGATCGGCAAGGGTTCCGATCATGCCTTCTTCTCGAAGATTGCACTGCCACTAGGAAAGGGAGTTTCGGTCGGAGTCCTGTTGTCTCGCGAGACGTCTCAATTCAACGCCGCGGTCGCGGCAAACCCAAGTCAAACTATCCACTACGAGAACGAGTGGCGCCCTTCCGGTGGGTTCGGGGTGGCCTGGCAACCATCCAAGAAGCTGCTTTTCGGATTTCGCGGCCTGCTGAACAACGACCTTGAACGTCGGACCGACCTTGCAGGCGTTACCCAGGGCATGGCCCACACTGCGGAGTACCGGCTGGGGAGGCTCCGTTTCGCTATGGAAAGGGGCATTGGTAGATCTTGGCGGAACCCGTCTCGAAAAGCGGAACGCTCTCGCCGGATCACACACCATTGCCTATCACCCCAACCTTGGCATTGATCAGGTACTGGAAATGGACATGTGGCGCTATGGTTCGGTTTGGACGAAACCTCACCCACGGCAGGCTTTTCACTTAAGTTTTCTCGGTACAAATTTGGACGCCGCCTACGTTCACAACATGGCCGAAAGCCGTGTTCACAACCTCTTCGGAGAAAACAGCAACAGCGTGCTGGTAACGTTTACACTGGACTACCGGCACTCCAAAAGTCCTTAATCTTGTCCTTTACGCCAACAGAACCCGCGGCAGCCGAACTCGTGGCACTCCATACCACAGCCGCCGGTTGAAGTATTAAGGGTTTGAGCCCCCGCCAACCCAGATGTTATCCTGCCTTCTATGGCGGATCCCGTCATCTCCCCGCCGGAAGTGGCGTTTACCTCCCCGCTCGAACACTCCCGGCGTCAGCTGGAAGCTTTGCTCGAAGTCAGCGAGGTCATTGCCCAGCAGCGCGATCTACCCGCGCTTTTCCACGACCTTGCCGGCCGCCTCCATTCCGTCGTCGACTTCGATTTCCTTTCTCTCGTCCTTCATGAGCCGTCACGCAACGTCATGCGTCTTCACGTTCTGGAAACTCGCGTCCCCGGCGAAAAGGTCGCGGGCAGCGAGTCGTCTGTCGAAGGCAACCCCGCCGGCTGGGTCTGGCAAACGCAGCAGTCCTTTGTCGTCAGCGACACCGAAGAAGAAACCCGCTTCCCCGATTTCCTGAAGCGCTATCGTGAGCACAACGTCCGGTCCATCGCGATTCTTCCGCTCACCACCGCCCAGCACCGTCTCGGCGCCATGGGTTTTGGCCGTTTGGTCCCCCAGCGCATCACGGAGACGGAGTTACAATTCATGGAGCGCGTGGCAAGCCAGGTAGCGGTAGCCGTCGATAACGCACTGAATTTCGCGACTTCCCAGGCTTATCAATCGCAAGTCGCCCGCCAGCGCGACCGCCTCCAGGTTCTTCTCGAAATCAACAATCTGCTCATCACCAGCCGCGAACTCCCCGAACTCTTCCGCGGCATCGTCAACACCCTAGAGCGCGTCATCCACCACGACTACACCAGCCTCGCGCTCCTCGACTCCCAAAGCGGTTTGCTCAGGATTCACTCCCTCGATTTTCCCGGCAAGCAGAATATCTTCAAGCCGGAGACCGTGGTTCCGCGCGACACTTCTCCCGCTGGCCGCGCCATTGCTACCAGCCAACCTTTGATCGCGCGGGGCTCGGAACTCGACAGTTTCGACACGGATATCATTCGCATCCTTCGCGCCGAAGGCCTTCAAGCCGTCTGCTGTATCCCGTTGATCCATCACGCCCGTACCTTCGGAACGTTGAATCTCGCCAGCACCAGGCTTGATTCTTTCACACCGGAAGACGTTGAGCTGCTTCAGCCTGTCGCCGCGCAGATCGCTATCGCAGTGGAAAACGCTCTGGCATTTAAGGAAATCGAGGCGCTAAAGAATAAGCTCGCCGAGGAAAAGCTCTACCTCGAAGAAGAAATTCGCAGTGAATTCAATTTTGAGGAAATCATCGGAGAAAGTCCCGCGCTAAAGCGCGCCCTGGCCCAGGTGGAGCTCGCCGCTCCCGCGGGCACGACCGTCTTACTCCTCGGCGAAACCGGCACCGGCAAGGAACTCTTCGCCCGCGCCATCCACAACCTCAGCCCGCGCCGCGATCGCACCTTTGTCAAAGTCAATTGCGCCGCTATTCCCAGCGGTCTTCTCGAATCCGAACTCTTCGGGCACGAACGCGGCGCTTTCACCGGCGCTATCAACCAGAAAATTGGCCGCTTCGAACTTGCTGACCGCGGCACGCTCTTCCTCGACGAAGTCGGTGATCTTCCCATCGAACTTCAGCCGAAACTCCTTCGCGTCCTTCAAGAGCAGGAATTCGAACGCCTCGGGAGCAACCGCACACAGCGCGTGGACGTGCGCGTTGTCGCCGCCACCAACACCGACCTCTCGAAACTCGTCGCCGAGCGCGCCTTTCGCAGCGACCTCTATTACCGCCTGAACGTTTTCCCCATTCAAATCCCCGCGCTCCGCGAACGCGCCGAAGATCTCCCCCTCCTCGTCCGCTACTTCGTCCAGCGATTTAGCCGCCAGCTCAACAAGGACGTCGAGTACATTCCCGCCGAGGCCATGGACGCCCTCACTCACTATTCCTGGCCCGGCAACGTTCGCGAACTTGAAAATCTCATTGAACGTGCCGTCCTTCTCTCTCCGGGCAAAGAATTGCGCATCCCCTTCGGAGAATTAAAGTCCGCTTCCGTCTCGGGCATGGCCCAAGCCGATCCCTCTTCCTCCTTTACTTCCTTTGCCTCATCTAGCCCATTAACTTCCTCAATTTCCACCCTCGAAGAAGCGGAACGCCAGCACATCCTTCGCGCGTTGAAGCAAACGCAGTGGCGCATCGCCGGTCCCAAAGGTGCTGCCGTCCTCCTCGACATCAAGCGCACCACTCTCCAAGCCCGCATGCGCAAGCTAGGCATTCGCCGCCCCGTTTAGCCTGTACCCTGGTATGCGGCACCGCTCCTGCAGTCCGGCTTGGTGCACCAGCATGAATTCGCCCGAGATGAGAACAGCGCGGGCAAGGTAAAAAACTTACTCCGTCGGACAACCAGTCTTGTCCAATTCTTGCAGCCTCTTGATAGCCGCCGCGTTCCGCTTTTCAGAAGCCACCAGCAAAAGGACTCTCGCCTGGTTGCAATTCGGGGGAACTCCTTCCCCTTTAATGTAGAGCTCCGCCAGCGCCACTGCCGCGGTGCTGTTGCCGGCTTGCACCGACGCCCACAACTGCTGCGGCGTCGCGGAAGTTCTCTTCTGGCCAACCTTACCGTTCAAGTTTGGCTGAATGGGCGGTCGCGCTGGCAGATTTGACGCTGAAGACTCCGATTTGTTCGGACGGGCATGCGCGCCCATTCCCGTCGCTAGAATCTTCGACGTGCTGGCTCCTGATGCACCTGTTTTACGGTTGCTGCTGCCGAAAATATCCGCAGAGCTTCCGCTTGCCACAGATGCACTCGCAGGAACCGGTGGCAAAGTTTCTTTTTCACTTTTTTGTCCCGCTGGAACGTTAGAAGCCGTTCCTGGGCCCTTGTTTTCATAGCGGTTATTCGAATACCTGATCGCCGATACCGCGATAGTTGCGGAAATGCAGACGCCCAGTAACAATCCCAGAATAAGCTGCCGTCGCTTTACGGAACGGAACCTTTGCATGGGGACCAGCTCCCCTGTCGCCGCCACTTCTCCAGCCGGGGCAAGCGAAGCGCTAGAATCCACGGAATCCTCGCTGCCGGTTAGAATGCCGCTGGATAGAATCGGAGAACGCGGCCGACGGGGCTTCGGCGCAAATCTTTCCGCCTCCATTTCCCCGAGAGCGGGGAATGGAGCGTTGAAGATTCCGGAACCCTCTCTGCCGGACAGAGCCGGGGCGCGCTGCGCACGAGCTTCCGGCGCAAATCTTGTTGTCGCTTCGATTTCCCCAAGAGACGGCAGTGGAGCTCTGGAAACTCTGGGATCCTCACCGTTGGAACGAGCCGGAGGCCGCTGCGAACGAGCCTTCGAAACGAATCTAGCAATCGCGTCCGGTTCTCGGGGCACAACTCGCGAAGGACGGCCTCCGGCGGCTTGAGGCGTGTACCTCTCGTCAGGAGCCTCTCGCGCAATGGGCCTGGAAATCCATTCGCGAATTTGGCGCTCCGCTCTCTCGGGGAGGCGGATAAACCGCAAACCTCCCAACTTCCTAGTCTCGTCCGTCCATGTAACTTCACCCCACGCGTCGATCCGCTCATTAAGGTTGAGCGAAAACCAAAAGTGGATTGGCCCGCTTTGCTCCACGGGAGCGAAGGTGTTAAAACTCAGGCCTCCTTCGGAAACATTCAACACTGCCCCGCCGTCGTCCCGCTCCAATTGGATGAAAGCAAATTTTTCAGGAACTTTCCTGAATGTCCGGCGGCGATCAAGATTCGCGTTTATTCGGTTATTAAGGTTCATATTTGGTGCGAGGGGTTCCTTATTTTCGGCCAATCTCGAGGGTCGGGGTTAAGGAGATGCCGAATCGGCAGGCCCAGGGTGGGTGTGGGGCTCGCCTGCAAGCCTCACAACCCGCAGTATACTTCTACTAGCGTGGGAAGGAAAAGAGTTTTCCTTGGGGATGCCTTACCCGGCCGGCCCCATATCCAAGGCCGTCAAGCAAAGACTCGGAATCCGCCACCCTTCAGCCTTGCCGGCGCCAACTTTTTTCCACATGCAGGGTTCTATTGACAGGTGATCGAGGTACGCTGGTATCCTGAACACCTCACCAGCCGCGCACAGCCGCCCCACCCCGGGGGAATAGAGGCAGCGAGTCATGAATCCGGAAAAACTCCGCGTCGCGCGGGAAAAACTCACTCGTGTCTTCCGCTATCTGGAAGCTCTCAACCAGCATCGCAATCCGGCCAAGCGCCAGATTCGCGAACAGCTCTGGAGTCTCTGGTTACACGATCTCCCTGATCACCCGTCCATCAAACGAGGAGCCTCCAAGTCCGCCGCCGTGAAAAACAAATCCGCGGACTCTCAAAATGACGACACCGGCGCCGGCGGATTCCTTCTGAAGGTTCAGCGCCCGTCGCTGTCTGCTCCTCCCGAGCCTCCGGCCGCAATAGCCACGTGGCTCGAATCCGGTTGGGACGACCCCTCCAACGAGCCTTCCGTCAGTGTTTCCAGGAATGAATCGGACCCCCATGGCGAAACCCGCACCACCGATTTTGCCGATGAGCCATCAAGGCTTACCACCCTCCAGCGTTGGAAGGCAGCGCGCGAAGAATGGGCCGAGACTGAAAAGCCTGCCCGCGCTGCGATGAGAATCTTCGAGACCCTTTACTCCCTCTATGGCCGCATCGACCGTGAAGCCGAACGCGTCGAGCTGGTTCTCGGCGACGGCATTCTCAGTTGGTGCCGCCCCGAAGGCAGCATCTACCATCCCATTCTCTTGCAACGCCTGCAGCTTCAGTTCAACGCCGCAGTACCTGAATTCACTCTCTCGGAAGCCGATCACCCGGTCGAGCTCTATTCCGCCCTGTTCCAGTCCATGACCGACGTGGACGGGCGCGCCATCGGCCGCTGCCGCGAAGAACTCGAACAGGAAGGTTTTCATCCGCTCATCAATGGCGCCACCTCCGCATTTCTCAAGCGCCTGGTCGTTCAACTCTCGCCGCGCGGCGAGTTGCTCGAAGACCGTGCACCTGCGCGCGAAGAAAACGATCCTCAAATTGGCCGCGATCCGATTCTATTCCTGCGTGCTCGCACCTTGGGATTTGCTGCCGCCATCGAAGGCATTCTGGCCGACCTTCGCACGCGCGAAGATTTGCCCTGGTCTCTCTTGAATATCGTTGGCGAGGAATCCCCTCTTCCTGACACTGCCGAAACCGATCCTTCGGCGAACCGCTACAGCGAAGCCGACGCCGAGGTTCTTCTCAGCAAGCCTGCAAACCCCGAGCAGATTCGCATTGCCAGGCAACTCACATCGTTCCCGAACTGCGTCCACTTTGCGTCAGCCTTCTCGAAAGCGATTTGGACAGCCGCAAACAATTGGAGAGCGCGGTCGGCTCCATTGCGGAGAGGTTGTCGCGTGCCGACGCGGGCTCGCTCGAAATCGAATGGAAGAAATTGGAAGCCGAACGCACGGACCTCCTGAAAAAACTCGACGATGTCCGAAACCAATTCGCCGACGCCCGTGCCGACGAATATCGCGACATTGTCATCGCCAGTAAGTCTTTGGCCCCCGCCGACGCCGCTCGCAAAGTCGCCCAGGAAAAGGACACGCTCGGCTGGATTCCCGGCCCTGTCGCCGCCGTGGCTCCTTTGCCTCTTTCTCCGGGTGAATTGGCCGACCTTTACCGCACCAATGTCACCGTTTCTCGCGAAGACGAAGCCGAACTTTCCGGCCACCTCCCCGAGCTCCACGATCTTCCACGCCCCGAAGACTTCGAAGGCTCCGTCAGCGAGCGCACTCGCCTCGGTATGGAAGACCTCGACCTGCGTTGCGATCTCTGGCAATCCGGCGCGACTCAAGGTTCGCCCGATGAGTTGGAATCCCTCGCTGCCAGCCTGACCCAGGCGGTCGATCCGCTTTCCGGAAAAGACAAGTGGAAGCTCGCCGCTGTTTACGCCGGCAAATACGGTGACGCACACCGCCAGCCCTGGGACCAATTGGTTGGCTTCGTCCGCCGCGTTCACCGCGAAGCCGCCAACGCTCGGGAATCTTTCCTCAAATTCGGTCCGCAGCTCTCTCAAGAACATCCGCTTGAGGATCAGGAACGCATCGCTGGCGAAATCCTCATCCATCTTGAAAATGGCGGCAAGCTTGGCTCCTTCGCCCTTCTCACTCGCAAGGCTTGGAGCCACTTCATCGAGGCAACAAAGATCAAGAATGCCCGCCCGCGCCTCCCCGAGCATTTTCAAGCCCTACGACAGCTTGCTCGTCTCATGAACTTGCGCCAGGACCTCGCCGGCCGCTGGGACCGTCAAATGGCCTCCCTGGGCTCACCACCTTCCAGCGAAATGGGCGAAGAAGTCGAAAAAACGCTCATGCAGTTTTGTGATGCCATCGAGAACTGCCTCGGCTGGCACCAGCACACCTGGCTCCCGCTGCAACAACAACTCGAAGACCTCGGTTTTCGCTGGGAAAAATTTATTGCCGAGCAGCCCCCGGTCGTTGGCGCCGATGGCGAATTAGTTCGCATCGGCAAAGCCGTCACTCAATCCCTGCTTCCTATCCTGGACTCGCGTTACAAAAAGCTGAAGCTGCTCCAGCTCGAAGAAGAAATCCGCGATCTTAAGAATCGTCTCAAGCTCGCTGCGCGTGCCGCCAAATCCTCCAAAGTCATCTCGAAACTGCTCGCGGCCGTGAAGGACGAGGATTCCAACGACTACCGCGACGCCTATGAGCGCCTGCTCGAACTCAAAAGCCGCCAGGCCGATCTCGATCTCCGCCGCGCTCTCGTCGCCAAGCTTGAAAGCGCCGCGCCTTCATGGGCCGCCGCCATTCGCAATCGCACCGGCGCTCACGGCCGTGGTGAGCCGCCTCGCGATCCCGCGGCTGCCTGGATTTGGCGCCAGCTCAACGATGAACTCGACCGCCGCGCGAGCGTTTCCCTCGAAGCTCTCCAGACCAAGAGCGATAAATTTCGTGAACAGCTTCGCCGCGTCACCGTCGGCCTCATTGACAAGCGCGCCTGGTCCGCGCAGTCCCGCCGCACTTCCGCCCGCCAGCGTCAGGCCCTAGTCGGTTGGCTGGACACCATTCGCCGCATTGGCAAAGGTCACGGCATCCGCGTTGGACTTCTTCGCGCTGAAGCCGCCAGAAAAATGTCCGAATGCCGCAGCGCGGTTCCCGTCTGGGTCATGCCGCTGTCCCGCGTGGTCGAAAACTTCGACCCGCGCACCACGCGCTTTGATGTCGTCATCATCGACGAAGCCAGCCAGAGCGACGTCATGGCCCTCGTGGCCCTCTATCTCGGAAAGACCGTTCTCGTCGTTGGCGACCACGAGCAAGTCAGCCCTTCCGCCGTCGGCCAGGATCTCGGCATCATCCAGAACCTCATCTTCCAGTACCTCCCGGGA
>WNFI01706118.1_pt1 | contig 13949 bp, 10 predicted proteins | sample 5400471 | NCBI WGS metagenome assembly WNFI01 (sample SAMN13153348, study PRJNA577476) | soil metagenome | isolation source: 100 cm saprolite on Douglas fir-dominated hillslope | place: USA:California | collected 2013-09-17 | reverse complement strand
TTGCAGATATCCGCGGTAAATCGCTTCTTCGCTGATTCCCGCAACGATCGAAACCATCACCCACAAAGTCATCTCCGCCGACGTCTGCGGCAGCAGGAACGCGATCGTTCCGTCCGCCGGTCCGCTGTGGCTGCTGAGGATCGACACCACAATAATCGCCACAAGCCACAGCGCCGCTCCGGTTCCTAAATCTCGAAGCATTTGTCCCATGCTTAGCCAGCGCTCGCCGAAAATGGTTTGCAGTGAACTGCCGCGCAACCACAAACCCAGCGCTACCACCGCCAGAAACGCACATTCAAATGCAAACGTGCGCATGTAAAGGTGGCTGCGGCTTATCCCCAATCCGGTTCGCGCGTGATTCGCATAGATGGCTGCCCGCAAAGCATTCAGTCCTGCAAGCACCAGCACCACGAGCGTGTGCCACGGGCTGGCAATCTGCTGAAACCGTTTGGGGACAGCATTCGCTATCGTCTGTGTAACCATAGATTGTGTTGCGGTCTTTCGAAACGAACAATCGAGCTACCTGATTGGACGCGCGCAATAAGACTTGGTGTTTTGGGAAGCTTACCAATTTCGACGTTCAGCGATGTACGCCTTCTAGATTTCCGCAGAATTGCTGAATCGGGGAGGCTCCACACCAGTTTTGTGAAACAATAGCGGTGCATTTTTGGATGAGGGCATGACTCAGGACAAATTCAAGCCAGATCAAGATTCCTTAGATCGATGGGCCGCGGTTGACCGCTATTTCTCCGAGGAACTTTCTCTTTCCGATCCGGCTCTCGACGCTGCGATGGCCGCCAACAAGTCCGCTGAGTTGCCAGCCATTGATGTCGCGCCCAATCAGGGCAAACTTTTGCACTTTCTCGCGCAACTTGTCGGTGCGCGACGGATTCTCGAAATCGGCACTCTCGGTGGCTACAGCACGATCTGGCTGGCGCGCGCTTTGCCCGCTGGCGGCCGCCTGATAACGCTCGAATTCAGTCCCAAGCACGCGGAAATCGCTGGCGCCAATATCGCACGTGCTGGCCTTTCCGATCTTGTCGAGATTCGCATTGGAGCCGCTCTCGATACCCTGGCAAAACTGCAAAATGAAACTAGCGAACCATTCGATCTGATCTTCATCGACGCCGACAAACCCAATAACTCCGAATATGTCCGCTGGGCCATCAAACTTTCCCGTCGCGGCACTCTCATCATCATTGACAATGTGGTGCGCGACGGCGCCGTCATCGATTCCGCCAGCGCCGATAAAGACGTCCAGGGCGCCCGCCACCTCTTCCAACTGCTGGCAAACGAACCGCGCCTTAGCTCCACCGCCATCCAAACCGTCGGCGTCAAAGGCTACGACGGCTTCGCCTTTGCGCTGGTAACGGCATAGCTCTGCGAAACTCGTCTATCAAAAATATTGGCGTTCATAACTTTGCCCGATCCATTTGCGCAGCTACTTCAGCCAGCAACTGGGGTCGACCGTGCGGCCCGCTAAATCAGCGAACGGGGCTTTCCCCCAGATAACGATAGTGGCCGACGATTCTCCAGTTGAAGAGCACGTCCTCCATTTGTGGGCCCTGGCCGATGTTGTGGACGATGAGGTAGCGCCCGGTCTGCGGCGACTTTTCGCTGACCACAATTCCGATGTGTGTGATAGCTCCACCTAAATTCCAGGTTACGAGATCGCCTGGGCGATAGTCGCGGGCGTCGGGGGAAAGCGGAAGCGATTGTCCGTGGCGCGCGAAGAAGACCATGAGATTTGGAACGCGGCGATGATCAATGTTTGGATCGGTGGCGGAATTTGCGCCGCTTGCGGAACGATTCCATTTCCTTGGATAGGCAGAAATGTGGGTGGCCATGTCTTCATGGACTTCTTTTTGCAGATCCACGCCGACGGCGCGATAGGCCCGGATGACTTCATCGGTGCACACTCCAGTTGAAGTGGGAACATCCCCACCCGGGTACGGGATGCGAACGTAGGCAGGATCGTAGCGAACGACGTGGTGAGTGCGTTCCATGGCGGCGGCCACGAAGCGATCAAGGAAGCGTTGAGCGGGACGGGAGAGTAAAGATTGCGCGGGGGGGAGCACCGGCTCGGAATGACCGAGAAGAGAAACGGGCAGGAATAAAAAGAATGCGACGGCGCGGCGGATGCGAAGAGGCCGGCTAAGAAATTCAAGCACGAAGGAGGGCATGGGAATGGGCTCTCAGATAGTCATCAAACAGATGCGGAGTAGTCATTAGACGCGATCATCGTCAAGTTAGTGCCCGTCGAGTAGTGCGCAAGGGGCTGGGTCGAGTCAAGAGCTGCGGGTGAGCGGCGGGGGACCCCCCCCCTTTTTCTGTAACTGCAGATTCTAAAAGAGTTACGGCGGCGATTTCCCGTAATCGCAGATGACAAAGGAACTTAGAGCAACTTTGTCTCCCAGGCGCCCGGCGCTCAGTTCCGCGCGCCCGCTCTGGCTGCAATCGGGATAGTAACACTGAAGGAACGATACGAAAAGTAAAATACATTGAACGGGAAATTTGGAGGGTTGAATGGGGAATGGCGATTCCTGATTGCGCTTGTTTACTCCGCGACGCGAGCAAGATCGTCGTAAAACGTCGGGTAGGAGACGCCTGCGCATTGTGCGTCGCGAATCGTGGTCGGGCCTTCAGCGCCGAGGGCGGCGACCGCGAAGGCCATCGCGATGCGGTGATCGCCATGCGGCTCGATGACTGCGCCGCGTAATTTTCCTGCGGTGCGCCCCGCTACTTTCAATCCATCGGGAAATTCTTCGACTTTGGCGCCCATACGCCTCAGGTTTTCGGCCAGCGCGGCAATGCGATCGCTTTCTTTGATGCGAAGTTCCGCCGCGTCGCGAATCTCGATTCCCGCTTCGGTGAACGGTCCCAGCGCCGCCAGCATCGGCAATTCGTCTATCACCAGCGGAATTTCGGCGCCAGCGATGACACCGCCTTTCAATTCCGCGCCCTTCACCGCGATGTCACCAATGATTTCGCCTTGCGCGCTACGCAGCGAAAGCATTTGGATCGAAGCTCCCATTCGCGCAAAGACATCCAGAATCGCGGTGCGGGTAGGATTCAATCCCACGCCTTGAATGTGCAAACTCGATTCAGGGAACAGCGACGCGGCGGCAATAAAGAAAACCGCGGAAGACAAATCACCGGGCACTTCGATTTTTCTTCCGGTCAATTTGATGCCGTTGCCATGAATACGCGTAACGAGGCCATGGCGTTCGACGGAAACGCCGAATTCTTCGAGCGCCAGTTCGGTGTGATCGCGGGTGCGCGCCGGTTCGGTGACGCCGGTGCCGCCTTCGGCAAACAATCCCGCCAGCAGCACTGCGGACTTTACTTGCGCGCTGGCCATTGGCATTTCGTAGTGAATGCCACGCAATTTTCCTCCACGAATTTCCAGCGGCGCGAAATTTTCATCTCGCGCCAGAATTTGCGCGCCCATTTCGCGCAACGGAGTGAGTATGCGCTTCATGGGGCGCTTGTTCAGCGAATCGTCGCCGGCAATTTTGCTGGTGAAATTCTGCCCGGCAAGAATTCCGGAAAGCAGCCGGATGGTGGTCCCGGAATTCCCCGCGTCGAGCGCGCGCTTGCTGGCCTTGAGTCCGTGTAACCCGTGGCCGGTCACGCGCACCAAACCTTTGTCGACCTTCACTTCCGCGCCCAGCGCTTTCATGCAATTGAGAGTGCTGTGGCAATCCGCGGCCAGCGCAAAATTGGTAAGTTCGCTGACGCCCTCGGCGATTCCCGCGAGCATCGCGTAGCGATGTGAAATAGATTTGTCGCCGGGAGGAACCACGCCACCCGCAACAACTTTTGCCGGATGAATTGTTTTTTTGCTCAAGGATAATGGCTCGAAGTGCGCTCGTGAGTCTGCTTACCTGCAAATTTTAGCATGCGGCGGCCGGAGTTTCCTGGCCACAACTGTCCACCGGGACAGTTTAAGAGAATGCACGTCCTGACCCACGCGATGAAATAAATTGGCCTGCTGCTACGTATCATAGGTAAGAGATGAGTTGGGATAGGAAAGATGAGTTGATGCACGGCATGAAAGCTGTGCAAGAGCGCCGCAGGAATGTGCTCAATAAATCAGAGGAGAAAGTGAATGTCAGTCCGTAGTTCCGCAGTCAGCCTGTTTGCCCATGCCGCAATGGTGGTAGGAGCGATTTTGACCGTGACGATTTTGCTGGCCGCCATGCCCGGCCACAACGCGCCGGCCGTTGCAACGGTCAACCAACCTCGGCAGCAAAGCGCGGCTACGCAGCCGGCGCCCAACATTCCTCGCGCATCGATCAGGATGGAAGCGATCGACGAAAGAGCCAACGAAACAGCGGCTGTCAGCGATATGGGCGCGATGCGCGGCAGCAGCGCGCATATGCACATGACGGAAATGCGTCCGCAGACTCCGGCTGATGTTGCGCGCGCCAATGAAATTCTGACGCAACTGCGCGCAGGAATTGAAAAATACAAGGACTATCACGTCGCGCTGAATGAAGGTTACAAGATTTTCCTGTTGAATTTGCCGCAGCCGGAATATCACTTCACGAAATACGGCAACGGTTTCATGGAAGCGTTTCGGTTCGATCCGTCACAGCCCACTTCTCTGCTCTATCGCAAAACCGCGGATGGTTACGAGTTGGTTGGCGCGATGTACACCATGCCGAAGGGGGCCACGGAGGAGCAACTCAACGAGCGAGTTCCTTTGAGCATTGCAATGTGGCACTCGCACACCAATCTGTGCATGCCGCCGCGGGGCCAACTGAAGACCGCAGACTGGAGCAAGTTCGGGTTGAAGGGATCGATTGCTACGCAGGAAGCTTGCGACGATGCGGGCGGCAAATTTCATCCATCTATTTTTGGATGGATGGTGCATGTTTATCCTTACGAGGATTCGCTGGACAGGATTTTTGCGATGCATCACCAGGATTGAGTAAAAGCGGCAGCGGGGCTGCCGCACTCCACAGGTGCCCGCCTCAGAAAACGGCCACTACAACTGCAAGAACAAAATGATTATTTGGTAGTGTCGCGGAGAAGGACTACGTCGGATTCGGTGTGGCCGCGGCCTACTAAAAGTTTCTTGCCGTCCGGCGACCAGCCGAACCCGGGAATTTGATCGGATTGAAATTGCGTGATTTGGCGGCCCGGCTTTCCGCCCGAGCCAGCGGCACTTGTTGGCTTCCGGATTGTTGCAACGAATGAAGATCATTCGCTGGCTGTCCGGAGAGAAGACTGGATGAGCATCGACGTCGCGGACCAAAAGCTTAGGAGTGCCACCCAGGACCGGAGCTCGAAATAAGAGATCGTAGAGGCCGGTCTTGTCTCCCGCCTGGCGGAAATAGAGATAGTTGCCGTCAGGTGAAAAAGACACGGATGAAAAACGGTTCTGGGAGGGAGCGACGACTTGCGTGTCGCTTGATGTAGGCACGTTGCGGAGCCAAAGACTCTCGCTGCAGTTTTCGCGTTTGCTGAAAAGCAAATATTTGCCGTCGGAAGAAATAGCGGTGAGGCTGGCGGTGCCGGAATTCGTAGCCTGATTAATGGAAGATTGCGCGAAGGGACGCGGCAGCGTGCGCACAAACATACCCCGCAGGCCGTAAGCTGTCCCACCGATTAACGCCAAGACGATCAAAGCAATAACAGCCGTGCCCTACCTGCGCCTAGGCGAAAATGACAGTTATGTTTCGGTAGAGGAGGATGCGGCTTTCGATGTGCCAGCGGACGGCGCGCGATAAGACCACTTTTTCCAGGTCGCGTCCTTTCTCGACCAAATCGTCGAGCGAATCGCGGTGGGAAATGCGGGCGACACCTTGCTCGATGATCGGCCCGTCGTCGAGCACTTCGGTGACGTAATGCGCGGTGGCTCCAATTAGCTTCACGCCGCGATCGTAGGCTTGATGATGTGGCTTGGCGCCGATGAATGCCGGCAAGAAAGAGTGATGAATGTTGATGATGGGCTGCGGGTACTGCACGATGAACTCGGTGGAAAGCACTTGCATGTAGCGCGCAAGAACGACGAGATCAATGTTGTGCGCGTAGAGAAGCTCGATCTGCTTGGTTTCGGCTTCGGATTTGTTTTCCTTCGACACCGGGATGTGGTGGAAGGGTACTCCGAAGAAATCGGCGTGGCGCTTGGCGTCTTCGTGGTTGCTGATCATCAAGGGGAAGTCGCAGGCGAGTTCGCCATTGCGCTGGCGATGTAGCAAGTCCACCAGGCAGTGATCGTATTTGGAAACGAAGATGGCCACGCGCGGCCGGCGATCCCCCAGGGCGAGCACCCAGTTCATGCCGAACTTGTGCGCGACTGGGCCGAAGGCTCCATCGAAATCGCGCAGGTCCAGCCGGAAGTCCTCGAGATCCCACTCGACGCGGGCCAAGTAAAAGCGCTCTTCGCCGGCTTGATGCTGCTCGAAGTGCAGAATGTTACCGTCATAGCGATAGATGAGAGAGAGAGCAGCGACTAGAGACCAGCGATCGGTAAAAACGAAGAGCGCTTTAATCCTTAGTTTTTGCGGAGCGCGGGATTGCGGTTGGTGCGCTGGGCAGAATTTCGCAAAAGCGGCAGCTGGGCTGCCGCACTCGTAGAGTGGCTATTAAACTGAAGTGCTAGGACGACTAGGGCGAAAGGGCTAAGTTTTGACGAGCTGGCGTTGGATTGCGCGGCGGTACTGTGGCGCGTATCATCGAACTTCATGCTTTCGGTCAACTGCTTGCTCCGTTCTTCTGTTCGAATCCACCGAATCCTGCCGCTTGCAATGCTGCTGGTCACGGGATGCCTGCTGTTTGGCGGCAAGTGTGCTGCGCAGGCGCCAGTCGCTTCGAATCAGACGATTCCCGTCGACCAGGTGCAGCCTGGGATGCAGGGCTACGCTTATACGATTTTTGCTGGCGACCAGGTGGAGAAATTCGACCTGGAAGTGATCGGCGTGATGCCGAATTTTCTTGGGCCGAAGCAATCGATCATTCTGGTGCAGCTCAAGGGGCCGAAAGTGGAGCATACCGGCGTAGTGGCTGGTATGAGCGGGAGCCCCGTTTATATTGAAGGGAAATTGGCGGGGGCGCTTTCGCTGAAGCTGGGAATTTTTACCAAGGAGCCGATTGCTGGAGTTACTCCAATTGCGGATGTGCTGGCGGGCGGGGGAATTTCTGGACCGGTTTCGGGTCCAACCCCCGGTAATCCAAGCGCAGCCGCTTCGACGCAGGGTCCGGCTTCGAACGGTTTGGCGAGTGAATTTTCGCAAAGGACGGGGTTGCAGGACGGAGCGGAATTGCGCTCGATTGAAACGCCACTGGTGTTTGCCGGATTTCAGACTTCGGCAATCCAGAAATTTTCGAGTCAATTGGACGGAATGGGATTTGTGGCAGCGCAGGGCGGAACGACACCAGCGCGCCCAGACGATGGAAAACTGGCACCGGGAGATATGGCGGGAATGGTGCTGGTGCAGGGCGACGTCTCGATTAATTCGGCATGCACGGTGACGGCAGTGCGCGGCGACCAGGTATTTTTGTGCGGGCATCCGTTTTTGAATTTGGGCGACGTGCAGTTGCCGATGGCGCGCAGCCGGGTGTTGGCAACGCTGTCGTCGGATTTGGCGTCCACAAAAATCGTTAATGTGGGCGGGCCGATTGGCACGATTACCGGCGATCACTTGACGGCGGTTACGGGGAAACTTGGCGCGTCGCCGGCGATGATTCCGCTGGAGTTGACGACCAAATCGGCGCTTGGGGAAAAAGTGATTCACGCGCAAATTGTGAATCATCCGAAATTGACGCCATTGTTGGTGGCGCTGACGGCGTTCAACGGACTCACGCAGAATGTGGTGTATGGCGAAGGTACGACTCTGAAATTGAATGGCGAGATTCGAATGAAGGGGCACGCTCCGGTGCAAATCGAAAACACGTTTGCTCCCGGAGATTCGCTAAGCCCGGACGGCATGCCGGTGGCGCTGAGCATCATGAACGTAGTGATGCGGCTGTTTACGAATCAATTCGAAGCGGTAAAGATCGAAAACATTTCGGTGCATGTGGAAAGTGTGCCAGGGCGGCAATCGTATTCGATTGAAAGCGCGTGGCTGGAGAAGGGCGAAGCGGCGCCGGGAGAGACATTGCGGCTGCGCGTTTTGGTGCGGCCTTACCGAGGCGCGGCGCGGATTGAAGAAACGACGATCAAGGTGCCGGACCAAGTGATGCGCGGAACGACTCTGCGGGTGATGGTGAGCGACTCGGACTGGATGAACCGGGCGTCGCGCGGATTTGCGGGCGGGCTGGGGCAGGGGAACCCTGCCGGGATCGATCCGCTGATTGCGCTGATCAATCGCGAGCGAAGGAACGACCGGCTATATGTCGGGTTGTTCGTACCGTCACCGACGATGTTGTGGGACGACAAGGAATTGCCGAACGTGCCGCTCTCGCAGATCAATGCGATTGATGGACGGCCTGCTCCGGGAACGGTGCAGATATTGCGGGAATCGCTGGCGAGCGAAGCGAATGTGCCGATGTCGGGTCCGGTGACCGGGATTGTTTCGTTGAATTTGCCGGTGAGATGAAGAGAAGAAGTAATCAGAGATCAGCGATCGGCGACCAGTAAGAAACTGCAGAGCCTGTGATGAGCGAGGGATTGGAGTGAGTGGAAGAATGGCGAAGCTGGGAAATTTGACGAAGGCGTCACTGGGTGCGGCGGCCCTGTTCGCGATTTGCGCGGGGATGGCTACGGCAGAGCATACGCGGCGGTGGCGGCAGTCCACTTACGAAGAGTTTCTAAAGGGGACGACACGCGGAATTGCGGTGCGCAGCGATGGAAGGCTGGAGCTGGCGCCGAAGTTTACGCAGTTGGCGGATGCGGATGCTTCGTATTTGTGGGCGGTGAAGCTGAATGCGAAGGGTACGCCGTACGCGACGGGCGGATCGCCGGCAAAGGTTTTTAAGCTGGATACGAGTGGGAAAGCGGCGACGGTGTTCGAATCGAGCGAACTTTCGGCGCAGGCGATAGCGTTCGATGCAAAAGGAACACTGTTCGTGGGGACTTCTCCGGACGGAAAGGTTTACAAAGTTTCTGCTTCGGGCGAGAAGAGCGTGTTTTTTGACCCCAAGACAAAATATATCTGGGACATTGCGTTCGGGCCGGACGGTACTTTGTATGTTGGGACCGGAGACAAAGGACAGATCTACGCCGTGACGCCGGATGGCAAGAGCGAACTTTTTTACGGGAGCGACGAAGCGCACATCCGGGTGATTGCGTTCGATGGAAAAGGAAATGTGATTGTTGGCACGGAACCGAGCGGGCGGGTGCTGCGACTCACGAAAACGAGGGATGGCGGAACCGTGGAAGGTTTCGTGCTGTACGAGACGCCAAAACGCGAAGTTACCGCGCTTGCGGTGGGATCGGACGGCTCGATCTATGCGGCAGCGATCGGAGAGCGGCAGCACAATGCGGCGGTGAATTTGGGAGTTAGCAGCGCCACGACGACCACCATGGTGACGGCCAGCGGAAACGTTACGGTGGTAAGCCCCGCACAAGGTACGCAACAACAACAAGCGCCGACGCCATTTATTGCGTTTCCGCCGCAGATTTCCAGTGGAATTTACAAGATTGCGCCGGACGGCGCGCCGGAAGAATTGTGGACGTCGCGTGATGATGTGGTGTACTCGCTGGGAATTGGCGGCGACGGGCGATTGCTGGCAGGGCTAGGAAATTCCGGAGCGTTGCTGGCCATTGATGGCAAGGGAGTGTTCGCACAACTGGCGAAAGCGGGCTCGGCGCAGATTACCGGAATCGTGCGCAACGGCGCGGGAAAAATATTTTTGTGCACAGCGAATCCGGGGAAGCTGATCGCGTTAGGACCGGAGTACGAGGCGGAGGGCACGTACGAATCGCGCTCGTTTGATACGCAATTATTTTCGCAGTGGGGCCGGGTGGAGTGGTGGAGTCCGGCGGTGGCGGATCTGAAGAGCAACGCCGCCAAGAGCAAGGAGCCGCGGCTGGAATTGTATGTACGCAGCGGAAATACGGAAGATCCGGGGAAGGAATGGTCCAAGTGGTACGGGCCCTATTCGACGAGTGGCGCACAAACGGAAGCGCCGTCGGCACGGTTTGCGCAGTGGAAGGCAGTCATACACGATGGACGGCCGGGCGACGGGATTGAATGGGTAAGCCTGGCGTACGAGCCGAAGAACGTGGCGCCAGTGATTGACGGAATCGCGCTGCAGGACCCTGGAGTGCGCGCGCAGGCGCAGCAGAATCTGGCGACGGGTGCCGCGCCGGTTGCGACCTTGAAATATCCGCCGGCGCAGACGACGAGCGGAGTGGTGATCCTCAACCAGACGCAGACTACGACCGCGACAAAATTCGAAGCGCCGCCACAGGCCAGCGTGCAGAAGGGATATCAAACGGTAGTTTGGACGGCGCATGACGACAATGAGGATGAACTGAAATACGCCGCTTATTTTCGCGGCGAAGGCGAGAAAGAGTGGAAGCTGCTGAAGGAAAATCTGGAGCAGAAATTTTATTCGTTCGATACCACGACGCTGGCGGATGGCGCGTATTACTTGAAAATTGTGGCTAGCGACGCGGCTTCGAATCCGCCGGAGAAGGCGCTAAAGACGGGGCGGGAGAGCGAACGCTTTGAGGTGGACAACACGCCGCCGGTGGTCGGAAAACTGGAATCAACAGAGGCGGGCGGCAAAGTCACTATAAGATTTTCCGCGACGGATGCAGGGTCGAATATCGAGCGGGCGCAGTACAGTGTGGATGGCGGAGAGTGGCTGTTGCTGGCTCCAAAGACAGGAATCAGTGATGGCAAGCAGGAGTCTTACGAATTCACAGTAAACGGATTGCAGGCCGGCGAGCACACGATTGCAGTGCGGGTTTACGACCGGTTTGAAAACGTGGGCAGCGGAAAAGTTCAGGTGGAACGCTAACCCTAAGGCCGGTGGTTAACCGGTCCAGCGATCGGTGCGTGGCATGGAAACGAAGTTTTCGATTTCGGCGCCGAAGCCGATGCGGCCATCTCCGTAGGGCTCATCGCGAACGTGCACAACGCGCGCCCGGCAGTGGGTTTCCTTGGGCTTATCGCCGGTGACTTCGGCTGGCATACGCAAAGTGGCTTCGATGGGCATGCCGATCTGCAGTGGCGCCGAAGTGGCGAAATAAAACCCACCTTGAGAGACGTTGAGGGCTTCAGTGAAGTGTTCGCTCTTATCCGCAGCCAGGCCCATGGCCTTGAAGCGAATGGGTGTACGCATTGGATAGCGCGTTAGTTGACGACGTTCAGAAAGATCCATACGAAACTCCTTCGCGCCGGGGGAGGGAGACTGCGGCTCACTTTCAGTGCGCAAAGGTGAATCGAAGCTTAACAGACAAGCCGCCGAGGTCAAGTTGAAATACAGTGAAATGCCTGGAAACAATCGGTAATAGGACGCGGTGTTTAGTTCGCTTCCTGTTCGCCCCAACCGTCTTGGATAGTGTAGAGGTCTGCTAGTCGAGTTCTACGGAGAGCGAAGGCGAAGAAAATGTCCAGCGAAACGAATGAAGCAGCGGAGGGATCGGCCTGGGAGAGCATTGCAGAGGCGCATGCGCGAATTGCGCCGCGAATTCACCGGACGCCGGTGCTGCGCTCGGCGACGCTGGACGCGAGGTGCGGGGCGGAATTGTTTTTCAAGTGCGAGAATCTGCAGAAGACAGGGTCGTTCAAAATACGCGGGGCCACGAACGCGATATTTTCTTTGACGGATACGGAAGCATCGCGCGGGATGGTGACACCTTCGAGCGGGAATCACGGAGCAGCGGTGGCGCGCGCGGCTGCGTGGCGCGGAGTGCCCGCATGGATCGTAATGCCGAAAAATGCGGCCGCAGTGAAGGTGAAGGCGGTGCAAGCGTATGGCGGGAAAATTACATTTTGCGAGCCGCAAATTTCGGCGCGAAATGAAGTGACCGCTCGCGTGCAAGCCGAAACCGGGGCGGTGCTGATTCATCCGTATGACGATGACCGAATCATTGCGGGTCAGGCGACGGCGGCGAAAGAGCTGCTTGAAGAAGTCGACTCTCTGGATGCGCTGCTGACGCCAGTCAGCGGAGGCGGATTATTGAGCGGCTCGGCGCTGAGCGCGAAACATATGCAGGCGAGCATTCGGGTATATGGCTGCGAACCGGCCAAAGCGGACGACGCTTACCAGTCATTACGGACCGGAACGCTGCATTCGCTCGAGTCGAGCGACACCATTGCAGATGGACTGCGGGCTTCCTTGGCGGCGCGGACGTTTGCGATTTTGCGGAAACACTTGTCAGGCATTTTTCTGGTAAGCGAAGAAGAAATTATTGACGCGATGGCGCTGATCTGGGAACGGCTGAAAGTGATTACAGAGCCATCGGCGGCGATTGTGCTTGCGCCGCTGTTGAAACGCGAGGTGATGGAGTCGATCTCCAGCGGGTTAGAGCGAACGCCAGGACCGCGGATCGGAATTATCCTGTCCGGCGGAAATGTTGACTTGCGAGCACTTCCCTTTCACTAAGTTACATGTTCAACGTAGTAATTTTATGGTACCGTGCACCAGTTCGATAGCCATGCCGTCCCACCGGCAAGGTGCGACCGGCGGCGACCTTCACTTTATTCAGGGCACAGTGGTCGTGCAGTAGCCGCCAACGCTGATTTCCCATCACATAGCAGAATTGCCAAATCTAGACGAATTGGTGACAGCGCTGAGACTTTTCACAACAACACCTTGGCACTTTTGAGCAACCAAACACGCTGACTTGTGTTCGAATGGAGCAAGCGGCTGACTCTGGCGCAAGCCGTGCGGTGCCGTCATTCCAAAGTGGGTGGTCCCGGCTATGAAAGGTTTCCTGGCTCAGAGTTTGTCCGTCGCGGGTGTGGTTACGGCAGGCGCAAGCCTATGCCTGTCGGGCGTTGTGTTGGGGCAAGCTTCGCCGCAGGCGCGAATTGCCGAAGCGATACAAAGCGACAGAACCGTCACGCTGCGCGGAAATGTACATCCCATGGCGCGAGCGGAGAATGACCGCGGATTGCTGGCAGCCCAGCAGCCAATCACGCGGATGCATCTGTTGCTGCAGAGAAGCGCCGCGCAGGAAAACGCGCTGCGGCAATTGATGGCACAGCAACTGGACCCGACATCGCCAAAATTCCATTCCTGGCTTACACCGCAGCAATTTGGCGAGCAATTTGGGCCGGCGGATTCCGACGTGCAAGCGGTAAAAGATTGGCTCAGCTCGCAGGGATTCGGGAACCTGAAGGTCAATAACGGGAAAACGCTGATCGAATTTAATGGCACCTCCGGACAGGTGCGGAATGCGTTTCGTAGTGAAGTGCACCGGTTGTCGGTGAACGGCGAAGAGCATTTCGCCAATATGCAGGAGCCGCAGATTCCCGCGGCGCTGGCGCCGGTTGTTGGCGGCGTGGTCGGACTGCATAACTTTCGGCCAAAACCGATGGTTCGGCGAATCGGGAAATTCCAGCGCAATGCTTCTACGGGAGAAATCACGCCGCTGTTCACGTATACGGATGTGAATGGGACTTTTTTTGGGGTAGGGCCGGGCGATTTCGCGAAAATTTATAACGTTCCCTCCACCTTTACTGGAACCGGAATTGGCATCGCCATCGTTGCCAGGACCAATATCAACATTCAGGATGTGCGCGATTTTCGAACCATCTTTGGACTGGCTCCGAAAGACCCGCAGATTATCTTGAACGGCGCTGATCCCGGCATCGTGTCTTCGGGCGAAGAGACTGAAGCGGACCTGGACACTGAGTGGTCCGGGGCGGTAGCTCCCGATGCCGATATTAAGCTTGTGGTTTCCGAGACCGTGCAGACGGACGGAACCGACGGCGTTGACGCCTCGGCGATCTACATCGTCGATAACAACATAGCTCCGGTGATGAGCGAGAGTTTTGGAAGTTGCGAGGCGGGTCTAGGAACCGCTGGAAACCTGTTTT
>WNFI01441511.1_pt3 | contig 13950 bp, 13 predicted proteins | sample 5400471 | NCBI WGS metagenome assembly WNFI01 (sample SAMN13153348, study PRJNA577476) | soil metagenome | isolation source: 100 cm saprolite on Douglas fir-dominated hillslope | place: USA:California | collected 2013-09-17 | reverse complement strand
CACCACCGCCGACCGCGTCCCTCTCGCAGGCGAGGAAGAGCAGCACAAGCCTTTCATCCCGGCCGATCAGGACATTCCCGAGCTGACGCCGGTGCCGCTCGCCGTCGGCGCGCTGCTCGGCATCGTCTTCGGCGCCTCCAGCATGTACCTGGTGCTGAAGGTGGGCCTGACGGTGAGCGCCTCGATCCCGGTGGCGGTGCTCTCCATCACCATCTTTCGCGGCTTCTCGAGGATCTTCCGCACCCGGCGCGCCACCATCCTCGAGAACAACATCACGCAGACGGCCGGCAGCGCGGGCGAGAGCATCGCCTTCGGCGTGGGCGTGACCATGCCGGCGCTCTTGATCCTCGGCTACAACCTCGAGATCTCGCAGGTCATCCTCGTCAGCGTGCTGGGCGGCCTGCTCGGGATCCTCATGATGATCCCGCTGCGCCGCGCGCTCATCGTCAAGGAAGCGAAGACGCTGGTCTACCCCGAGGGCACCGCCTGCGCCGAAGTGCTCATCTCCGGCGAGACCGGCGAGGTGGGCCCCGAGCTGATGGGGGTCGGCTACATCATCGGCCCCCGCATCGCAATGATCATGGGCGCGGGCGGCATCCTCTCCAGCCTGGTGCTGATGCCCGCCATCAAGCTCTTCGGCAGCAGCGCGACGCACCCGATCTATCCGGCCACCACGCTGATCAAGGACATGAGCACCGACGACGTCTGGCATCAGTATATTCTGTATATTGGCGCCGGCGCGGTGGCGGCGGGCGGCATCATCTCCCTATTCAAGTCGCTGCCCACCATCGTGGGCGGAGCGATGCGCGGCATGAAGTCCCTGAGCGGCGCCACCGGCGCGGCCGGTCCCTTGCGCACCGACCGCGACATCCCGCTCTGGGTGGTGGGCGCCGGCTCGCTCGCGCTGGTGGCCATCTGCGCGCTGGTGCCGTCGTTCAAGATCAACCTGCTCGGCGCGCTGCTCATCCTCGTGCTCGGCTTCCTCTTCGTCACCGTCAGCTCGCGGCTCACCGGCGAAGTCGGCAGCTCGTCGAACCCCATCTCCGGGATGACCGTCGCCACGCTGCTCGTCGTCTCCCTCATCTTCTTCGCGCTCGGCTGGGTCTCGGCGCCCTACAAGCTCGCGGCGCTGAGCATCGCGGCGGTGGTGTGCATCGCCATCTCCAACGGCGGCACCACCTCGCAGGACCTGAAGACCGGCTACCTGATCGGCGCGACGCCCTCGCGGCAGCAGATCGCCATCCTCGTCGGCTCGCTGGCCAGCGCGCTGGTCCTGGGTTTCGTCATCCTCAAGCTCAACGACGCCGGCACCATCTTCGCCGCGCGCAGCTATCCCTCCGTCACCTTCTCGCGGTCCGACTACACCGGCGTCCGCGAGCACCTGCGCGGCCCCGACCAGAGCCGCGACTCGGGCGAGTACGACGTCGTCTGGTTGCACGAGCCGCGCGGCGAGATCCCCGCGGGCAAGTACCTCGTCGACGACTCCGGCCACATCAAGTATCTCGAGGACCCCGGCATCAACGGCAAGCTCGACATCCGCGACAACGGCGAGAGAGTGAAGTCCAAGTTCTCCGCGCCGAAGCCGGTCCTGATGTCGTTCATCATCGAGGGGATCATGACCCAGCGCCTGCCCTGGGGGCTGGTGCTCATCGGCGTCTTCATCTCCGTCGTGCTCGAGCTGTGCGGGATGTCGTCCCTGGCCTTCGCGGTCGGCGTCTACCTGCCGCTCTCCACCTCGACGCCGATCCTGATGGGTGGCCTGGTGCGCTACGTCGCCGACAAGACCGCCAGGCGCAAGCTCGTCGGCGTCGAGGCGGAAAGCGGGCCGGGCGTTCTCTTCTCCTCGGGCTTGATCGCCGGCGCGTCGGTGATCGGCACCATCCTCGCCTTCCTGCAGCTCTCCGAGCCGACGCGAAACTTCCTCAACTCCATCAACGTCTCGGCGAGGATCCCGGGCTTCGCCAACTCGAACCTGGCCTCGCTCCTTTTATTCCTAGGGCTAGGCGCCGTGCTCTGGGCCGTCGCCACCGAACGCTGGCTGGGCGAGAAGCATGATCCAGGTCCGGCTCGCTGAGTCGCCCGACGACGTCCGCGCCTGCCTGCGGCTGCGCTGGACGGTGTTCGTCGAGGAGCAGGGCGTGCGCCCCTCGGAAGAGCTGGACGCGCACGACCACGAAGGCGCCGTGCACGCCTTGGCTTCGCTCGACGGGGTGCTCTGTGGAGCGGGGCGCTTCGTCTTCGAATCGCCGGGCGTGGCGAAGATCCAGCGGATGGCGGTGATCGACGACGTCCGCGGCCGCGGCGTCGGCCGGGCGCTGCTCGCCTTTCTCGAGGGCGAAGCCCGGCGGTGCGGCGCCTCGCGCCTCACGCTCTGGGCCCAGACGCACGCCCGGCAGTTCTACGAAAAGGCGGGCTACGCCGCCTCCGGGCCGGAGTTCGACGACGCCGGCATCCCGCATGTTTCGATGAGCAAGCCCGCTTGACGGCGCGCCCGCTCGCGTTACACCGTGCGACCATGAACTGTCTGCGTACGCTGATGATCGCCGCCGCGCTCGCGCTCTTCGTCTACTCCGCCCGTGCGGACGCGAAGAGCGAGGGCTTCGGCGAGCTGACCATGGACGAAGTCTCCGCGCTCATTGCCGGCAAGAGCGCCGACGTCTTCGACAACAACGGCAAGGACGAGTGGAAAGAGGGCCACGTCCCCACCGCCAAGTGGGTCGCCTTCAACGACGTGAAAGCGAGCGACCTGCCCAAGGACCACGCGCGCAAGCTCGTCTTCTACTGTCACAACCGGAAGTGACACGCCTGCCATGAGGGCGCCCGTGCGGCGCTCAAGCTCGGCTACACCAACGTCTTCATCATGCCCGACGGGAGCGAGGGCTGGGCGAAGGCCGGCAAGCCGGTCGAGAAGGGATAGGCCTCAGGCCTCAGGCCTCGGGGCTTGAAGGCCCTCAACGGTCGCCGACGGTGAATACGCGGTCGGTCCGATTGAGACCGTTTTTCACTTTCAAGCCGCGCCGGTTGAGCAGGTCGATGGTGAGCTTGTGCGTTCCACTGCGGGCCCGGCGCAGATGTTGCGGCTTCCACTCGGTCATCAAGGGCAGCTCGCGGCGGTCGAGGACGATGCGGACCTTGTCGCCACGCCGCGCCAGCCTCCCGTTGGCGAGATAGAAGTCGAGCACCGGCTTGTCGGCGCCCGGCGTGGGGGCTGGCAAGGGCGTTCTTCGGATCGGGCCAGGCCACGTATTCGGCGGCCTTGCCGGCCTTGCCTGCGAGCTTCGGCCCCACCCAGAAACGCACCATCGCGAACGCGTGCCGCGCCTTCACCACCTCGTGCCACGGCCGGCAGAGGACGGCGCGCAGAAGGTGCGGGCCGCGCGCGAGCCCAGTGAGGCGCAGCGGCAGCGCCAGGCTCTTGATCTCGACCGCCGGCTCGTTGTCCACGATCAGGTGAAGGTGCGGCGCAGGCCCGCCCGGCTGCAGGGCTCCCAGCGCATATCCCGTCACTTTCAAGTCGATGCGCACCGCCTGCGCCGGATCGAGCTGCGCCCGATCCTCCGGAGCGGCGAAGGAGATGGTTGCTTTTGCAAATGCCCTGTCGTTCCCCTTCTTGCGGGGATCGTCTTCGACCCTTGCCGGCGGCGGCCCGGTGGGCCGCGGCGGGCGATGCCGACGCGCCTGCGCCGGGCCGGCGATGAGCGCGGTCGCGAGGAGAAAAGAAAGCTTGCCTGCCTCCCGGGTGCGCAGTCTCATCTCGCGTTCTTCACCGGTCCACCTCGAAGCGCTGCAAGGTACGCCAGCTGGCCGAGACATCCAGCAGCTCCGCGCGAAGCTGCCGCCGGTCGGCTTCGATGCGCAACATCGGCATGGTGGCGTCGAGCGGGCCCGCCGCGTCGGACGCGCGCGCGCTCCAGGTGCCGAGGTTGACGTAGAGCCGCTCCACGCCGGGCCGGCCTTCGTGGACCGCCCAGTCCATCACGTGGGTGTGGCCGAGCACCAGCACGTCGGGCGGCGGCGGCTTGCCGGGCAGCGGCTTGTTTCCCTCCAGCGCCTCGAGCGCGCTGCGGCCGGCGCGCTCCCACAGGTCGTCGTCGTCCTTCAGCCGCGCGCGGATCACGGACGGCGTGGTCAGCCAGGAGGCCGCGCGCGAGATGGAGCCGTTCTCGACCAGCAGCTCGAGGAAGGCGTCGATGAAGCGCTCGAACACGCCTTGCTTCAGCCAGCGCTCCAGCACCGGCACCACCCGCTCCTCGGGGCGCAGCGCGACCACGCGATCGGGATCGATGCGCACGTTGCTGCGCGGCGCGAGGTGGCGCAGGAAGGGGATCACCGCGTGGTGCAGGATGCCGGTCATGGTCTCGCCGCCGCCGGTCGGGGTCGCGCACGACGGATCCCAGGCGTGCCCGTGCTGCAGCACCACCCACTTGTCGAGCACGCGGCGCACCGCCTGGGGCTCGATAGGAACTTTTGCCAGGCCGGCCGCGTCGAGCGCCTCGCGCCCACCCGCCTCCGCGAGGTGGCGGTCGTGGTTGCCGGGCACCAGCGTGACCCGCGCTTCGGCCGAGAGCGTCTCCAGCGCGTTCAGGGCCACCGGGTTGTTCTCGCGGATGGAACGCATGATCGAGGGCAGGGGCCGCGGCGGCTTGTCCTCGATGGGCACGTCGAGCGCGAGGCCGAAGGCGGTCAGGCCCTTGCGCGGCGGCTGCGCGGCGGTGAGGTCGAAGATGTCGCCGAGCAGGACCAGCTCGTTGTCGGGGCTGCGCGCGACGTCGGCGCAGAGCTCGGCGAAACGGTGTCCTTGCACGGGGTCGCGAAACATCGTCGCGAGCGTGCTCTCCCCGAGGTGTAGATCGCTGACGACGAAGAGCGCCATTCCCTCTCACTCTACTGCAATTGCAACTGCGCACCGCGAAAGCGCGAAGCGCGTTTTCGCAACAGCGTTCTCTTCGCGACTCAGCGCCTGCGCGGCGAGGTCCTGCTCTTTTGTATCCAGCCTTCTTGCCGCAGCAAGGTGGATTGCTCGCGCGCGACCTGCGGCGCGAGGGTGCCGTCGTGGCGTGCGACGCGCCACCACGGGAGGCCGTCGACGGCGTTCAGCGCCGCCACCACCGCGCGCGCCGCGCCAGGCTTGCCGGCCCGCAGCGCCACCTCGCCGTACGAGAGCGTCGTCCCGCGCGGGATGCGCTTCACCACCCGCGCCACCTTTTTTTGGAAGAGAGTCATCCCTTGTAGAGGATCACGTCCACGTCGGAGATGGCGACGAGCCCGTTGCCGATCATCTGATCGAGATAGGGCAGCGCCCTCTCGATCTTCTCCGCCGCGTCGACGATCACCACCGTGATCGGTTCGTCCGCCGACCGCCAAACCGCGCGCTTGTGGATGCGCCCGCTCGCCCCATATCCTTCGATGCCGCGGTAGACGGTGGCGCCCGCGAGGTCGAGCTGGTGGAAGCGCTTCACCAAGGCGTCGTGCAGCGGCTCGCCTTCCCATGTGTCACTGGCGCCGATGTGGATGCGCAGCATCTTCGCCTTGCCGGTCAGCTTCTCGTGGTGCACCGAAGGCTCCTTGTGACCATGCGGCCTGGCCTTGATCACCTGCACGTCGTGCACCGCCACCAGGCCGTCCTGGACGAGGGCGTCGACGTCGGGCAGCGCGCGGTCGATGGCCGCGTCCTCGTCGACGGCCTCGATGGTGATGGGCAGGTCCTGCGGCGCGTCCGGCGTCAGCCCCTCGTGCAGCTTGCCGGTGTGCCCGAATCCGACCAGCCCGCGCGTCACGGTGGCGCCGGCGAGGCCGTGCTTGTGCAGCACATCGAACACCTCACGCCAGAGCGGCCGCAGGCCGTGCCGCCGCGATTCGCTGAGCCACACCGCCAGCCGCTTCATCGCGCCACCCAGTTGCCGAGCAGCACCGCGCCGTAGCCCAGCACGTTCGAGGCCACGACGTAGGCGAGGGCGCCCGCGGGCTGGCCGACTTGCAAGAGCCGCATCGTCTCGTACTCGTAGGTGGAGAAGGTGGTGTACGCGCCGACGAAACCCACCGGCAACAGGTAGCGCAGGTTCGGGCTGGTGAGGCGCGCGGCGAGCACGGCGATGAGGAAGCAGCCGCTCAGGTTGATGAACAGCGTGCCCCACGGCCAGCCAGTGCCGAGCCTGCGCGCGAACCCGCTCGCCACCAGAAAGCGCGCCACGGCACCGAGCGCCCCGCCGAGCGCGACCAGTAGGATGGGCGTAGCGCGGGAAAGCACGGCGCATACGTATCAGAAAAAAAAGCGGCCGCTTCAGAGCGACCAAGGTCAGGTCGAGCGAAAGAGCATTTGGAAAGAGACCTTCGGCACCTCTCGAGCAGGCTGAAAGTCTGTCCGTAAGATGACCGATGCGGTGCAGCACTCCGCTCGCAAGGTCTGGAATTCAGGCCGAACGCTCGATCGGGCTGGAGGAAACACCTGAGAAACCCTCCGCCCACCGGATTGATCTGGGCGCGAGATCGCCCACCATGCGCGCACCCGATTGACGGGTGTTGTGCCGTGGACCCCTCCGGAGCGCCAAGTGCACGAGTTGAATCGGACCCCGATGGTCGCAAGCTCGTTGCTTCTCATCCTTGCCGGCTGCGCGCAGATGCCTTCCGCAGCAGACGAAGCCGCCAACAACAACCCTGACTACCGCGATCTCCGCTCGCCGTCGGTGCAGCTGGCCGAACGGCACAGTTCGACGCCCCCGCTCTCGTTGATCGCCATCCCCTCGCGCAACACGAACCCGGAGCACGAGGTCAAGCCGATCCCCCGGCGCTACCTGGGCCGCACGCAGACGGTGCGCGACCCGGTGGTGCAGAGCACCTCGGTGACGCTGCTCGCGCCCACCCTTGCGCTCTCGTTCGCGGGCGTCGGCCAGGGCTTCAGCGGCCCGAGCGGAACGTTCACCGTCTCCGGCGCACCGCCCGACACCAACGGCGACGTCGGCCCCAACCACTACGTGCAGACGGTCAATCAGGATTTCATGATCTGGGACAAGAGCGGCGCCAAGCTGCACGGCCCCTTGCCCATCAACTCGCTCTTCCAGAGCCTCGGCGGGCTGTGCGCCGCCGACAACGACGGCGATCCCGTCGTCCTCTACGATCGGGCGGCGAACCGCTGGTTCATCTCGCAGTTCGCGGTGACGAACCCCAATCCGAACTACCACCAGTGCATCGCCGTCTCGCAGACCGCCGATCCGACCGGCGGGTACTTCACCTACGACTTCACGTACTCGGCCTTCAACGACTACGGCAAGGCCGGCGTGTGGAGCGACGCGTACTACTTCACCTACAACATGTTCACCGGCGGCACGACGTTCGCGGGCGCCAAGGTCTGCGCCTTCAACCGCAGCGCGATGCTCACCGGCGCGGCCGCCAGCCAGCAGTGCTTCGACACCTCGACGAGCTACGGCGGCCTGCTGCCCGCCGACATCGACGGCGCGCGCACGCCCGCCGCCGGCGAGCACGAGTTCGTGCTGGGCCTCGGCACGGGCACCACCGACCTCGCCTTCTGGAAGTTCCACGTCGACTGGACTACGCCCGCCAACTCCAGCTTCGCCGGTCCGACGGTGCTCACCGTCCCGGCCTACGCCGAAGCCTGCAACGGCGGCACCTGCATTCCACAGAGCGGCACCAGCCAGCAGCTCGACTCGCTCGCCGACCGCATGATGTTCCGGCTGCAGTGGCGCCAGACCGCCGACGGCGTCGAGCACCTGGTCACGAACCACAGCGTCACCGCCGGCAGCTCGACCGGCGTGCGCTGGTACGAGATCAGGAACCCCAACGGCACGCCGACCGTCTTCCAGTCCGGCACCTACGCTCCCGACTCGGCGTACCGCTGGATGGGCTCGGCGGCGATGGACGGCTCGGGCGGCATCGCGCTGGGCTTCAGCAAGTCGTCGTCGTCCGCGCACCCGGCCATCGGCGTCACCGGCCGCAATGCCTCCGACGCAGCCGGCACCATGGGGCAGGGCGAGACCATCGTGCTCACAGGGGGCGGCTCGCAGACAGGCAGCAACCTCTCGCGGTGGGGCGACTACTCGAACATCGCCGTCGACCCGACTGACGACTGCACCTTCTGGTACACGACCGAGTACATCCCTTCAACTGGGACACGCAGGTCGCGACCTTCAAGCTCTCGGGCTGCGGCGGCACCGTCACCAACGACTTCTCCATCAGCGCCAACCCGACCACGGTGTCGGTGGTGCAGGGCGGGTCGGGCACCACCACCATCTCGACCGCGACCACCAGCGGCTCGGCGCAGAGCGTGAGCCTGTCGGCGAGCGGCGTGCCGGCTGGCACCACCGCGACGTTCAACCCCGCCAGCGTCACCTCGGGCGGCAGCTCGACGCTCACCTTCGCGGTGGGCGCCGGCACCGCAGTCGGCACGTACACGGTGACGGTCACCGGCACCGGCGCCTCGGCGACGCACAACACCCCCGTCACGCTGACGGTCACGGCGCCGGTCGCAAACGACTTCTCCATCAGCGCTTCGCCTTCCAGCCTCTCAGTGGCGCAGGGCGGATCGGGGACCAGCACCATCTCGACCGCCACCACCAGCGGCTCCGCGCAGACGGTGAGCCTCTCGGCGAGCGGGCTTCCCTCGGGCGCCACCGCGTCGTTCAACCCGGCGAGCGTCACTTCCGGCGGCAGCTCGACGCTGACCATCACCGTCGGCTCCAGCACTGCGACGGGCACGTATTCGGTCACCGTCACCGGCACCGGCACCTCCGCGACGCACAGCACCGCGATCTCGCTGACCGTCACTGCGGCGACCAGCGGCGGCGGCATCGTCAACGGCGGCTTCGAGACCGGCAACCTCACGGGCTGGAGCTCGACGGGGACCACCAGCGTCGGCGGCTCGGCGCACACCGGCAGCTTCGCCGCGGTGGTGGGCAGCACCAGCCCGACCGTCGGCGACAGCTCGATCGCGCAGACCTTCAGCGCGCCCTCGACCGGCGGCACGCTTATCTTTTGGTACAACGTCCACTGCCCCGACTCGCTCACGTACGACTGGGCGACGGCAACTCTAAGAGATAACACCAGCGCCACCACCACCACCGTGCTCGCCAAGGTGTGCAGCAACACCGGCACCTGGCAGCAGGTCTCGGCGCAATTGACCGCGAGCCACAGCTACACGCTGACGCTCATCAGCCACGACGACAACTACCCGGGCGATGCGACGTACACGCAGTACGACGACGTCGCCATCGCGGCCAGCACTCCGCCTCCGCCGAACGCGATCGTCAACGGCGGATTCGAGACGGGCTCGCTCTCCGGTTGGACCCCCAGCGGAGCCGCGACGGCCGTCACCACCACCTCGCACTCCGGAACGTACGCGGCGATGCTCGGCAGCACGAGCCCGACCAACGGCGACAGCAGCATCAGCCAGACGTTCACGGCGCCGTCAGGCAGCACGAGGCTGACCTTCTGGTACGCCAACAACTGCCCCGACACCGTGACGTACGACTGGGCGACGGCGACGCTCAAGGACAACACCTTGGGGACCACCACCACCATCCTGCCGAAGATCTGCACCGCCGTTGCGACTTGGACGCAGGTGTCCGCGTCGCTGACTGCGGGCCACAGCTACACGCTGACCTTGACCAACCGCGACGACAACTACCCGGGCGATCCGACGTACACGCTGTACGACGACGTCGCGACCCAGTAGCGCACGGCCGCAGAAATGAGCTTCCGAGCGGCGGCGGCCTGCGGGTCGCCGCCGCTCTGGCATCGGGAGGTCGGAGCTACGGTTGCGGGCGGGCCGTCCACTCGGCGATGAAGGGCGTCGCCGGGGCGGCGCGCAGGTCGTCGAGGGTGCCTTGCTGCACGATGCGCCCGCCCTCCATCATCACGATGCGCTGAAAGGCCGCCGCGTCGGCTGGGTCGTGCGAGACGACCAGCGCCGGCAGCCGCAGCGCGGCGAGCTGCGCGGCGAGGAACCCGCGGAGCTGCCTGCGCGCCTGCGCGTCGAGCGCGGCGAACGGTTCGTCGAGGAGCAGCGCCCGCGGCCGCGGGGCCAGCGCGCGGGCCAGCGCGACCTTCTGCCGCTCGCCTCCCGACAGCTCCTGCACCGGCCGCTCGGCGAGCTGCGAGATCTGCAAGGCCTCGAGCACCTCGCGGGTGCGCTGCGCGCGCTCGGGCCGCCGCAGCCCGAAGCCGACGTTGCCCGCCACGTCGAGGTGCGGGAAGAGCGCGTAGTCCTGCGGCAGGTAGCCGAGGCCGCGCTCTTCCGGAGGCAGGTTGGTCCCGGCGTCGAAGAGCGTGCGGCCGTCGAGGGCGATGCGGCCCGACTGCGGCGCGGCGATGCCGAGCAAGAGCCGCAGCAGCGTCGACTTGCCGGCGCCGTTGGGCCCCGCGAGCAGCACCGTCTCGGCGCCCACCGAGAGGTCCAGGTCGAGGAGCCTGGTGCGGACGCGCGCCTCAAGCACGCTGCAGCCCCGAGAGGCGGCGCACGGCGAGCAGGACCAGAAGGGCCACCGCGACCATCACCAGCGAGAGCGCCTGGGCGGCGCGCAGGTCGGATTCCATCGCGGTGTAGACGGCGAGCGGCAGCGTCTGCGTGCGGCCGGTCAGGTTGCCGGCGAAGAGCAAGGTGGCGCCGAACTCGCCGAGCGAGCGCGCCCAGCTCATCGCCGCGCCGGCGGCCAGGCCGGGCGCGGCGAGCGGCACGGCGATGCGGCGAAAGGCGCCGAAGGGCGAGGCGCCCAGCGTGCGCGCGACCACCAGCGCGTTCTCGTCGACGCGGCGGAAGGCGGCGATGGCCGCCTGGATGAAGAACGGCGCCGAGACGAACGCCTCTGCCAGCACCACCGCCGGCGTCGAGAAGGCGAGCGCGAGGCCGTGGCGATCGAGGAAGGCCCCGAACAGTCCGCGCCGTCCAAAGGCGAGCAGGAGGCCCACTCCGGCGACGGCGGGCGGGATCACGGCGGGGAGCTGCGCGACGGCTTCGAGCAAGCGTGAGGCGCGCCCCGGGTTCCGCGCCACGCGCCAGGCGAAGAGCGTCCCCAAAGCGACCACCAGCGTGAGGCTGCAGGCGGTGGTCAGCGCGGAGAGCCGCAGCGCGGGGGCGAGCAGGGGATTGCGAAGGCCGGCAGAGAGGCCGGCCCAGCCGAGCGTGGTCGCGAGCGCGACGATGGGCAGCGCGAGGAAGGCGACGAGGAGCGCGGTGGCGGCGAAGAGCGCTGCGTTCCAGGCGCGGTTCACGGCGAAAATCCGAAGCGCGCCAGCACCGCGCGGCCGGCGGGCGATCGAACCAGCGCGACGAACTGCTCGGCGAGCCTTGGCTGCCGCGCGCGGGCGAGCACCGCGATGGGGTACTCGGCAGTCACGTTGATAGCGGGAGGTATCGCGATCACCCGCACGCCGGCGCGCGCCGCGTCGGTGCGATAGACGATGGCCGCGTCGGCCTCGCCCAGCTCGACCTTGGCGAGCACCTGCCGCACGTTCAGCTCGCGCGAGACCACGCGGCCCTCGAGGTCGAGATTCGCGGCGGCGAGGATGCGCGCCGCGTACGCGCCGATGGGCACCTCCTGCGCGCCCAGCACGATGCGGCGGGCCTTGGGCAGATCCGCGAAGACGCGCAGGCCGGCGGGGTTGTCGAGCGGCACCACCAGGACCGGCTCGTTGCGCGCGAACACCGCGGGCTGCAGCACCAACTCGCGAACCAGCGCCATCTGCTTCTCGTCGGCGCTGGCGAAGACGTCGGCCGCGGCGCCGTTCTCCAGCTGCACGCGCAGCTCCTGCGAGCCCGCGAACTGCAGCGCGACGTTCACCCCGGGGTGCTGCGCCTCGAACTGCTGCCCGATCGCCGAAAACGCCTCCCGCAGCGACGACGCGGCGAAGACGGTCAGCTCCTGGGCGCCGGCGCAGAGCGGCAGCAGCGTGAGCGCGAGGATGACGCCGCCGATGAAGGCCCGAGGCCCGGGACCCGAGGCCGGTCTCACGCTCGCACCTCGGCGAGCACGTCACCGCACTGGCGCGTCTGGTAGGCAGCGACGGCGCCCAGGTCGCGCCGGAACGCGGCCGAGGCCAGCGTCTCGAGCAGGCGAGCGCCGCGGGGATCGCGCGCGAGCTCGAGCGGGAGAACGAGGTCGGAGCGCTCCTCGGCGAGGGCGATGAAGCGGAGTCCTTCTGCGAGCGCGGCACTCTCGGTGGTGACGCCCGCGTCGGCTGCGCCCGCGGCGACGGCCTGCGCTACCGCCGCATGGCCCGAGAGCTCGCGCGCGTAGCCCTGCACGGAGCGGACGCCGTGCTTCCCGAGCTGGAGATCGAGGAGCCGGCGGGCGCCCGAGCCGGGCTCGCGGTTGACGATGCGCACGTCGCTGCGGCCCAGATCTGCAGCGCTGCGGATGCCGCGCGGGTTCCCCCGCTGGACCGCGAGCCCCGCGCGCCAGCGGGCGAGGTTGACCACCAGGAGGTCGCGGCCCGGCAAAAGCGCGCGCACGAAGGGCAGGTTGAACTCGCCGGAGCTCTCGTCGAAGAGGTGGGCGCCGGCGACGTGCGCCTCGCCGCGCGCCAGCGCCTTCAGCGCCGAGGTGCTGGTGGCCGGCAGCCAGAGGAGGCGCTGCCGCTCTCCCAGATGGGCGGCGAGAAGGCCGAGCGCGGGATCGCAGCCCACCGCGAGCAGCCCGGCGCGCAGCGATTCGGGCGGCCGCAGCGGACGGACCTTGCCGCCCCTGCTCGGCAGGATGCCATCGGCCGCGGTGGCCATCGAGCCGGCGCACAGCGCATGCGCCACCCACTGCCCGCCCACCGAGGCGAGCGCCACCCGCCGCGAGGGCCGCGCCGCCGCCGAGAGCGGCCGTGCGCGGCGCGCCTGCAGTGCGACGCGCGCGAGGTCCGGGAAGAAGAGCTCCTCGACCTTGCATTCCAGCGCCCGCGAGAGCGCGAGCGCGATGCCGGTCGAGGGATCGCTGCGCCCCGACTCGATGCTGCCCAGGGTCTGCCGCGAGATGCCGGCCAGCCGCGCCAGCTCTTGCTGGCCGAGGCCGCGCGCCGCGCGGAGCCGCCGCACGCCGTTTTCCATGCGCACCTGTGTCGCGCATGGTTGTCATGGCGTCAAGAGTGCTTTCCAGCGGCGCCCGGCCCAAGGCGGGTATCTCCCTCCTGGTAGCGCTGCAGCACCTCGCCGGCGCACGCGAGATCGCTCAGCACCACTCGCAGAGCGCCGTCCGGCGCGTCGAGCTGCAAGAGCGGCATCGAGCGATCCTTCGGGCTCGAAGCGTCGAAGGCCCGCTCGGTCCAGGTGCCGAGGTTGGCGTAGAGGCGGCCCTCCGCGACCGCCCAGTCGATGACGTGGGTGTGGCCGAGGACCAGCGCGTCGGGCCGCGGCGCGCCGTGGGGGAGGGCGCGCTTGCCCTTGACGGCCTCCAGCGCGTGCACCGCGGTGCGCTCCCAGAGGCGATCGGCGCTGGCCACTGCGCTCCGCACCCGGTTGGCGCTGACCAAGCCGGCGAGGAAGCTCACCGGCCGCGGCAGGTATCCATTCTCGGCGAGCAGCCGCAAGAAGGCGCGGTAGAAGCGGCGGAACTGGTCCTCGTCGGTCCAGCGCTGCAGCACCGAGACGACCGCCTCCTCGGGGCGCAGCGCGACCACCCGGTCGGGATCCATCCGCACGCCGGGCGGCGCGCCTTTGTGGCGCAGCCAGGGGATCACCGCCTGGTGGAGCGCGTTGGTCATCACCTCGCCGCGGCAGCCCGGCTTCTCGTTGCCGCCGTCAAGCTCATGGCCGTGCTGCAGCACCACCGTCCGGCCGCCGATGCGCCGCACGCACGAGCGCTCGATGCGCGCGCGGATGCCGCGCGCCGCGAGCAGCTGCCCCGCCTCCGGCTCGGCGAGGAGGTAATCGTGGTTTCCCGGCACCACCGTGAGCTGCGTGCGCTGCGAGAGCTGCGCCAGCGCCTCGAACCCGACCGGGTTTCTCTTCTGCACGGC
>WNFI01268561.1_pt1 | contig 13950 bp, 11 predicted proteins | sample 5400471 | NCBI WGS metagenome assembly WNFI01 (sample SAMN13153348, study PRJNA577476) | soil metagenome | isolation source: 100 cm saprolite on Douglas fir-dominated hillslope | place: USA:California | collected 2013-09-17 | reverse complement strand
GCCTGCCGCGCAATATTGAGCCACATCTGCCCGCTCACTTTGTGATCGCAGATAATCCGGCGCACGCGCGGATGAAAAATCTCGGCGCCGCCTCCTGGCAGAGAATCAACCCCCGCTTCTTTCAGCTTGAGGAGAGTTTCCTTGGTCGATAGCTTGGCGATGCGCGCAAAGTAGCCCACCTCGACCATCGTGAAAGCCTTCAAGTGCACCCCCGGGCAGCGCTGCTTCAGCCCGCGAATCATTTCCAGAAAATATTCAAACGGCAAATCCGGGTGCAGGCCGCCGACGATATGGAATTCCAGCGCGCCTTCGCGGGCGCCCTGTTCGGCGCGGGCGTAAATTTCTTCCAAGGAGAAGTTGTATGCTCCCGGCGCATTGGGATCGCGGCCAAACGCGCAGAGCTTGCAATGCGCGACACAAATGTTCGTCGGATTAATGTGCCGATTGACGTTGAAATAGGTAACGTTGCCGTGCTTCTTCTCGCGCACGTGATTTGCCAGCCAGCCGACTGCCAGCAGGTCCGGCGAGCGATACATTGTGATGCCGTCCTCGAGGGAAAGCCGCTTGCCTGCAAGCACTTTCTCGGCAATCGGCTTCAACCGCTGGTCGGTGATCGTGAGTTCGCTCATTTCAAACCCGTCGAAAGCTTCAAACGCGCCAAACCGCTGCTGCAACGCCCCAGAACAGCAGGAACAACATACTAATATAGCCGTTCACGGTGAAAAACGCAGCGTCCAGCTTGCTCAAATCATCCGCTTTGACAAGCGAATGTTCGTAAGCCAGCAGCGATGCGACAACGGCGATTCCCGCCCAAGCTGGCCATGGCAATCCCAAGCTGGAAGCCAGCCAGCCGAGAAGGGAAACCCGCCGACCCACAGCGTAACCGCGGCGCAAAGAATCAGCATCCGCGCATCGAGCCCGCCCGTAATGGCGATCCAAGCGGCTGCGGGCGAAATGCCGAGCGCAAATCCCAGGAAAAGATGAGACCAGCTTGTGAAGCGCTTCGTGAACGAATAAAAAAACAGAATGGTGATGGCCAGGGGCGCGAGCTTCACGGCAAGCGGGTTCAACTGCCACGCAGCGGCGAAAAATACCGCGACCGCAGCAAGTGTGAAGAGCCAGGCAAATTCCAACGTCAGCGCCCCCGTCGGGAGCGCGCGCTGGTTCGTGCGCGGATTCTCGCGGTCGTAACGCACATCGGCGATGCGGTTCATGGTCATGGCCGCGGACCGCGCCGCCACCATTGCGACGACGATCCACAAAATCTGGCGGAGCGAAGGCCACCCGTGCCGCGTGGCGCGCGCTGCAAGCAACGCGCCGGTCAGCGCGAACGGCAACGCAAACACGGAGTGCTCGAACTTGATCATTTCGAGCACCGTTTTAATGCGGCTGGCCATTTCTAAATTGCGTGCAACTTCACGCCTCCGCTTTTTTCGCCGCGGGAGTGCCCATCCAACGATACATTTTCTCCTGCGCCAATCCGATTTGCGCGAGGACCCGACAAACATATTGCGTAACAAGATCGTCGATCGTTTTCGGCTGGTGATAAAACGCCGGGACGGCGGGCATGATCACCGCTCCGGCCTGCTGCGCGCGCAACATGTTTTCCAGATGAACGCGGTTGAACGGTGTATCACGCACGCACAGAACCAGCTTGCGGCCTTCCTTCAGCATCACGTCCGCTGCCACGTCGATCTTGGCAACCGCATGACCAAGCATGCGGCTGGGAAGCTGCTTCAAGTCGCCGGATGCAATGCCCAATTCTTCAGCAAAGAGCCGCTGTCCCGCTTCCGTCACCACGAGATGGACTCGTGCGACGCGCGGGTCTTCTTCAAGCAACGCCAGCGTCTTTTGCGCCAAGATGGCCCCGCTGGCTCCGGTCACACCTACGGTGACGATCTGTTTTTGTATGTCAACCATGTTTTTGTGCAGGTAGAATCAGTCTCGCAGCGGCGTTCCGGCAAGTCAAGCAAAGGCGATTGTCCTCTGCGATGGTAGAATTCGCTGCAGCCGGAGTATATGAATCAATCTGAACTGCTGAAAATTCTGGAATTTGTGAAGTCTGGCGAACTTGCTCCTGACAAGGCTCTCGAGCGCTTGAAGCATCTGCCATTTGAAAATCTCGGGTTCGCCAAGGTGGATCATCACCGCACGCTTCGCCAAGGTTTTGCCGAAGTCGTTTTAGGCAAAGGGAAAACGCCTCAGCAGGCCGCGGATATTGTGCGCGCCATGCTGCGAAAAAAAGATTCGCGCCACAACATCCTAGTGACCCGAGCCGATAAGAAGATCTTTGCCGCCGTGAAACGCGCCGCCGGAAAAGACGCGCGGAACGCGAAGTTTCACCAATTGTCCGGCGTAATCTCTTTCGAGCGCAACGGTGAGATCACCGGCAAAGGAACTATTCTTGTGATCTCCGCCGGTACCAGCGACATCCCGGTTGCGGAGGAAGCTCTTCTCACTTCGCGCATGATGGGCAACCGTTCCGAACCTCTATACGACGTTGGCGTGGCAGGCATTCATCGCTTGCTCGACCACCGCGAAAGCAAGCTGGCCCAGGCGCGCGTGATTATTTGTGTGGCTGGAATGGAAGGCGCGCTTCCTAGTGTCGTCGGCGGCCTCGTTGCCGTGCCGGTCATCGCCGTTCCCACCAGTGTCGGCTACGGCGCCAGCTTCGGCGGCGTTGCTGCTCTTCTCGGCATGCTCAATTCCTGCGCCTCCAACGTCACCGTCGTCAACATCGACAATGGCTTCGGCGCGGCATGCGTCGCTTCCTGCATCAACCGGTTATGAAGATTGGCTACTACCAGCGTCCGTCGCGCGAAATTAGAATCCGGATTCTACCTTGGTCCCACAGCCACTGATAACCACTGGAAATGGCTCTTGAGAAAGGTCGAATTAAACCCGAAACACTCAGCCAACCACCTCCCGTCAGGACCCACCTAAACGCCAGAGGTCTACTTTCAAGCACTCCTCGGTCCTTCTCTCCAAGGCTGAGTGTGAGTTGGCACCCGCTAATCGCCTCAATTCCTTGTTCTTTGTGTAGTTCGACCGCTGGGGTCCGGCCCTTGGCCAATTGCAGGACCATTCGGCGCAAAAATTGCGCTTCGCTCAACTTGAATTCGTAGAACCGGATTAGGGGACAGTCTGGCGAGCCGCTTTCTAAGAACTCCATCTTCATGCCAGCCATCTTAATACCGCCCGGAGAACAGTTTCAGGCTCTTAGAAGGACTTTCATCACTCTGGGTTGCTGTGCGAAGCGCATCGCCGCGGGTGCTTCACGCAACGGGAAGATCCGCGTGAGGAGTGGTGTTGGATCCACTCTGGCGGAGTGCAGCAGTGCGATAGCTTTGGAAAAGGGTCCGCACCGCGATCCGACCACGGTGATTTCCTTGACGACGATCGGCCAGATTTCGACCGGCGCGGTGCCGTGAAACGTGGATTTCAGAACCAGCGTGCCACGCGGCTCGGTCATGTGTTGTGCGAGCGCTAAACTCGTAGGGGAACCCGTCGCTTCCACCACCAGTCGAAATTTGTCTTGAACGCGCTTCAAATCGTTCGCGTCGCCGCGCACTCTCTTTGTCACAATCCCTGCGCCTCGGGCCAGCGCCAACTTTGTTTTATGCTTGCCATACATCACGACGCATGGAATCGCCGTACGCAGCACGCGCACGATGAGTTGCGCCAGTTTTCCATCCCCCAGCACCGCGGCCTCGCGAATGTTCTTCACATCAATCTGTGCGAGTATTTCGCACGCTGCAGCTAGCGGCTCGACGAACACTGCCCGCTCATCGCTGACTCCGTCGGGCACGATGTGGAGATTTTCCAGCGGTAGCGTCAAGTATTCTGCGTAAGCCCCCGGATGGCCGATGATCCCGAGCACCGTTCGCCGCGCACAATGCGTCTTCAGTCCGCGGCGGCAAAAATCGCAGACGGAGCGCCGTCCGAGCGCCCGGCAGGAAATATTGATTTCGCCGCAAACGCGCCGCCCGAGCCATTTTCTCTTTTCTACAGCTGATACTCCGCGCAGTCGTTCAACCGTGCCCACGAATTCATGCCCCGGAACACCATGGAAGTTGTAGTAGCCGCGCAACAATTCCACATCGGTATTGCAGATGCCCGCGAGCCGCACGCGCACGAGCGCCCACTCAGGCCGCAGCTTGGGCAGCGGCCGCGATGTTTCTTTCAGTTTTCCATTTTCAATGCGGAAGGAGAGCACGGCTGCATTGTACCGTTTGCCGGGCATTTCGCGGAGCGCCCGAGCGGACTGAGCAGCTTCTTTCTCAGGAGCCGTTCAGCATCGAGATCATTCGTACCGTAAAGCCACGATTGGATCCACTCGCATGGCACGCCGCGCCGGAATATAAGAAGCCGCCAAAGCGACCGCGATCAGCAAAGCTGCTACACCCACGAATGTCACTGGGTCGTATGTGCCGACACCAAAGAGCAGACTCGTCAAAAATCGCGCCACTGCAAACGCCCCCGCCAGTCCAAGCGCAACTCCGATCAGCGTCAATTTGAGCGTCTGACCGACGATCATGCGGCGCACGGAAGCCATTTGCGCGCCCAGAGCCATGCGCACTCCAATTTCCTGAGTACGCCGGCTCACCGTGTAACTCATCACGCCATAAATCCCCACCGCTGCCAGTACCAGTGCTAATCCAGCAAAAATGGCCACCAGCACGGACGAAAACCGCCGCGGTGAAACGGAATCGGAGATTAGCCGATCCAGGGTCATCACCCTCGTAACCGGCAAGTTCGGATCGAACCTGTGCACGACCTCGGTAACTGCGGACGCGATGCTCAGCGGATCGGACGTAGTGCGCACCATAAAATACGGCGTCCATCCTCCCACATAGTAAACGTCATACGTGGGCGCGTGGTCGAGTCCGTACTGATGCACATTTCCCGCGATGCCGATGATGGTGGTCCAACAAGGCTTGGGATCCAGCGAACAAAGATTGATGCGTTTCCCGAGCGCATCGTCCTGGGGCCAAAAGCGCTTCGCCATCGTTTCATTGATGATGGTTGAGTTCTGCTGTTTGAAATCGTCTTCGTTGAAAGGGCGCCCCGCGCGCAGCGGAACTCCTAGCGAAGAAAAATAGCCGAGACTCACAGTGCGAAACTCGGCTATCGGCCGTGCCCCGGTGGCCGGTACCGGCTGCCCTTCGATGACGAATCGCGTGGCCTTGCGCAATTCGTTCCCCAAAGGCAATTCGTCGATCCCTCCAACTTCTTTGACGCCCGTCAAAGCTCGGATCTGCGCGGCGATTTCCTCGAATTGACGAGCTTGCTTAAGCCCGTAATTGAGCTGCTCCTCCTGCGAAAGCTTGTTGAATTGTGCGAACGAGATTCCCGGCTGCTGTATTTCCATCGCTAACACATGATCCGGCCGGAATCCCGGGTCAACTTCCAGCAAGTGTTGGAAACTCCGCAGCAGTAGTCCCGCTCCGATGAGGGGCACTAGCGCCATTGCAATTTCCGAAATCACCAGCAGATTGTGTGTGCGGTGATGCCCGGCGGAGCTCGAACCCTTGCTTCCTTGCTTCAACACGCCTGCGAGATTGTTTTTCAGCATTCGCACCGCCGGCAATAATCCGGAGGCGAGCCCGGTGGTCAGGCAGACGGCGACCGTAAATCCCAGCACCCATCTGTTCAAGCCCGCTTCGCGCAGCACCGCGAGTTCCGCAGGAACAAACGCCAGCAACGCTTTTAATCCTCCAACCGCCAAGAGCAGTCCCAGCGAGCCGCCCGCCAGGGAAAGTAGCGTGCTCTCCGTGAGCAACTGGCGGATCAATCTCGCGGGGCCCGCACCTAGCGCGGTTCGCACAGCGACTTCCCGTTCCCGCGCCGCGTTCCGCACCAGCAGCAGATTCACAATATTCGCGCAGGCAATCAGCAGCACCAGCCCCACCGCTCCAAACAACACCAGCAGAGTGTTGCGCAATGCAGCTGCTGACTGATCTTGGATGGGCTCCACCAGAACACCAAAACCCTTGTGCGCGTCTGGGAAAGCAATGGCCTCCTGCTGATTGAGCCTGCCCACTTCATCCCGTGCCTGCGCCAGACTCACCCCAGGCTTGAGCCGCGCAATGGCCATGAATTCATGATGTACGTGCTCGGTCAGATCGTCATTGAACTGGCCGAAGGGCATCCACAAATCGGCGGAACGCGAGAGATGTATTCCAGCGGGCAGAACTCCAATGACCGTGTAGCGCTGGTTGTCGAGCGAAATGCTGCGGCCTACCACGCGCGGATCGCCGCCAAAACTGCTTTGCCACAATCGGTGGCCCAGGATCACAACTGGCGGGTTTCCCGCGCGGTCTTCTTCCGGAAGAAATGATCGTCCCGCGACCGGGCGAATCCCGAGCATCGGGAAGAGTCCGGAGTCGGCGTAGGCCACCTGCATGCGCTGCGGTTCACTTTCACCGGTAAGGTTGAATCCCTGGATAACCCACGCATACGCGCCCATTTCAGAAAAACTTGCATTTTGCCTTCGCCAGTCGGCATAGTCGCCGGGAGACAAACCGCCTTTGGGAACCTGCGGTAGATATGTGTTCGCGATCTCCACCAGCCGTTCGGACTGCGGGTAGGGAAGCGGACGAAGCAGTAAATTCTCCACCACGCTGAAGATTGCCGTATTTGCGCCGATGCCCAGCGCCAAAGTCAACACCGCCACAACCGTGAACCCGGGATTCTTCGCCAGCGTGCGAATGCCGTAACGAATGTCTTGCAGCAAGTTTTCCACGAGGCCATCCCTTCGCAGTGAAAGCCGGTCAGTCCGATCCGGAGCTATACCGACCCATCGCACTATTCGACGCACCAATCGCCTGGAAAGATATCCGGGAATTTACTTCAAATTAATGAAGTGCCCCAGCGAGGGTCTTGATCAACGGCGGTTCTTGTTCAGGGAAGACGGTCCGCAGGTCGAGGATGAGGCGATCATCTTCCACGCGGGCGATCACCGATACGCCGGCGGGAGCGCGGCGCAGCCGCTGTTCGAGTTTCGTCGCCGAGTAGCGCGCGCTGGCGATCCGAATGATTTTTGTCGGTAATGATTGCGAGGGTGTTGAGCCGCCGCCGGCCAGAGAAGTGCCATCCTTGATTTCGATTTCCACTTCATCGAGCGGAAGTTCGGGACGCAGCTCGCGGATGAAATTCTCCGCCCTTCGTTTCAGCTGCTGCGGCGTCATTCGAATCATTCGCATTGTGGGAATCTCGTCCCAGGCGGCGCGAAGATAGGCGCCGAGAGTTGCTTCGAGCGCGGCAATCGTCAGTTTGTCCACTCGCAGCGCGCGAAACAGTGGGTATCGCCGGACGCGGGCGATGAGCTCTTTTTTCCCCGCGATAATCCCGGCTTGCGGCCCGCCCAGAAGTTTGTCCCCGCTGAACATCACCACGGAGATACCTGCCTCAATGCTTTGCTTCACCGTCGGTTCGCTGACTCCATACTCCGAAAGATCGACCAGGCAGCCCGAGCCTAGGTCTTCCACCAGCGGCAGGCAGCTGCGCTGGCTCAACGACACGAGCTCTTCCAGCGAAGGTTTGTCCGTAAAACCTGTGACCTTGAAATTCGAAGGGTGTACACGCAGCAACACACGCGTTTTTTCATTAATCGCGTTTTCATAATCCGCAAGGCGCGTGCGGTTGGTGGTCCCGACTTCTCGAAGGATCGCCCCGCTCTCCTCCATAATTTCCGGAATTCGAAAGCCGTCGCCGATTTCGATCAGTTCTCCGCGCGAGACGATTACTTCGCCGCCCCGCGCAAGCGCGGCAAGCGCCACCAGCACCGCCGCCGCGCAGTTGTTCACTACTATCGCCGCTTCCGCTCCGGTCAAGCGCATCAACAATTCAGCAGTGTGCACGTCGCGCTTGCCGCGAGCACCTGCTTCGAGATCGTATTCGAGATTGCTATATTGCGTGGCGCTGCGGCGAAATTCGTCCACCACCGTTTCCGGCAGCGGCGCGCGGCCCAGATTGGTGTGCAGAATTACTCCTGTCGCATTAATTACCGGCTGCAGCGACCGTGAAAGAATTCGTTCGACTTCATTGCTAATTAGTTCTTCGACGGACGCGGCGCTGACGCCCAGCGCTGTCCAATTCGCATCGCCTGCGATCCGCGCACGCAAATCCGCAAGCACCGCTCGTGCAACTTCGACGACCAGGTTGCGGTCCGTGCGTTTGGAAAGCGCCGCCAGCCGCGGCTGGGCGAGCAACTCGTCCACCGACGGGATCTGCCGCAACAATTCTGCCTGCTCCGCTGAAACTGTTTTCTTTCCACGCGCTTCCATCCGAACATTTCAGCACACTGCAGACCGCCGGGCAATGCCGGGCCCTGCTCTTCTCCTCTTGTCGCGACCTGGCCAGCCACCCCCGAGCGCCGTAGCGCATTAGAATCGTCGTCGATTCATTTGGTTGACGGTTTTCCTCCACACTCTTAGCATTGTGGTTTGAGGTCTTTCCCCGCGTATGGCCACCATCGACGAAGAATTGGCTACACTCGAAAAAGATATTCGACAGCTCAAGGTGGAGTACGATCAGTACTTCGGCGGTGGCCGAAAACGTCCGCCCACGGAAATTGAATGGCGCATTGACATGACCGTCAAGCGCTATGCGGAACGCGGCGGCGACTTGAAATTCGCGCAAAGATTCCGTCTCAACAATCTTTCCCAGACGTATGCGAAGTACAAGGATGTCTTCCGGAAACGCACGGCGCAGAAGGAAGAAGGCAAAGTCCAGCGGCATTTTGGCGCCGCGGCCAAAGAGATCGAAGCCGGACGCAAGAAAAAAGAATCCGAAGAGCAGATAGCGGCGGCCGCGGCCGGAGAATCCAAGGCATTTCGCATGACTTGTTCCGAACCCGAGCGCGAAGCGGAAAAGGTCGAGCAGTTGTACGAGGCGTTTTTGCAGGCGAAACAATTGGCCGGTGAACACACCGGAAGGCTCTCGCGCTCCAGTTTCAATGAATTTGTGCTGAAAAAAACAAAAGAGCTGCAAAAGCAGAAGAACTGCAAGGATGTCGAATACGTTGTGGAAATGGTCGCAGGCCAGGTCAAACTGAAAGCCCTTGTGAAATCGTAATCTCCTTCCGGGGTTTCCCATAGCGTTTGTACTTCCCCTATTTGCGCGCGCCCCTTACACTGTTGTGCTTTTCTGATTGTGGAGGAATACATGGCAGTACAGCGTGCGCTTATCAGTGTGTTCGACAAGACCGGAATTGTGGAATTTGCCAAGCGCCTGGCGGCTCTGAAGATCGAGATTCTCTCTACCGGCGGAACCGCCAAGCTGCTGCGCGAATCGGGAATCGCGGTGCGCGAGGTTTCCGATTTCACTGGCTGGCCCGAAATGCTGGGCGGACGCGTGAAGACCCTGCACCCGAAAGTGCACGGCGGGCTGCTCTTCCGGCGCGGGCACGCGGAAGACCAGAAACAGGCAGTGGAACATGGCATCGCCCCCATCGATCTGCTGGTGGTGAACCTGTACCCGTTTGAAGCGACTGCTGCAAAAGCGGGACTGACGGCCGAAGAGCTGATCGAAAACATCGATATCGGCGGGCCGACCATGCTGCGCTCGGCGGCTAAGAATTTCGAGAGCGTAACTGTGATAACCGATCCCGCTGACTATGATCCGGTCGCATCCGCGCTCGAGAGCTCCGGGAACTCTAGCACGACGCTTCATCGGCGTATGGAGCTTGCCATGAAAGTCTTCGCAACCACTTCCCGATACGACGGCATGATCACCACGGAATTGGAGCGTCTTTCGACCGGCTCCGGGCATATTGCCCTGGGAGAGAAGCCAGTTCTGCCCGAGCGCGTGCATATCGTTCTGCGGCGTCAGCAGGAATTACGCTACGGAGAAAATCCTCACCAGGCCGCGGCGCTTTACGTCCCGGCTGGCCGTGCCCCGGAAGGATTGGCGGCCGCCAGGCAACTCCAGGGAAAAGAGCTTTCCTACAACAATCTCGTTGACTTGGAAGCCGCGCGCAGCCTCGCCGCTGAATTCCGGAATCCCGTTGCGGTCATCATCAAGCACAACAACCCCTGTGGCACCGCCGAGCAAGCAAATTTGCGCGATGCCTATTTGAAGGCTCTGGCGTGTGATCCGGTTTCAGCATTTGGCGGAGTTTTGGCGTTCAACCGCCCGGTCGATGTGGCGACGGCGCAAGAAGTCGCGAAACTCTTTGTGGAATGCATAGCCGCGCCCGGTTTTGCGGATCGCGCAAAAGAAGTTTTCGCGGCGAAGAAAAACTTACGGTTGCTCGAATTGCCCCCCGGCGGCCTGGAGCCGGAACGCGAATTGCAACTCAAGCGCGTTCTCGGTGGAATGCTGGTACAGCAGCCCGACCTCAGCGAAATCAAGGACGACCAACTTCGCGCCGTGACCAAACGGGTCCCCACGGCCGAAGAGATGCACGCGATGCGCTTTGCCTGGAAAGTGGCGAAGCACGTAAAGTCCAATGCCATCGTCTTTGCGAGGGATGGCGCCACGCTCGGTGTCGGCGCAGGACAGATGAGCCGCGTCGATTCCGTGAAACTCGCGGTGATGAAGGCCCACTCTTCTCTGGCCGGTACCGTGGTCGCTTCCGACGCCTTTTTTCCCTTTCCTGATGGAGTGGAGGAATCCGCCAAAGCCGGCGCCACGGCGGTGATCCAGCCTGGCGGGTCGGTGCGCGATCCCGAGGTCATCGCCGCCGCCGATCGGCTCGGCCTGGCTATGGTCTTCACCGGCTTGCGCCACTTCCTGCACTAAACTCCGCCTACTCAGATTTGGAGTGTCGACCACGCGTGCCGATTCTTCCAAATTTTACTTCGCCCGGTGATAGGTGACCTCGATGACCTTGGGTTTGCCGTCAGCGTCGGTGATGTCGCCGTGCGAGATGTAGGTGTCGGCGTCAGCGTGTGTGAGAATGGCGTCCTTCAGCTGGTTCACAACGGGGTTGTCGAATCGGAAGGCTCCCCCTTCCGATTTGCTGAGATTCAGATGATAAGCTTCTTTTTCTTCCCAGGGTTTGAGCTCTGTCGAAAAATGGCGGAAGTACATCACGATGCCCTCGGGAGTCTCGCGCAGGGTGAAAAGTTCGATGACAACGGTTTTTTCGGTGTCCGTTAGGCGGAAGAATCCTTGCATCGTGCCGTTCTTGGCTGCCATCCAGTCCTGTTCGGCAGTCATGGGACCGAGCTTGCCTACCCATCGGCCAGCTAGCCACGAAAAATCAACGAGCGTGGGGTGGTAAGCAGCGGGCGCCGCGGTTTCCTGAGCGCGAAGAGCGGCCAACGATGGCCAAGCAAGGAAGACAGTCAGCGACAGAACAGAGAGTTTTCGACCGAGAAGGGGATAGAACATGGGCGTAGCGGCCTCCTGCTCTTATCTACAACACTTTGCCCCTTTTCTTTAGAAATTTCTCAGGATTTTGACCCCCTGAGCTTTCGCCTTCAACGTTTCTCCTGTGACCCGCATCCTACCTTTGTGGGCCACCCAAGCTCTGGAAACGTCTAGCATTTGGCTTTTGACCGCGTTTCGGCCGCATGGGATAATTTTAGTTTCCGGGGCTACGATGAACCTTCGACAGATTAGTCTTGCCATAGTGTTGACAGGCGTTACGGCTGCCGCTGCCATCGCGCAAGCGCCGCAAGAGCAGCTTACCGGCCCGAAAACCGCTCCTGCCTCAAATGAATCCCTGCGTGCCGAGGCCTATTACAACTTCACGATGGGCCACATCTACGAGCAGCAGTACGAAGCGACCAGTAATGCCGAATATGCCACCAAATCGATTGAAGCCTACAAGAAAGCCTATGCCCTCGATCCCAAATCGCAGGTCATCGGCGAGCGCCTGGCGGAGATGTACTGGAAGGCGCAGCGCATACACGACGCGGTGGCCGAAGCCCAGGAAATCCTGAAGCGCGACCCCGACAACGTGCAATCGCGGCGGTTGCTCGGGCGAATTTATTTGCGTAGCCTGGGCGATGTCAGCGCCAGCAACGGCCAATCGGAAACGGTCAGCAAAGCCATCGAGCAGTACCGGGAGATTAACCGCCTCGATCCTTCAGACACGGAATCCGCGCTCTGGCTGGCGCGCCTTTACCGCCTGAAGAACGAGCACGACAAGGCCGAACAGGTTCTGCGCGGCATCTTGAAGTCCGATCCTGAGAACGAACCCGCTGTCGAGCAACTGACGCAGTTACTGATGGACGAGCGCAAGTCCACCGAGGCGGTTACGCTCCTGGAGGCGATCACCGCACATTCACCCTCGCCCGTGCTTCTGGACCTTCTGGGCGACGCGCACACTCAAGCGCACGATCTGGAGAAAGCGGAGAAGGCCTACCGCAAAGCCGTGGAACTTGATCCTTCGGAGCTGAGCCACCAGCGCGGGCTGGGGCAGACACTGTTGGCCGAAGAGAAATATCCCGAAGCGCTCAAGGTTTTCGAAAAGCTTTCGGACGTGATGCCCGACGATTCGGATGTGTATTTGCGAATCGCGCAAATTTACCGCGAGCTGCACCAGCTCGATAAAGCAGAACAGAATCTCGTGAAGGCGCGGCAGTACGCACCCGGCAGCCTGGAAGTCATGTACAACGAGGCCATGCTTTACCAGGCCCAGGGCCGCTACGAAGACGCCATCCGCGTTTTGTCGGACGCTGTCACGGGCATCAAGGGGCAATCTCCCGCTCTTTCAACGCGGCGTAGCTCTCTGGCCATCCTGTACCAGCAACTTGGGCAGCTCTATCGCGACACGCAGAATTATACCGCGTCGATTTATACCTTCGAAGAGCTGGGACATCTCGGCGAGGAAGAGGATCGCCGGGCGCGGATGATGATCATGGACACCTACCGCGCCGCAAAAGACTTGTCTAAGGCGTTGCAAACCGGCAAAGAAGCTCTGGCGAAATATCCGGCCGACCCCGCGATCCGTACCAGCCATGCACTCTTGCTTGGTGAGAATGGACAGACCGAAGATGCCGTCAAGATGTTGCGAGCGCAACTCCACGGCGATACGGGCGATCGCGAAACCTATCTGAACATCGCCCAAGTTTACGAACGCGGGCGGCGTTATAAAGAAGCCGAGGAAGCGGCCCGAGCCGCGGAAGTGTTGCCGGGACAGCCGCGCGAAAATGAAATGGTGTGGTTCCTGCTGGGCGCCATCTACGAGCGCCAAAAGCTCTTCGACAAAGCCGAGGAGCAGTTCAAGAGAGTTCTTGCCGTGAATCCGAAAAACGCTCCGGTACTCAATTATTACGGTTATATGTTGGGCGACCTGGGGATACGGCTCGATGAAGCAGAAGCGCTGGTGCAAAAGGCGCTAAAGGAAGATCCCTACAACGGCGCATACCTGGATAGCCTGGGCTGGATTTTTTTCAAGGAAAACAAGCTCACCGCTTCAGAGACCACCCTGCGCAAGGCCGTTGAACGCGAACGCCATGACGCGACCATTCACTCGCACCTCGGCGATCTCTACGCCAAGATGGGACGGAGCGAATTGGCTGCCGTAGAGTGGGAAAAGTCGCTGGGAGAATGGCGGCGCTCGCTGCCTGCGGACATGGAAGCCGACAAGGTCACCGAACTCGAAAAGAAACTCTCGCAATCGAAGCATCGCGTGGCGCAAAAATCCACCACCAGCGTTGCGAAGCCGTAAACTACCGCATGCCCGAAGTCCGCACTCCCGCATTCGCAAAAATCAATCTCCGCTTGGACATCCACGGGAAACGCGCCGATGGCTTTCATGAATTGCGCACTGTGTTTCAGACCATCTCGTTGCACGACGAATTGCGCTTGCGCACATCATCGCGGCCAGGAATTGCCTTAAGCATCGAGGGAAACCAGCCGCTCTCCGCGGAGCCAGCAGAGAAAAATCTTGTTTATCGCGCGGTGGATGCGCTGCGCAACGAACTTAAAATCCGCGAGGGCGTGGAAATCAACCTAAAAAAAACGATTCCTGCGGGCCGTGGCTTGGGCGGA
>WNFI01056010.1_pt1 | contig 13952 bp, 9 predicted proteins | sample 5400471 | NCBI WGS metagenome assembly WNFI01 (sample SAMN13153348, study PRJNA577476) | soil metagenome | isolation source: 100 cm saprolite on Douglas fir-dominated hillslope | place: USA:California | collected 2013-09-17 | reverse complement strand
ATCCTCTATCACAACAACGGCGACGGTACTTTCACCGATGTTTCTCAGAAGGCCGGAGTCGCCAATCCGCATGGCAAGGGGCTCGGAGTTTCCTTTGCCGACTACGACGGCGATGGTTTTACCGATATTTTTGTCGCGAATGATTCTGTGCAGTGTTTCCTCTATCACAACAATGGCAACGGCACGTTTAGCGAAGTCGGCCTGCTCGCCGGCGTAGGCTACAACGAAGACGGCAAGACCTTCGCCGGCATGGGAATTGATTTCAGCGACTACGACAACGATGGCCTGCCCGATATTGTCGTGACGGATCTTTCCAACGAACGCTATATGCTGTTTCGCAATGAGGGCACTGGCACGTTTCGCGATGTGACCAACACGTCTGGCATGGGTAACGCCACGCTGGCTTTCTCCGGCTGGAGCACCCACCTTTTCGATTATGACAACGATGGCTGGAAAGACCTGTTCGTCGCGCAGTCTCATGTGATGGACACAATCGAACGAACTTCGCCTAACCTTCGGTATCTACAACCACCGTTGTTGCTTCGCAATAACTCGGGCCATTTTGTCCGGATAGTTGCAGGAGATGTTTTCCGGCAAAACTGGGCGGGGCGCGGTGCCGCTTTTGGCGACATCGACAATGATGGCGACACCGACATTGTGGTGAGCAATCTTGGCCAGAAAGCGTACTTGCTCAGAAATGACGGCGGTAATCGCAACAACTGGATTGGCATTCAGCCCGTGGGCACAAAATCCAATCGCGACGGTATCGGAGCACGCATCAAGGTGGTGTCCGCTTCCGGCCTGACGCAACACTTTACGGTCAATACGGCGGTCGGATATCTTTCCGCCAGTGATAAGCGCGTGATTGCAGGCCTCGGGAAGGATTCGAGCGCCAAACTGATCGAAATTCGATGGCCATCGGGAATCGTACAAAAATTTGAGGACGTCAAAGCCCGCCAGTATCTCAAGGCGGTCGAACCTACCAAATGATGACTCGCCGGGAACTGATGTTCAGAATCGCAGCTGCAGCCGGCTCTACCTTGCTTCTTCCATCCCGATTAGCCACTCAGGGAATTTCGTCCCGCGGCATGAAGCGCAACCATATCCCCTAAAAACGGTCGTTAAAGTTCCTCTCGCTAGCAAACGATTTCTTTAGATCCGACGGAGCCAGAGCGTGGTGCAGATGCAAACGCTTTCCAAGCGTGATGCCAAGCTAGACTCAGTTCAAAGCGCCTGTCCGTTCCAGAAAGACAACTCGCAAAAAGTGCTTCTACTGGTAGTCCCCGACCTGAAAACGGGAAAAATCGATTAGATACCCGAATATTTTCATACATTTACAGCCCCTCGGGCAACCTCTCGCGCCATTTAACGAATACGCAAGATCTACTTCAGTTGGAGAGCAGGGCGTGAGGCAACAATATCTGATCTTTGCTAGTACAAAAGAATTAGCTTGACAGTGGCGTGAGTTGGCAGTAAATAATTCAGGCAACTCAGTAAAGGTTTTCTCGGTATCGCCTGGGAGTTTACGAAAACTTCGATCGGGAGGCGCGAGATGGAACGTCGGCTCTTCTCCGCAGTATTTCTGCTGTTAGCCCTAGTTTGCTTTGGCAACGAACCTTCGTATGGTCAGTTTGCCGATCGAGCCACAGTCACTGGCGTCGTCACCGATTCCAGCGGCGCGGATATTCCGGACGCCCGGGTAACGATCACCGATGAACAGACGGGCGTCAAGACCGTTGTCGGAACCAATAGCGCCGGCAACTACAGCACGCCTCCGCTGATCCTCGGCACCTACCGAGTGGATATCGAAAAGCAAGGTTTTAAAGTCTTCAGCCGAACGGGAATCTCCCTTGGCGGCGGTCAAACCGTGCGCGTCGACGCGAATCTCAATGTTGGCGCGACCACGGAAAGCGTGCAGGTGGAAGCTACGACCACCGAACTGGTCAACACAGAGAATGCGACGGTTCAGCATACCGTCGGCGAAGAGTACTACCACGACCTGCCGGCGGTAATGGGGGCCGATATCCGCCTTGCCGAATCGCTGCTACAGCTCCAACCCGGCTACGTGCCGATGCAGCCTAACGGCGATGCCATTTTCCGCGGTAGCCAGTTCACCTCGCGCATGAACGGCGGCCAGACGATGGCGACCGAGAACTGGTTTGATGGCGCGGCGTTCGGATACGCGGAAGGACACCAGCAGACCCAGGAAAGCTCGATTCCATATCCCTCCGTGCGCGAAATGACAGTCGTGCAGAATACCTTTTCCGCAGAGTACGGCCACACCAGTGGCGGATTCATCACCTACGCTACGAAGTCGGGCACCAACAAGCTGCACGGCAATCTCTACGATTTCTATACAAACAACAAAGTCGACGCCTCGAATTACTTCGTCGGTCCGATTTTGAAGGCAGGCGGCTTGGGCACCACGCTACCGCTCGGACAAAACAATTGGGGCTTTGCGCTTGGCGGGCCTGTTCCTAAGGTCAGGCAAACCTTCTGGTTCTTTAATCTTGATGGTCTCGACTATCACAGCACGGTCAATACGGGTTTTGTGAATACTCTTCCGACTACGCTACAGCGGGCGGGTAACTTCACTGAGTTCTTGGACACCAATACCGTCGTCGGCACGGATGCACACGGACGACCTATGTACAAGGGAGAAATTTATAACCCCGCGACGACCCAGCTGGTAGGTGGTGTACCCGTGCGCGATGGTTATGGCTTTGATACCACCACCGGTTTGCCGATTGCTGGGCAGGCGAACATTATTCCAAGCACCGACCCATTGTGGAGTCCGCTAGCGACTGCCGTCATTCCCAACATTCCCGCGCTAGATCAAAACACGATGTTTCTAAACGGTTTTGGCGGAAACTCCGATGATAACAACAAAATTAATGTCAGAACGTGGTTGTTCCGATTCGACCATTCGTTCAACAACAAGTTCTCGATCTCCAACACCTATTACGAGAACATCCGGCCTCGTATTGCCCACTGCGGTGGGCCGCAGGGCTGCAACACGGTGAATAACGGCGAAACGGCCTCGCAGAAGAACGACACGTACATCGGTCAGGGCTTCTATCAACGCATCACCAACCACTTCGAACACCTGCAGATGAACTGGATCATCAAGCCAAACTTGTTTAACCATACGACCGTGGCTTATGACCGCTGGCAAATGTTGGGTCATCAGCTTTCCGGAGGAGTGGGCTGGAACCAGAAACTTGGACTCGGGTTGCCGGATCAACCCATTTTTAACAATGCCGGATTCCCCCAACTAAATTTCAATGGCGCGGTGGGATACCAACATTTCGGCACGCCGTGGGCGAGTCAAGGGGCGGACATCAACAACCGCTATCAGTTCCTCGATGACGTGAGTTGGGTCACCGGCAGACACACGATCAAGGCAGGGGTCGAATACCGTTACATGACCTTCCCGCAAACCGGTTGGGCCATAAATACGGGCGGTAACTTCAATTTCAACGACAACGAGACCGCCGGCTACAACTCGGGTGGCACACTGTTGAATTCTGCCCTGCTGGGAACAGGAAATGAGTTCGCTTCTTTCATTCTGGGCCAAGTAGACAGCGCCAATTTCTCGGTGCCGTTCAAATACATGCCCAAGATGAAATACGGCTCATTTTGGGGCAACGACGACGTAAAGGTCATGAAGAACCTGAACTTGACGTTGGGGTTACGGTTTGACTGGCAGGGAGGTCTCACTGAAGAATTCAACCGTTTCTCCACATTCGATCCCAACGCCCAGAATCCCGTTGGCCATCTTGGAGCGACAGTGTTCAACGCTTCCCAGGCGGCCGGCAAGAGCAGTTGGAGCGTGGGACCGCGTTTCGGGTTTGCGTATTCGTTGAATCCGAAGACTGTGATTCGCGGCGGATACGGGATGTACTATGCCGGTGTTCAGGCCGACTCTTGGGATCCGTACCCAGTTGACGGTTACCAAACCAATCCGGTCGCACCCAACACCAGCAATGGTCTAATGCCTGCCTTCTATTTCAACGGAACGGGCACGTGTCCCACCACGCTTACCAAGCTTTCTAATACGACCATTCCCTGCAGCTGGCCTCCAGGCAAGATTGTGCTTCCTCCGCAGCTAAACGCCGACGTAGAGAACGGAGGCAGTCCCGTCGGAGTGTATCCGAAGACCTATACCATGCCCAGGTATCAGAACTGGTCGGTCTCGTTCCAGCGTGAGCTTACCCATAACATGGCGATTGACCTCGCGTACGTTGGTAACCACGGAACACGGTTGATCGACGGACGCAGCTCCGCTGGAGTGTATGACAACATGAACCCGGCTAGTGTGCTTCAGTACGGCACCGCTCTCACATCCGGGGCATTCAGTTGTACCACCGCACCCAGCGTACTCTGTTCAGCTAGCAACCCTACCACTCCTAACGCGGCCGCTGTCGCGGCTGGATTCACAACTCCGCCGTATCCTACTTTTACAGGCGACATAGCCCAGGCCCTCAGAAGTTGGCCGCAGTACCAGACCATCAATTGGCGATTCTTCCCCTTTGGGAATAGCCGCTACAACGCATTCCAGGCTGCATTTGAGAGACGCATGAGTGCAGGTCTGGAGCTCAAGGTTTCTTACACCTATTCCAGGCTGATGAACAACGGCTCGGAAACAGGCTTAGGGGCCGGGGGTCCTCCAGTGCAGAATCCCAGCGACATGCGGGACCTGTATAGCGTTAGTTCCGATGATGTTCCGCACATCTTTTCTGTTGGATGGGTGTACAAGCTGCCATTCGGCAAAGGTAAACCGTTCGCCAGCAGCGCCTCTGGATTCTTGAACAAAATCATCGGCGATTGGCAAATCTCCGGCATCCAGAGCTATTCATCGGGGAGGCCTCTCTCGATCACCATGCAAAACACCCTGTCTGGCTATCTGTTTAACACTGCCAGGTTCCCCAACAAAGTTGGAAGTGGGTTGTCAGGAAGTTTCAAGAATCCTCGCACCGACTCTTACTTGAACCCATCGGGTTGGGCCGATCCGGGCTTAACCTCGGCAGGGGTACCTGCCTTTGGTGACGCACCTCGAGAGGATGCTAGTGTTCGAGGCTTCAAGTACTTCAACGAGGATATCTCGATTACAAAAGACACCTACTTCGGCGAGCAAAAATGAATCATCCCTTTATTTCTTGCTCGACAACCTACGGCTTTCCCAGCTTCTCTCGCCGCAGGATCCCGTGCCCCTCTTGCAGCACGAGCAGTTGATTGGCATCGACGTTCTTAAAGGACTCTACCAAGCCCAGCGGCCATCGAACCTCGATCAAGTCCACTTGTTTGGCCTGACCCAAGCCAAAGTGCAGACGTAGGTCATTCTGAGAGATGTAGCTTGATCCGCTCATGACTTCGTTGATCTGAGAGTGCCGCCCCGTCACCACGCGCACGCGGGCGCCGATCGCACTCCGGTTCGACTTGGTTCCAATACACTTCACCTTCAACCAGTTATTCTTGGTCGAGCAATCATTTCGTAGCAATGACGGCGGCTCATTCATGTTGATGACCACGATATCCACGTCCCCATCGTTGTCGAAGTCACCAAATGCTGTTCCACGGCTGGGACGCGGCTCGTTCAGAACAGGGCCGGCATCGGCCGTGACGTCGGCAAAGCGCCCATTCCCAAGATTGCGATAGAGGATCTTTCGCTGATTGAAAGTAAGGTGCAGCTTCTTTGTATCAACCTCGGGAAATACATGACCGTTCGACATGAATATGTCAGGCCAGCCATCGTTGTCGATCGCAGTCATAATCGCCGACGGCCACGCCCATGCCGCCCTGCATTCCGCCGTTCTCGTTCACAGCGCAACCGATTTCCCGCCCAACCTCCTCAAAGGTTCCGTTGCCTTTATTGTGATAGAAACGGCTGGGGACCGAGTCACAGGCTACGTAGATGTCCGGCCAACCGTCATTGTCGAAGTCGGCAGCCGAAACGCCTAATCCGTAGGAACCTGTCGGAATCCATTGATCACTCACAAACAACGACTCCGAAGGACCACGTGGAACTGCAATTCCCGACTGTAGAGACACATCCTCGAACGTTCCGTCGCCACGATTGCGATAGAGAATGTTCGTTCCCCCGCCCATGCCCTGCGGCCCGCAACCAACAGAGAGCCCAAAATAACGGCAGTACGCGTTTTTCCCGGCAACTGGCGTGGTTTTCAGGTCGAAATTCACGTAGTTCGCAACGAAGAGATCGAGATGGCCGTCGCGGTCGTAATCCACAAAGCAGCAGCCCGTATTCCAGCGGGGATGCGGATCCTTCTGCACCAAACCTGCCTTCTCTGTCACCTCGGTAAACGTTCCGTCTCCATTGTTGTGATACAGAACAATGCCGCCCCAGCAGGTCACGACCAGATCGTCGAAACCATCGTTGTCGTAATCTCCGATGCAACAGCCTTGTCCCCAGCCGGATCTGGCGAGGCCGGCTTTCTCGGTAACATCGGTAAACGTGCCGTCCCGGTTGTTGTGGAACAGGAAATTAGTCGGCGGATGCGATGCCGAGATTCCCTCAAGCCTGGTCCCATTGACCATGAAAATGTCGAGCCAGCCGTCATTGTCGTAGTCGAAAAGGGCAACGCCACAGCCCGTTTCCTCGATGATGTACTCTTTGCGCTCAACCCCGCCAAAGACGTTGACGGCTGCCGCGAGGCCGGATTCTCTCGCAATATCCTTAAACAAGAAGCCCATGACTGCGGCTGAGTTCGTTGCTGTGCTTCGCCTGGTCGTGGCCGTCGGCTTCTGGAGTGCTTGCAGCCCCGGTAGTTCAGTGAGCAGGGAGGATACGGGCAATATGAAGCCCAGTCGTCCCATGTTGCCGAGGAAATCTCGACGCGAAAGGTGAGTCGCTAAAGATAAGCTTCTGGGCTCGTGAAGGTCGGGAATACGCCGGCTCATTTTAGGTTCAGTCAGGCAGCAATAGGCGCAAGTGCACGTCCTTTTGTACACGTTGTGCCGCTTCCAGCTTTCGTGACTCCGCTAACTCGCTCTCTGACTCGGAAGGCTTGCCCAACCGGCGAAGCAAAAGTCCCAGCTGGTAGTGCGCTTCCACCGAATCCGGATCGAGAGAAACAGCGCGCTCGAGGTTCTGCTGGGCGTCCTCGTACTGGTGAGCTCTCACCAGTATCCCACCTAATTTCACGTACGACGGCGCATGTTTGGGATTGCTCTTGAGCAACTCCCGGAAGACCGGAATTGCGCGATCATCGTCGCCAATTGCGTCGTAAGTTAGACCGAGATAGTAGTAAGCCGCTACCTGATTCGGTTGAGCGGCAAGGCTCTCCTTGAGGGAAGCTTCCGCTTCGTTGTACTTCCCTTGCAGGTAATATACGGCCCCGGTTGCATACATCAGGACAGCATCGTGAGGGTGCTTCTGGAGCAGTCGCTGGAAAAGCGCCAAAGCATCCGGCAGCTGGCCCTTGGCAACGTTGGCGGAGCCCAAAACGTAAACGTACGAGTCATTGTCGGAATCCCGCTCCGCGGCCTTGTTCAAGGCGGGCAGCGCATCGTCGACAAGATTTCTCTCCAGACATACTTTGCCAAATTCAAACAGAACTTCTGGGTCATCCGGCGCTCGCTTTTTGGCTGCAACCAGATATGCCAGAGCTTTCTCACTGTTGTCCTGACGATCGGCAATCTGAGCGAGAGTCAGATAGCACGCGACGCAGTCGGGAACCAGCGACAAGGCAAGTTGCGAATTCTTCTCCGCCTCGTCGAGAAGCCCCAGATTCAGAAAAGCATTCCCCAATTTGCGGGCGACAGGCGCTGACGGATGAGCCTCGAGTCGCGCCTCTTCGTCCTGGAACACTTTCGTGGCCTCGGCCCTCATTCCGTAGACGAGCAGCGTGCTGCCGAAATCCAGTGCCGCTTGATCTTCAGGATGCGGCAAATTCTGCCAGTGCACAATCAAGTCCGCTAATTCTTGCTTCTTGCCGAGCGCACCATAGTCAGAGGCAAGCACAACCAGCGCCTCGTCGGATTCCAGTAACTGAGAACTGATGGGTGCACCGATGTCCAAGGATTGCTGGAATTTGCGCCGCGAAGCCTCTAGTTTGAAGAGGTCGAAGCGGGCGTCGAAATTGCGAGGATCAACCTTCAGCACCTCGCGAAAGCATTTCGCCGCCAAATCTGGCTTACCTCCGAACGCGTAGGCGTTCCCCAGAGTTGTGCGCGCGCCTACCAGCCTTGGATTCAGGGCAAGAGCTTGAACCAGAAACTTCGTACTCTCCCCAGTTTTCCCCTGCTGCAAACGAATTGTCCCGAGCATAGCCAGCGCCAAAGCGCGAGTTGATGGACTCTGCATGGCTTTGCGCGCCTCAGCCTCGGCTTGGGCCGTATCGCCATTGCTTAACAGCTGGGCAGCGGCTTCAATGTGACTGGTCTGAGCACATGCAGTGGCTGCAACAATACATACGACGAGGAACACGCGCCAGCAGTCTCTTGCCCGCATAGAGTGGGTGCCCGGGCGGATAGGAGGCCCGGCCCGAACTTCGTCTTTTATAGCATCGCCGCGGTACACGCGCAATGCGCAAAACCCGCGAAAATACTGGGGAATTCTCTCTTGTGACCCCGTGTTGGACGGGTGTAGATTCATCCAGAGGCGAATCAGTTCTACTCTTGTCGGTTGCGGCTTTTTGGGGCAGACACACCTTCATGATCCAGCGAAAAAGTGGTTATTTGGGCACTCGGCGGGGCTTCCTGAGGAGCATCGGTGCGGTACTCGCCGCTTCCGCTCTTCCTAGTGTGCCTAGGCTTTGGCCCCTTCCCGCGTCACCTTCTGAATTCCCCTTTGAACTCGTCCCTCCAGCAGTGAGTGAAATAACCTGGGTCCACCACAACGGCCGCTCGCCTGAGATGTACCTCCCTGAAACCGTCGGAGGAGGTTGCGGATTCATCGACTACGACAACGACGGCTGGATGGACATCTATCTGGTTAACAGCGGGAAATGCGACTTCCTGGATCCCAATCCACCACTTCGCAATGCGCTCTACCGCAACAATCAGGATGGTACCTTTACGGACGTGACCGAGAAAGCGGGAGTCCCGGGCGGCGGCTATGGGATGGGTGTCGCGGTAGGCGATTACAACGGCGACGGCTTCCCCGACTTTCTCGTCACCCAATACAACGGTGTCATTCTCTACCATAACAATGGAAACGGCACGTTTACCGATGTGACCCGCAAAGCCGGGCTTCCTACCACTGGATGGGCCTCCAGCGCCGTATGGTTCGACTACGACAACGATGGCAAGCTCGACCTTTTCATTTGCAGGTTCGTGGACTTCGATAAGTCCAAGAACAAATTCTGCGGAAACCAGCAGACCGGGGATCGCTACTACTGCATCCCACGCGTTTACGAACCCATGCCGAGCTGGCTGTTCCACAACAAGGGCGATGGCACCTTCACCGATGTCAGCCAGGAGTCCGGGATCGCCAAGTCATTAGGCAAAGCCTGGGGCGTGGTCGCCTGCGACATTAACAACGATGGCCGGATGGACTTGTTCGTCGCGAACGATACGGTGGCGAATTTTCTGTTTCTCAACCGGGGCAATGGCAAATTTGATGAGGTCGGACTTCCGGCAAATGTCGGCTACAGCGCCGAAGGCCATGCTCGCTCCGGCATGGGCGTGGATGCCGCTGATTATGACCAGGATGGCTGGATCGACCTGTTCGTCACCAACGTGGACCGCGAGATGTACTCTCTCTACCACAATAACCACGACGAAACCTTCGACGACATGGCCGTTCCAAGTGGTATCGGGAGAGTGACACGACTGATGAGTGGCTGGGGAGTGAAGTACTTCGACTACGACAACGACGGCAATCTCGACCTGTTTCTTGCCAATGGGCATCCCGACGACAAAATCGAAGAGCACTCGACGGAGGTCAAGTACTGCGAGCCTATGCTTCTCTTTCACGGCAACGGCCAACGATTTGAAAACATTTCCGGGTCTAGTGGTCCCATCTTCACCAAGCCCTACGCTGCGCGGGGCATGGCGGTGGGTGATTTCAATAATGATGGCGCCTTGGATATTCTTGTCGGTGTCAACAATGGTGCCCCGTTGTTAGTGAAGAACAATGCCGGACGACACAACCACTGGCTCGGGCTGAAATTAGTGGCCAAGCAGGCGAATCCTGATTCCATCGGAGCTTTAATTACCTGGCAGGCTGGTGATTTGAAACGATCGATCTTCAAAACAGGCGGCGGGAGCTATCTCGCCTCTCATGACCCACGTGTCGTTCTCGGCATCGGTGCCCGTCCAAAGATGGACTGGGTTGAAATCAAATGGCCCATGCCCAGCGGGAGGATTGAACGATTCACCGATCTCCCGATTGATCAATACGCAACTTTAGTGGAAGGCCGCGGCCAAAAAATCTAATTCGGCAACAGGACAATACTCTTGCAGAACTACGCCCCGTTCCAGTCTTCTTACGCTGTCCACTGAATCACTGTGTAGGAGCGTGCCGGAACTTCGAACTTGGTGCGTCCGTTTGCGGTAGTAGGTTTGTCTAACGACTGCGGTTTTACCCGCTCCGGCGCATCGAAGCCGTTTACCGCCTTCAGATCGGTTCCGGTCAATACCTGCGAAGCCAGCACGCGGCTCTGTGCCTGATCTTCCCAGACCACTTCGACCGCATGAGCTTTCGACAAGTCCCGGTTGAGAATGAAGAGTGAAGTCTTTCCATCCTCGGCCGTCGCAACCGCATCCACGAACGGTACCGCATCAAGGCCCTTCACATCGTAAGTGGGCGACTCCACGAGCACGTTCAACACCTTCCCATGCGCATATTGCAGCGCCCAGGCGTACGGATAGTAAATTGTCTGGCGAAAGAGCCCGTTTTCATTGGTCATGATTGGCGCGATCACGTTGATCAATTGCGCCAGACAGGCGACCTTCACCCGATCGGCATTTCGCATCAGCGTGTTGAGCATCCCGCCCACCAGCAGAGCATCCTCAAGGTCGTAGATTTCTTCGAGAAGATGTGGCGCCTCTTTCCGGTGCCCATCCACTGCATCTCCACTGCGCGCGCGATACCAGACATTCCATTCATCGAAGGACAGCCACAGTTTCTTGGGCGACCTCTTGTGCCCCCGCACCAGATCGCAAACCGCCAGCGTCTCGGCAATCTGGCGATCCATCGTCAAGTTCATGGCCAGATACTTTGCGCTGTCCTCGCCCGTTTCCTGATTATTCCCGAGATAACGATGCAACGAGAGCCCGTCCACGTGCTCATAGCACTGCTCCAGGACTTCGCGGTCCCACTCCAGATAAGTGGGCATAAACGGGCCGCTTGATCCGCACGCAATCAACTGCACCGAGCGGTCCACATAGCGCATCTGGCGGGCCGTATCCTGGGCCTTCATGCCGTACTCGGTAGCGGTCATGTGCCCGATTTGCCAGGGCCCATCCATTTCATTTCCCAGGCACCAGTTCTTCACGCCGTACGGCTCGGCATAGCCGTGCTTCCGCCGCAAATCGCTCCATTGCGTTCCTTTATCCACATTGCAGTACTCCAGCAGGGCGGCCGCTTGCTCTGGAGTGCCGGTACCGAGATTAAGACCCATGAGTGGCAACGTTCCGACGGCCTTGCACCATTGCATGTACTCGTTGGTACCAAATTGATTTGTGTTCATGGAGTCCCAGGCTTTATCGAGCACGCGCGGTCGATCCTGCTTCGGCCCAACGCCGTCGAGCCAGTTGTAGCCGGAAACGAAGTTGCCGCCTGGATATCGAATGATGGGAACACCGAGGGTTCGGACCTCCTGCATCACGTCCTTCCGGAACCCGTTCGAATCGGACAACTTCGATCCTGAATCGTAGATACCTTCATAAATCGCGCGTCCCAATTGCTCGAGGAACGAGCCGAATAAATTCCGGTCCAGCGGAGAGACGCTGCGGCGGCCGTCTATGAAGATGCGGACGGTCTGATCTTCGGTCGACGACGTCTGCGCCGAGACAAGGCGCCCAAAGATAGTGCTGGAAAAAGATAGTGCTGGAAGACAGCGCTACAGCGGCGGTAGAAGCCTTTTGCAAAAACTGGCGTCTCGACGGCATTTCATCCTCCAGTTGAGCCAGCCCATACCCTGCTGGTCAGCTTCGATTTGAGCGTTTTCAGTAAACGATTACTCGGAACCGCATCAATATACGACTAGGAGCGCTTAGGGACAAGCAGAAAAGCGTGCAAATCGGTACGTCTAGCCGCCGACTAAGACTTCGATTGTCTTCGGGCAGGGTCCTAATGAACCTCTGAACCCGTCCCCGCTAGTATCAAGTGAACCCGCCAGGAGTAGATGAACCATGCCCCAGTCGACGGCGATGAAGCGACCAGCAACATCCCGTATACGTATTAAACCCTTTTCCGACGTCAGAGAAAGCACTCAGGAAGGTAGTCCAGATGATGCTGCCGGTGAAATTTTCCGAGAAATTGAAGGCGCGAAGCGCTGCCCCAAATGCGTAGAACCGTTCTGGGTGTCCGAGGGTGCCCGAAATCAACCCTGCCGAAATCCACTAAGCACTTTGAAAATCTTGGTGAGCGCGGCAGGGCTCGAACCTGCGACCCATGCCTTAAAAGGGCATTGCTCTACCAACTGAGCTACGCGCCCCCAGTCCTTCAAATTTAACATACTAAGAACAAAACCCTGCATCCATCGCAAGCCCCTTCGCTCCAGGAACAGTTTCCGAATTCCTCTGTGAACCTCAATGCCCCTCCGTGGTTAGGCGGCTGCCAAATAAAAAAGGCCGCCCTGGCCGGCGACCTTTCCTTCGTGCCCTCCCACTACATCTCGTTCTAGTGCGAGCCGATGACTCCGAAGTATCCATCGGTGTCGCTCGGTCCAGCCGTGAAGAACAATTGGTTGGTGGCGCCATTGCTGGTCGTTCCGCCGCCAAACTCAATTCCCCACAGCCCGTTGATCGTGATCGCCTTTCCGGCCGAATTCTTGATCGCGCTCACGAATCTTCCCGTGGTCAGATTGAATCCGTTGATGGTACCCGCCGAAGTGTTATTCGAAACCAACAGCGTTCCGCTCAGCGTACCGAAATTGCTCGGCGCCACTGCTACTCCCCACGGCTGGTTCAGCGGACGGCCGCTCGCAAAGCGCTTCACGAACGTTCCGTCTTCGCCGAAAATGTCGACGTAGCCGCCCGATCCACCCGTCTGGCTGGCGTACGTTACATACACCTGTCCCGCGATATCCTGTACCCCAAACGGCGCAAAGCCCGCTGGAATCGTCGGATCGGTAAACGAGGTCACCAGGCTGAACGTTCCGTTGTATACATCCACTTTATTGTTCGCAGCGTCGGCCGCATACAGCATATTGCCCGACGTCTTGCTGGTGATCGCCAGCCCTGTATAAACCGCCCCCGTCGCCCTCACCCCAATCAAAGCCGCGCTGGGATTAAACGTCGACCATCCACTGATGGTACCGTCGAGCGTCGCAAACAGAAACAGAGACGTCCAATTGTCGATCTTGAACTCCGACGAACCGTTGAACACGATGCCGGTGGGCGAACCCGGTCCTGTGCCCGATGACGGCGGCACGATCACCTTCAAGCTCTGTACATTTCCTTTGCCGTCGTAAAGTGTGGAATAACCCGAAGCCTCATCGCTGATCCAGAACGGTGCACTCGGTGCGTAGGCTAATCCCCACGGGTTCGCCAGCAGCGGATCCGTATGTTTCGCCTTTCCTGTCTGGTTCGAAACCAGTTCGCTGAGAAAATACGTCTGCGCCACGGCTGCACCCGAAAATGCGAGTACGAGACCTAGGCACGCGGTTAGAGATGTAATGCGACCATAGAAACGCTGCATGTTGAATTCTCCTTGTCGAGCCAATGTTGAGTCAAAATGTTGAGTGAAAGGTAGAGCCAATCGGGGGACCAGGAACCGATCTCTTGCCGTAGGTTCGTTCGAATTCTCTAATCCGCCAGCCACA
>WNFI01160564.1_pt1 | contig 13954 bp, 14 predicted proteins | sample 5400471 | NCBI WGS metagenome assembly WNFI01 (sample SAMN13153348, study PRJNA577476) | soil metagenome | isolation source: 100 cm saprolite on Douglas fir-dominated hillslope | place: USA:California | collected 2013-09-17 | reverse complement strand
CTCGTCCGCTCCCAAGTCGTCGGCTTCAAGAAAATCAAATTCTTCACCAACGAAAATATCGGCGACGGCAAACTCGAACTCCCCGAAAATGAAATGCACACCACCTCCTACTGGATCACACTCGAACGCCCGCTCCTCGAATCACTTCCCTTCACCGTGAGCGAGCGCCAAAGCGGCATGTTCGGCCTGCTACACGCCCTCGAATCCGTCGCCACACTTCTCCTGATGTGCGACAGCCGCGACCTAGGCACCGCCATCGGCGAACGCCCTCCGGCACCCGAATCGCACGAGGGAGAGGATGTCATCCTGAGCGAAGCGAAGGATCTCAACTCATCTCCCTCGACCACGTGTCCGTTCGAAACAGATTTCTCTCCGACTCGCTTGCAGGACGCCGTCTCCCCCAACGCCAAAGAATTCTTCGAACCAAACCTGTACCTCTTCGACGCCTACCCCGGCGGCATCGGCTTCTCCGAACCCCTCTTTCGAACGCACGCTCTCCTCGTGCAAAAAACGCGCGAGCTCATCGCTGCGTGCCCCTGCGAACAAGGCTGCCCCTCTTGCGTAGGCCCCGCCGGCGACCTCGCCCCGCGCGCAAAAGAAGCCGCCCTCGGCATTCTCGACAGGTTGTGTGCCTAAATGTCTGCCGCTGCCGACAAATTCTCAAGACTCGCCGCGCTGAAGCCCGCCCGGCCGATGCCCGCGCGCCCCGCCGCGATTCGAACGCCCGGCGAAGAAGACTCGCTCGGCCGGCTCCTCGGCGCAGGCGTTGCCACGAATCATTTCGGCGAACACCTCTCCGTTCGAAACTGGTTTTCCACTCCGGAATTTGCGGACCCCTCATCCACAACACTCGAACTGCTTTCCCGAGCGCGCGACGAATCGCTCTCCCGCAAAACCCGCGCCGCGCTGCAAGATCCAGAAAAATGGCTTTTCCTCGATACGGAAACCACCGGCCTCGCAGGCGGCACCGGCACGTACGCTTTTCTGATTGGTCTGGCGTGGTGGGATGCGGGCGGTTTGCAGGTCGAGCAATTTTTTATGCGTGACTTTGCTGAAGAACATTCGCTGCTGCAGGAATTATCTCAGCGTGTCGCCGAGCGGCCGGTGCTCGTTACCTTCAATGGCAAATCGTTCGACTGGCCGTTGCTCGAAAATCGTTTTACGATGACGCGCGCCATCGCTGTGCCAAAGCTGGCGGCGCATCTTGATTTATTGCATCCCGCGCGCGCGTTGTGGAAACTTCGCCTCGGTTCGGTGCGGCTCGTGGAACTCGAACGCCACGTCCTCGACGCGCCCCGGCTGGGCTGGCATCGCGAGAACGATGTTTCTTCCGCACTCATACCGCAATTTTATTTCGATTACCTGCGCGGCGGGCCAGCCGAGCCGCTCGCCGGAGTCGTGCGCCACAATCAGATGGATTTGCGCGGCCTCGCCGCTCTCTTCGGCAAAATCAACGCGCTGCTTTCCGAACCGGCCGGCGCCGCCAACGAAATCGAAAGCCTCGATCTCTTTGGGCTGTCGCGATTTCTCCAGCGCCGGGGGGACGAAGATCGCGCGCACTCCGCGTGCGCGCAAGCCCTGACGATGGGGCTGCCGGCGGAATTCCGCCCGAAGGCGCGCCGCGAGCTTGCGCTGATGGCCAAGCGCCGCGGCGAACACGCGCGCGCCGCCGGGATCTGGCTGGAAATCGTGGCCGAGCCGCACGACGGCATACACGCCTGCGAACAACTGGCCATTTACTACGAACGTCACGCCAAAGACTTGGCCAAAGCAGCTCAATTTGCCAAGCTGGCGGTTGCCACGCTACGGCGCCAGCGCGCCAATTCTCGCGATCCGTTCCTCACGGCGCGGTTTGCGCGGATGGAGAAAAAGTTTCTGCAGCGGGTCGCGCGGCTGGAGAAAAAATCGCGGCCGTCTTCGCGGGAACGGACCCGAGTTTTTCCAGCGGTTGCGGCGCCAAAGGCCAGTTCAGGGCTTTGGTGAAAGTGTCGAAGATGTTGCGAGTCGTGCCTTCCATGGTCACGCACTCGTCTCCCAAACAATCCAGGAACACGCCGCCATCCGGCGTATCAAACGAAAAAAAGTTCGGGCGGCGCAGCAAATTCGAGCGCTCCGCGTATTTCTTCTCGAGCGCTTCCGAATATTGCCCGAAGAATCTCGCCGCGTGTTCTTCGCTGTCCAGGTGCAGGCGGGTAACCAGGATGAGTTTCTTCGTTTGTTTCTGCTCGAAGAGGACGTAGCGGTCGCCGTCCCAGGCCGCCGCCAGCGTCTTCGCGCGGTCGTTGTCGAGGAATTGCTTCAAGACTTCCTTCCAGCCAAATTCACCCATGATGTTTTCGTCGAGCTTCGACCAATTGTTGCCGAGCAATTTCTCGAGCCGCGGAAGAGCGACAGTAGCGGGAGTCTTACCGGACCGATAGAGCGCCGGGTGGAGGATCTGCTGCGTGGAGACCGGCGGCTTCTCAAATAGCGCCGGCAGAGTGGACCAGCCGGTATTCCTCATGACTGCGGCCGAGAAGGTGAGCCCGCCGAGATAGGGAAACATCAGCGCGTCCTTGAGGAAGGGCGGAGCTTTTTGCAGCGTCGGGGTGCTGCCCAGATCGCCGATCAGCATGCCAGGATCGAAGTCCGGCACATCTTTCAGGGAGCGTCCGGTCCCGAGCATTAGATAGTCGATCATGGCGGCCATGGCGCTGCCCTCGAGCACGGCGTCGCGGGCCAGCTCGGCATCCTCATTGGGCCGGGCTGCTTTTAGCCACGTCTCGATCTGGAAATGCTGGTCCTCCAGCGCATGCGTCAATTCATGGGCCATGACCATGCGCTGGTCGGCAAGCGGGCTCCAGTCCGCGATGTAAAATTCGTGGGTTTTCGGATCGTAAAGCCCTTCGATCTGTTCCGTGAGCACATTGACCATAAACGAATCGAGGTCGAATCCTTTGGGAAGGAGGCCAAAGGCTTCGGCGCCGCGCTGGTCGGCGTAACGTTCGGCAGGATTTTTGTCTTCGTTCATTTGCTTGATGACGTAAGCGCGGATATCCTCGCGCGAACGCAGAGATTTTTTCAGCGGCGTGCGGAGCTTCAGCCCAGTGATCGTGCTCATCTGGCCGAGGACTTCATCGGCGGCAGCAATGAAATCGGCATCCGTGGCGGGCCTGGAATCTCGAGAAGGCGGAGCGACGGCCGCTTCCTGCGGGTGGACGGCGATGCCGCAAAGTAAAAGGGCAAAGCTCAAGAAAAGAGCGCGCAGCCCGAAAAATGTGCGTTTCAAGTGAGAGGCCATATGCTTCGCAGAATAGCAGAATCCAATTGGTGCCGTCTGAGAGGCGGAGGAACTGGCGAGCGACGAGTAACGATTGGCGAGCACAGCCAGGAATGGCTGTCCCACGGGAGCGCCGTGATCGACAGAGAAGAGAGTTAAGAGTTGAAAGTTCAAAGTTGAAAGGCGAACTGGGGAGAGTGGCGGAAAGAACATAGATATCGCTGAGACGCAGAGAGCACAGAGACCGGAGGAGCAAAAGAAAGAGAACGCACGATCCCGACCGGGTCGAGACAGCTGTATCGTCCCTACGAGGGCAAGATCGGAAACGCTGATGGGCGTCGTGGGTCATGATAGTTGCGTCCCCCTGTAGATTGGCCGGCTAACGGACAGGGCGCGGCATATCGCCGGGCTCGACGCGAGGGGGGCGGGGCCAGTCGGCGAAGTCGAGGCGCGGGGGCCCTTCTGGCTCGGCTTGGAGAAGGTTTTGGCGGTCGATGGCGCGGTGGGAGTGGAGGAGTTGGTTGGTGATGTAGGCCAAGACGGAGGCGCGGCGCGGGGAGATGCGGCCTTTGGTGACGAGAATGAGGAGGCGGGCGAGAAACTGGCGGATGTCTACGCCGGCGGAGAACTCGGAGAGTTCGGGGAGCAGGTCGGCGGAAAGGTCCTCCGAGTCGGATTGGGCTTGCACCGGAAAGGCAATGGGTGCGCTTGCCTGCGAGTGGCCGAGGCAAAAGCCAGAATGAGCTGGCAAGCCGGGAAGACGGCGGCGCTTTCCGTTGGGGTAGAGATAGGGGCAGCGAGAGGTATCGGTTTTCGCCGGGACAGCGACGGGATCGGCGATGGAGCTGGAGCTAATGGTCGTTGTGTTCATGAGTTGTTCCTTTTTTGGCGGAGAGGGGGGTACACCCCCCATTACATGCATGAATGTGAAAACAAAAGGTTTGCAAAATGGGCAACTCGTAAGTGCATGAAAAGAAAGGGGCGGATTTTTTTGGGGAGAGGGCGGTGTGAGACCCAAAATGGGAATGGGAGCCAGGGCGGAGGAAACGAGGCGTTCGGCGAGCATGGCCGCTGAAAATCACAACTCATGTTAACATGCCAGTACAGTACTTGTCAAGATAGATTTGAAACAAAATTGGAAGTGATTGGTGGGCCAGGAGTTAGGGGCGAGAGGAGGGAAAAGTGAAAATGGGGACTAGAAACTAGAAATCAGAAACTGGAAATTGGGAGGAGAAGAGCTTGGAATAGGGGACCCGAGTCAAGTTCATAGAAACGAAGAGGCTAGCGAAAGGCATTGCAGGTCACGGTGCGAGGAGGCGGGAGTTGGAGGCTTTGCGGCTGAGGGAGCGATCGAAGGTGACGAGGGTAAGCTGGGAGGCTGAGGCGAAGGTGCAGAGGTAGGAATCGGCCCAGTCTTTGGTGGCGGGGCGGCGGAGGCGGGTCAAGCTGCGCAAGATGCGTTCGAGGCCACTCGGTTCGTCCAAGAAGGCAACGCGGTCGTCCTGCAGCCAGCGATCATAGGTTTGCCAGGCCTGCGGCTGATTCATGACTTCGTCGGACATGACGGCTTCCGCAGTAAGAAGGCGGAGAAAGCCGAGTTGTGTGAAGCGGCAGAAAAAGAGACGAGAGTCTGCGGGGAGCCCGGAGAACCACGCCGCGGCGCGGGGGTGATGGACGTGCCCCTGGTAGGTGAGGGCGATCCAGACGTTGATATCAGGGAAAAGAAATGATGTCGTAGATTCGGGCATTGTCGAGGCGGACGGTTCCCGGGCGCTTGGAAGTGACGAGCGGGAGCTTGATGCGCTTGCGCGAGGAAGCGGTGCGCTTTTCACGAAGGACTTGCTCGACGCCGCGGAGGATCAATCTCTTGGCGGAGCTGCCCTCGTTCGCGGCGCGTGCCTTGAGGCGCTGGTAGAGCGAAGCCGGGATGTCTATCGTGGTGCGCATGAGGAAAGTTTACCATATTTATGGTTAAGGGAGAATGGGGAAGGTCGGGTAGGAATTCGGAGAAAACCCCCACCCTTTCTGCAGAAACCGCAGAAAGGATGGGGCACCCAGAGACGTCTTTGGGGATCGAGGGGCGGCCACCCGCCTTGCCGTTCGATGAACGAAGAGCAGCCTGCTGCCCTTCAGGACATGCACAAAATGATTTCTAGGTTTGCTGGCAGGAAAGCTCCTTAGTGACGGTAAGGGAATCGGGTCGAGTCACTTGGCCACCCGCCGCGAGAGACGGTCCTCGGTCTTGAGCAGAGGAATGTCTTCTTGCAGACTCCGCGCGATGTTGCTCAGCTTCACGTCCTGACTGGCTTGAATGCCAAAGAGCATCTCGCCGACGAAGTTTCGCAACGGCTTGCTGAGACCGACGGTGAGTTCGGAACTAAAGCGGTTAAGCTGCGCTTTCAACCGAGAACGAATTTTGCTATGTTGCATCGGGGGCGCCTCCAAGGTAGGTCAGGATTTTTTGGCGAAAACCCTTCTACCACGGATTCCGTCCCCTCCCACTTCTCAAAAACGATAAACCCCTGCCCCTCCGTCAGTTGCGCCCGCCCGACATCAAAAAATGAGGAACGTCCTGCGGATGGCAGACCTCCGACGCACGAGCAAAATCGGGGTGGGGCTTGAAGCCAGGTGCCGCGCCACTGCGCTGGAATATGTTGCGGCGGTAGCCGAGCGGCACAAAACTGCGGTACTCTTTCACCAGATTTATGGGTGGCGCCAAACTTTGTTCCGAAAACTTAACAGTGTGGTAATACTGTTGTACTCTGCTTGTGGGGACCCCTTCAGCTACCGAGGGATTGATGCTTCCCGGTCTGCGTCTGCGGCAAGCCCGCGAACGACTCGGATTAACCTATCGAGATGTAGAGCGCGCCAGCTACGAGTTGGCCGAGCGCCGAGGGCGTCCCGACTTCATTCTGCACATCAGCCGGCTGGCGGACATTGAAAACCGTGGAGTCGTGCCGGGGCTGCACAAATTGTACACGCTGGCGGCCATCTACCGGTTGAACCCCCTGGATATTTTTCGCTGGTACGACGTCCCGGTCGAAGAGTGTTTCCATGATGGAACGTCCTTCCCGGTGCCGCAGACGCACCTGATGGCGGCGCCGACCTCGCTGCGGATACCGATGAAATTTGACCCGGCGTTCGATCCGCGGCGAACGGAATTCCTGTCGCGGATGGTGGAAAAGTGGGGCCACTTTGAGGGTGTGCTCACGAACGGCCATAGCCACCACATCTATGGATATATCGGGATGTCCGACCGGCGAATGATGCCGCTGCTGCGCCCTGGGAGCATCGTGCTGGTGGATGGGTCCATACACAAGATCAATGATGGGGATTGGACGACCGAGCATGACCGGCCGATGTACTTCGTGGAGGTGCGCGATGGATATCGTTGCGGGTGGTTCCATCAGGAAGGCTCGCGGCTGGTGATGCAGCCCCATCCGCTATCGCATTGTCTACCGGAAACGTGGCGCGTGCCGGAAGAGGCGGAAATTGTGGGGCGCGTGACGGGCGTGGTTACGCGCTTGAACGGGCCGGAAAGCGCTCCTCATCGAGAATCTCCAGAAGAGCCCGGAGATTCGAACAGAAAAGATCCTTGAGATAATCCGGCGCCGCTTCCGGTTGAAGGACGCGGTAGGCTTCGATGCGGCGCCAGTGAGAAACCGCGGCAGCCAACCCGCCTTCCATGCCGGAAAGGCAGGCACGCAAATCCTCCTGCTGGGTGGAGAGCGGCGCCTCCAGTATCCGCTCGAAAATCTGCTCATGACAAAGCTGCAAAGCCTGCTGGATCGCCGCGTCCGGATACAGGGCGGCAAGGCCGGCATGTGCATAGCGACCGCTGGAGAGGTCCCGCAAGGAAGCGATGTAGGCCAGCCGGGCAAATAGCCCGGGAATGCCGGCAAGAGTTGTCAGGGTGAAGTCCTGAACGACTCTGCGGTTTTGCTGAAGCTGTGTAAGCGTTCTCATGCCGCCCTGTGTTCCGCGAACGGAACATTTTCCAGCACCGGGCACCGCCAAAACTGTCCCTCCTCAACCTGTTCGTTAGGAGGGATACTCCAATGAAAAAGACAGCAATAGTTGTGGCAGTTTCAGTTTTGGCCGTTTTGATGGTACTGCCTGTTGTGCGGTCCGTCAACCTCTCAGCCGGTAAACCTATCACGAACGATCGGACGTTGAGCGCCGACGGCTGGCCTTTGCCTATTCCCCATCAGCAGGCTGAAACGCTTGTCGCGGACGGCTGGCCGGTGCCGCCGTTTCCGCCTTCGCTAACTGAGACCCTTGTCGCCGATGGCTGGCCGGTGCCGCCGTTTCCGCCTTCGCTAACTGAGACCCTTGTCGCCGATGGCTGGCCGGTGCCGCCGTTTCCGCCCCAATCGGCTGAGACGCTGGTCAGCGCGTAAGACTGTTCTAATATTTCGGACGGGCTGAACCGCGTGGTTCAGCCCAGTACTCTTGGACTATCACAAGGGCGCCATCTTGGCTATTCACTTGCCAACTATGAATGTGTTAATGTGCGTCCGTGATAGCGGAGCTCCAAGAGTTGCGGCAGATACTATGGGTGGTAAACATTGCAGCAGGGATGCTTCTTCTTATCCTTGTCGCCGACCGCCGGAACTATCGCGCCTTTCCGGCTTTTTCTCTCTACCTTCTGACGAACTCGACGCTTAGTGTGTTGGTGTTCCTCACTTACTACCGATGGGGCTTTACTTCTCCTTCTTTTTGGTGGTTTTCGTGGGGGATGCGGGTAGTGGCCGTCAGTGCGCGAGCTCTCGCCGTTGCAGAAATTTGCAGGCATTTTCTCGCCCGTTACCGCGGCATCTGGGGCCTTGCGTGGCGAGTTTTGCTTGCCTGTGCGGCCTCGGTGCTGATCTATTCCTGCATTGCGGCCAAATATCAATGGAAACTTGCGCTGATAAGGGCCGAGCGGGGCCTGGAACTGGCAATTGCCGCAGTGATCGTTGCCGTATTCGTTTTTGTGCGTTATTACGGTGTGGAAGCCAAACCTGCAGATCGCTCACTGGCGGTAGGCTTTTGCCTTTATTCGTGTTTTGTCGTGCTAAACGACACGATTCTCGAGCACTACCTTTATAGGTATGAGTTGCTGTGGAATGTTCTCGGGATGCTGGCGTTTCTCGGAAGCTTGCTCCTGTGGACCTGGGCGCTTCGAAAACCGCAAGCCGAAGCAGGTCCAGAAGAAACTCTTCTGCCCGCCGGTATCTACCAAACGGTTGCGCCTCAAATCAATCTTCGTTTGCGCTTGCTCAATGAACAGCTTGGCGACTTGTGGAAACGGGAGGCCACACGACATTGAATCTCCCTCTATTCCTATTCGTCGGTTTCGTGGCCGTCCTGCTCCTTGGGCTCGGCTGGGCACTGCGGGAACCCCGGGAGCGGAGGAAACGCCAGGCCGATCCTTGCTCGCTGGAAGAGCGCAGCCAGCGCCAAGTAGACTACTTGCCGCAGATCCGGCAAGCATTGACAGCAGAGGATTACGAGTTCCTCTCCAAGAAAGCCTCCCGCGAATTGCAGCGGCGGGTCCGCCGCGAGCGCCGGAGTGTCGCCCTTGCTTATCTTGCTGCGTTGCGCGGGGATTTTCAGAGTTTATTGCGGATGGCGAGAGTGATTGCGGTGCTGTCTCCGGAAGTGGTTGCGGTACAGGAGTTCGAAAGACTTCGTCTCACGGCAAATTTTTCCTGGCGATACCAGATGATTCGATGGAAGCTCATGGCGGGCTTGGCCCCGATGACGCAACTCGACGGCCTGAGTGATCTGGTCAGCGGATTGAGCGTTCGAATGGAAGAGGCGCTGAAAGAACTCGGGGAGCGCGCCGCGGTTGCCGCCGAGTTGGCTTCATCGATGAATCGCCGCGGCATGAACACCGTTTAGCAGCAGCTCATCTACTGCGGCCAGGAGATCGGTCGCCTTGAAAGGTTTCTGAAGAATCTGACGGCCGTTTCCGGCAATGTTCTCTCCTGCATCTTCAGAGGGCGCGACGGCACACATCCAGATCAATCTGTGGCTGAGTGCGGGTTTATGCTGGTCCAGCCATTCGCCCAGGCCGCCCCCGTTCGCGCCGTCAGAAACGTGCAGATCCGCGACGATCAGATCGAATTCCTCTTTTTCAAGAAGGGCGCGGGCTTCACGAACGTCTCTTGCCGTCTGTACGCGATGATCGCGGCCACGCAGAATGGTCCCGACTGCCTCCAGCACGGAATCATCGTGATCCACCAGGAGGATTCGTCCATCCCGCCCTAAGATGGCCTTTTGTCCGGGGGTGGAGAAGATGGGAGACGCCACGGGTTGACAAGGCAACTCGATGGTAAACGACGCACCACGCGCCGGGATATTTCTTACGCGAATGTTTCCCCCATGTTCCGTGATGATTCCATAGCAAATGCTCAGGCCTAGACCCGTTCCTTTGCCGACTGGTTTCGTCGTGTAGAAGGGATCGAAAACCCGGGAAGGGTCTTTGACCCCGGGTCCGCTGTCGGTGAACTCAATGCAGAGCCGGTCGCCATGGAGGGCGGTGCGTACCCAAAGATCGCCTTCGGTCGAATGTTCCAGGATGGCGTCAACGGCGTTGTTCACCATGTTCAGAAAGACTTGTTGGAGCTGGTGCGGATCGGCGGAGGTGACGGGGAAATTCTCCGCCAGGTCCAGGTGGACACGGATGTTGTGCATACGCAAGTCATAATCGCGCAGCGCCAGCGTCTCCTCGAGGGCTTGGTTGATCTGCACGGGAACACGCTCAGGCTTATGTTGGCGGGCGAAGCTAAGGAGATTCTGCACGATGCGGTGTGTGCGCTGTGCCTGCTTGTAGAGTTTATCGGCATACTCGATGCCTTGCTGTCCCATCTGTCCGCTGGAGGTCAACAACTGGCTGTAACCGAGGATGGCGGTAAGCGGGTTGTTCAATTCGTGCGCGACGCCGGAGATCAACTGCCCGACCGCCGCCAACTTCTCGCTGTGGAGCAACTGCTCCTGGGTGCGGCGCAGGTTTTCGTAGGCCTGGCGAGTTTCCTCATAGAGCATCGAGCGCTCGATGGCGCTGGAAATCTGGCTGCCGACGGCGATAAGCAAGTTCACGTCGGCCGGGGAAAACTCGCGGGGCGTGCGGCTGCCGACGACCAAGCCGCCGATGACGCGGTCTTTGGACCATAGGACGACAATGTAGACGTCAACAAGCTCTTCTCTTGCCTGGGCGTCGCGAAAAATCGGCGGCAGTGGCAAGCCCTGTGCGGAAAGAAATGTCGCATGCACGGCCTTGATGTGCCGCATCAACTCCGGCTTCACGGAGACGGGCGGAAAGTGCCTTGTGAATTCCGAGCGATGCCCGACCGCCGCGATGCGCCGTAACTGCGTGCCCTCCTGATCGAACAGATAGAGCGAGGTAGCATCCAGGCTGAAAAGCTCGGCCATCTGCCCCAGCGTGCGATGCAGCGAATCGCACAGGTCCAGCGATTCGTTCAGCGTCTGGGCGATGGAGTTCAATACCATGAGCTCGCGGTTGCGGCGCCGGATTTCGGATTCGGCCTGCTTACGCTCGGTTATGTCGAGCAAGAAACCTTGATACGCCGTCACGTTGCCCGCGGCATCCCGGACCGCGATGGAAGACTCCAGCATGGTGCGTATTTCGCCGTCCTTGCGACGCATTTCGAATTCGAAATCGGCGACCGTGCCGTGCTGCTGCAAGAGCTTCTTGAGCCTTTCGCGATCCGAGCTGTTGGCATAGAACACGGCGGGAATATCTACTGCCAGCAGCTCCTCGCGGTCCTCATAGCCGGTCATTCGAAGCAGCGCATCATTGAAATCCAGGAAGCGCCCTTGGGGCGTGGAGATAAACACGCCTTCCTGAACGCTGGACACAAGCGTACGGTATTTTTCCTCCGCGCGCTTCCGATCGGTGATGTCCTTCAAAACGTGCACGGTTCCGAGTTGCAGTCCATTCGGATCTGTAAAAGTGGAATTGGAGGCCAGGAAATAGCCGGGCAGCCATGGATCGGGCTCGTCGCCTTCTCCGGCGACTCCCTCGCAGTATGGACAACTCTTATAGCCGGCATTCTGGACGGGGAGGAGTTCCATGACGCTCCTGCCGACAAGCGCGCTGCCCTCACGTCCCAGGAGTTGGCTCAGCCGCTGATTGCTGCGCAGAATGCGCCCCGCGTGATCATGGACCAAGATCGGGTCGCCAATGGAATCGAAGGTGTATTCCCATTGACGCTGTACTGCAGTGAGTTGCTCAAACAAGCTCACGTTCTGCAGCGTCAAGCCGAGCAAGTTCGCGATGTTGACGAGATAGGATAGCTCGTCCGGGTGAAACCGTCCCAGGCGGGTCGAACCGACGGCGATGACACCCAATGGTCCCAGCTTGCCTGGTAGCGGCAGAGTTACCAGCGCTTTCAATCCGGCTTCGTCCGCTCTCTTCCGAGCCGTGGGATCCCACTCTTCGCCGGACTCCAGGAATTGGCACTCCCCCTTCAACACACGTTGTGCCCAGGGCTGCATCGCGGAGAGTTGCGCATAGCGAGTCAAGTACGACTGGTCAAATCCTACCGATGCCCGCGCCACGAGTTGCGCTGAACTCCCTTCGCCTGCCTTCAGCCGGACGATGCCGTGTGTGGCGTCAAGACTCTCGACGAGATGCGACAGAACCTGGTCAATCACTTCCTGAACGGAAAGCGTCTGCGTGCTTGCGGCTGTCAAGAGCGTCAGGCGACGCATCTTGTCATTCAGTTCTTCGCTTCGAGCGCGTGCACCTTCCAGGACGACCACCACCATGGCGATTCCCAAGGCCACGCCCAGAAAATGGTGGAACGCCACGCGCAACAGGAAGAGCGGGCTATCCAGCCAAAGCGGACGGTCCAGCCCATGGAGTCCACTCAGCAGGAATATCCCCGCGAGCAGCTGCGCCCCATGACTGCGGCGCGCCATCTCCGATCTCCACATCATCCAGCCGGCAAGCAGGCAAAGCACCGTCTCGAAAATGGCGGTTTGCCAATGAAGAGAAGCAACCTGTTGCGGGCCGCTCCGCTCGATATAGTAGATAGCTGCCAGGATCAGGCCGATCAGCGGAACCGGAGACCAGATTCGCCGCTCCGAGCCTGCCGCGCAGTGCACCACAGCTACCAGGAAGAGCAGCAAGGCGGCGGCTTGCGCCAAGACGCTTGCCAGATTCAATCCTGGAAGCTGACGAATCAGCAACGCCACTTCGCACAGGGAAGAAAAAGTAAAGCAGCACCACCCGGTAAGCCAAAATCGGAAATAGCCCGCCTGGTGATCGCGGCGGAAAAGAAGAAAGAGCACCAGCAAGATGATAGAGGCCGTTGCTTCGAAGAAAGCAATCCCTAGCAGGCCTTGATTCGCCAACACCATGCCACGCCTCCCGGCCGGTAGTGCCGTCACTGCGGTGATCGAGCTGCCGCGAAGCTTGATGTGGACGGCGAGAAGCTCTGAGAGATAACCCTTCAATGACGCTAACACGCTGTTTTCTGACTAGGCAAGCCCGTCCCCATTTGTGTGTGCCGTCACATATAATGCCTACCGGGGGCAAACCAACGTGGAGATGGAAAACATACTCGTCGTGGACGATGAGGAAGCGATTCGAGAGGTCGTTTCGACCATGCTCGAGTCCAAAGGCTACCACTGCACGGCCGTGCACAACGGCCGCGTCGCGCAGGACCAGGTCAAGAAATCAACGCCCGACTTGGTCTTGAGCGACATGATCATGCCGGAGATGGATGGGATCCGGCTGCTGGAATGGATGCGGCAATACGATCCCGAAGTGCCGGTGATCATGGTCACGGCCATTCACGACATTTCCACCGCGCTGGAAGCCATCCGCCGCGGCGCCTACGACTACATCCTCAAGCCGTTCGAAAAGGACCAGCTCTTTTTGGGCGTTGGACGGGCGCTGCAGCACCGCCGGCTGATCATCGAAAACCGCAACTATCAGCGCAATCTGGAGCAGCTCGTCGAGGAGCGCACCGCGCAGCTCACCGCAAAACATGTGGAGCTCGAGCAGTCCTACGACGACACGCTCGAGGCGGCCATGCCCGTGCCGGATCTGTATCTGCCCATCCTGGCGCGCGCCGCTTTCCTCCACGATATCGGCAAGATGGCCATTCCCGATGGCATTCTGCGCAAGCCGGGTCCCCTGAACGACGACGAAAAACAGATCATGCGCAAACACTGCGAAATCGGATACAACATGCTGATTCGCATTCCGTTTCTGCGTGACGCCGCGGAGATCGTGCTCGCACACCAGGAGTTTTATGACGGCTCGGGTTATCCGCGTGGACTAAAGGGCGATCAAATTCCTCTCGGCGCGCGCATCTTTACAATTGCGGATTCGCTCGATGCCATGATCAGCGACCGTCCCTACCGCAGAGCCTTGCCGATGTCCCATGCGCGGGAAGAAATTAAGCGCTGCTCCGGGAGCCAGTTTGACCCCGCGGTCGTCGACGTGTTTATGACCATTCCGGAACAGCACTGGCTGGATCTGCGGGAAAACCTCGGCTCCCCGTTCCGCCTCGCCCATCTGAAGAATTTGTAGCGGCGGGTTTATCCCGCCAGGCTTTTCTTCATTCCTTGTCGACGTAGGGGTGTGGCTTGTGTGGCCTGATCCCCGAAGGGTCCCGCCCGTCGCTGTTGCAGCCAGGCAAGTTTCCCTTGGCGCTGTTTGAGTGCTCCGCGCTC
>WNFI01041663.1_pt1 | contig 13954 bp, 12 predicted proteins | sample 5400471 | NCBI WGS metagenome assembly WNFI01 (sample SAMN13153348, study PRJNA577476) | soil metagenome | isolation source: 100 cm saprolite on Douglas fir-dominated hillslope | place: USA:California | collected 2013-09-17 | reverse complement strand
TGGGATGAAGCGGTGCATCTCGCCGTAGAGGGGGATGTTCTGGATGACCTCGCGGCGGTAGGCCTTGAAGGTGGTGCCGAAGTCGTGGATGTTGACTCCGCTGAGGTATGCCATGAGCCAGTTGGCGGTGCGTGAGGGGACGCGGCGGAGGATGAAGTTGTCTCCCCGCTGGCTGCGCCAGCCGCTGACGACGTCGTAGCCCTCTTCGAGCTTGGCGAGGAAGTTGGGGATCTCGTCGGGCGAGTGCTGGAGGTCGCCGTCCATGGCGAGGATGAACTCTCCCTGGGAGTGGTCGAAGCCAGCGGCGAGGGCTGAGGTCTGGCCGAAGTTGCGGCGGAGCTTGATGACGAGGACGCGCGAGTCTACTGCAGCGATCTCTTCGAGCAGGCGGTAGGTGCGGTCGCGGGAGCCGTCGTCGACGAAGACCAGCTCGAAGGACTCGCCGACGTGCTCCATGACGGCCTTGAGGCGGTCGTAGAGAGTCGTTACGTTCTCTTCTTCGTTGTGGAACGGGACGACGATGGAGTATTTCGGCACAGAATAATGATACTCCTAACGGCACGATTTTACAGGGGAAAGCCACGAGGGTGGAGATCAGGTTTGATGCAGAGCTGCCCTGCGACATTACTTTCTGCTCACGCCTGGCGCAGTCAGGAGAGCGAGCCCTAAACCAGGAGGTCGCCGGCACATGGGGCTTCTCCCATCTGTACTTGTTCTATGTCGATGGCCGATTATCGACATGATTTGCGTCGACGAGAAGTAAGCTTTAGTTCCTTCGCCTCACCGCACTCTGGGGGCGATGATGCCTTTGCCATCGCTGTCGATCATGACTGTTGTTGCTGCTTCTGTTGCTGAGGCACTCACCCTATTGCCCACATTTCTACAGATGGGATTCGAGCACTTGATCCCGCTCGTCCATCACTGAATCTTTGCCATTCATTGGGCTATATCGGACCGCCCTCCCGGATAAGCGTTGATTCATCGGTTCGCTCCGTTTGCGATGAAAAACGTCCGACGCAGGACGCCAGCGGAAGTCTCGCCATTCAGGCTGTACGAATACCCCACTTCGGCGATGAGCGCGCTCTGGTTTTCGCCCCGCTTTTCAAGCCGCACACCATCGGATCGCACTGAGGGACATCACTGCGATGTTATCGTCAATGGCGACCGCGCTTTTATCTACTACTTCACCCATCAGAAGGGGGCCGATCTGGATCCAAAGTTGCCGCATTCGGCTGACCGCACCGTCCTTCAGGTTGCAGAGTTGCAGAGCGTAAACGGCACCCTGACGGTAGACCGTGACAAACCGGCATACGTCGATCTTGGTGGCAACTAAGGGCGGCTATATCCTCTCTCTTTATCCTCTCTCTTTGGTGTTCACAGCTGGCATTCGGCTTGTTCGGCTAAGACCAATACCGAATACGACCTAATCTGAATCTTGATGGCTCATTGCATGTAAGAACAGGACGAAATGAAAAAGCTTGCATTTAGCGCCAAGTTTATATCGGTTTTACTGATCATCCTGAGCGTTTCATTAGCCGCTCAGGCACAAAATGTAATGGTCTCCGACGATGCCGCTACTGCGCGCATTGCGTGGTGGCGAGACGCCAAGTTCGGCCTCTTTATGCACTGGGGCGTTTATTCCATACCTGGTCGCGGCGAATGGGTTCAGTGGAACGAGCAGATTCCGGTTGGCGAGTATGCCGAGCTGGCCAAGCAATTTCATCCCGACAAGTTTGATCCCGACGCATGGGCTGCCATCGCGAAAGCATCTGGCATGAAATACACCGTGCTTACCTCGCGCCACCATGACGGATTCGCGTTATTTGACGATCCGGGCAGCGACTTTACTGCGATGAAGTCAGCGGCTCACCGCGACTTCGTTGCCGAGTACGTGAAGGCCGTCCGCAAAGCTGGGCTGCGCGTCGGTCTTTATTATTCGCCGCTCGACTGGCGATTCCCTGGTTTCTTCTTCCCTGATATTTATCAGGCAAGCGCCGTGGAGATGCGCGAGCAGTATCATCGCCAGCTCAACGAACTGGGCTCTCACTACGGCAAGATCGATGTACTTTGGTTCGACGGCGGTGGCGTTGACTGGCTTGGCTTCGGCGGCATCGAATCCAAAGGAGGATGGAAGACGCGGCCCAAGGATCAGCACTACTCCGGTTCTTTCTCCTGGCAGGATGATCAAGCGGTCGGCAATCTAAGAAAGCTTCAGCCCTCAATCATCATTAACGGCCGCACCGATGCCCCAGCGGATTTTCAATCGCGCGAAGGAGACGGCGCCCTGGGTGACTTCGACAGCCAGCATCCCTGGGAACTTTGCACGACGCTGACCAGCGGGGCCTGGGGCTATCGGCCGAACGCTAAGGTTAAGCCGCCGAACGATGTCATCCGCCTGCTGGTTGCCGCTGTCGGACGCGATGGGAATCTGCTTCTCAACGTGGGCCCGCGTCCCGATGGACAGATCGAGCCGGAACAGGCCGAGCGTCTCCGCGAAGTTGGCGACTGGCTGAAGCGGTTCGGTCAAAGCATCTATACCACCCGTGGCGGTCCCTATCTGCCGGGCGACTTTGGCGTTTCAACCTACCATGACAGGACGATTTATCTACATATCCTCAATCCCACCGGCAAGACACTTTCGCTTCCAGCTCTTCCGACCAAGATACTTGGTTGCTCCAGCCTCACGGGGGGAAGCGCCGCCTGTAAGCAAGCCAGTGATCACGTGGAGATTACGCTGAACGGGAATGCGGATGCAGTCGACACAATCATCGCGTTGATACTTGCATCTCCAGCGGCAGAGATCAAGCCGATCGCTACTCCAGCTACCGGCAAAAAGTAGCGGTGGTATCTGGCGAGTCCTTTCGTAGCGCAATCCCTGCTTTCTAAGCACTAACCCTCTAGTTGATACAGATTTTCCGGGCCTTTCAATTTTGCCGAAGACTAACATCCGATTTGGTTCAGAAATGCCGGAGCCCATCAGCTGCAGGCCGACGGCTCTTGAAACGGGTGCTTCGACATTCGTCTCCCCACTATTGGGTTGTCGCCTCATGGCAGAAGCCTGAATCGAACTATGAACCTCTTCGGCCAGCGGAACGTATTTTGCTGCATGCGAAGCCTTGCTTGCGACGAGTCTCGACGCTGATGTGTGTTCCCCCTATCGAGAAAGGCTGGCGTCAAGGTCGTCATAAGCACCTTATGATTGCCAACCCCAAAAAACCCCCCAAAAATTGCCCCCACTTAAACCCCACGATAAACGTGCCTTCCTGCTCCATTTCGCTCTTTTTTTTGCTGCCAGCCGCTCTGAGTAATGTTTTTTAGTTACAAGAAGTTGACGCCTCATAACCCCAAAGGTCGGTGAGCAGCAACCGGGCCACGCAGCAGGGCGTATCAGTTCCAACCAGAACAGTATGGACAGCAAATTCGATGCATTGCCGACCCTTGCTACAGCATCAGAGTGGTGAAAGAGGACACCGGTTTATCGACGAAAAATTTGACACGCCACAGGGCCACGGACCAACCTGCGCTAGAAGCGCTCTATACCAAGAGCCGGCGTGTTCGAAGCCGGGCTGCGACAACTCTCCGCATGGGGGCTTCTGGCTGGCGTGGGACTTCAGGAACCTGGCGCTCAACATCGGCGTTGTCGTCAGCGAGACCACCAGCGACACCATGATCGAGGCCGAAAAGCGTGATTACGAACCCGGTGGAATCGTCAGCGCCATCAGCGAGAGGTTGTCAAGCGTGTTATCCCAGTACAGTACGCCAAGGCGAACGGGCACCGTTGTCACCGGTCGTCAGCCAGGTGTTCCGGCCCCGCAGCTTTCAACATCGAGAAAATCAAAGCCTGAACGCGCCTCAATTTTTCTGACAAAAAAATCGGCATTTTAATGCCTGGGACCACCCTCCCGCTCCCACGGGCGCGGGGTGACGGGGTCGTCCTGCCAGCGCTGGCGACGGCCGACGAGGAACATGATGAGCCCGAAGACGAACATAAGCGCGCCCCAGGTCAGATTGAGATTGACCCCCATCGACTTCTCATAGATGCCCGTGTTGCGCGTGATGAAGCCGTAAAGGCTGATGATCCCCCCTGTAATCAGGAAGATAAGTCCAAGCGGAATGCGAATATCAAGTCCCATGAAGGTTCCTTTTACGGACTAAGCGAAGACAAGATTGAGGACGAGGAGCATCGCGAGGACGGCGATGGCCAGGGTCGCGGGCTTCTGGTACCAACTCAAGTGGTGTTCGACAGGCTTGGGCGTCAGGGAGTAGACCAGGCCGACCAACTCAGCCTCCTCGCGAGGCCTGGTCATCAAACTGACCGCAATCGTCACGATCATATTGGTGGAGAATGCGAAGATGGCGGTCCAGAAGTTCTGCGCCATGTCGCTCGGATAGCGATGAACAATGGTGATCCAGCCACCATGAAGGCCCGTCGCGGCATCCGCAGGAATTGTAAGTCCATGATGAATAAGGGCCGCAGCAGTTCCAGAGAGGAGGCCGGTGAAGGCTCCGTGGCCGGTGGTGCGCTTCCAGAACATGCCGAGGAGGAAGGTGGCGAACAGCGGTGCATTAACCATCGAGAAGATGAGCTGGAGCGCATCCATGATGTTGTTGAAGCTGGTGGCGGCATAGGCGGCTCCGATGGAGAGCAGTATGCCGCCTACAGTGGCCATGCGGCCCATCCAGAGGTAGTGGGCGTCGGTCCCCTTCTTGTGGATGTAGGCCTGGTAGATGTCGTAGGTCCAGACGGTGTTGAAAGCAGTGACGTTACCAGCCATTCCCGACATGAAGCTGGCCAGTAGCGCAGTGAGGCCGAGGCCGAGGATTCCGGTCGGGAAGAAGTGGAGGAGCATCACCGGGATGGCGAGGTCGTAGTTGTAGACAGGGTTGCCGTTGGTGTCGAGGACAGGCTGGCCGTTGAGCGCGTTGGTCTTCTGCGGGATGATGCCGTGGGGGTGCCGCTCATCGAGCGGGATGATGGTGGGCGGGATGGCCTGGCCAGTGGCTGGCGTAGTCGCAACTTTAGCGGCTGAGGTTGTCGCCATGTGTGAGGTCACCGTGACGGCGATGAGGCCGGGCAGAATGACGAGGAAGGGGAAGAACATCTTGGGAATGGCTGCAATGAGGGGGACGCGGCGGGCGGAGACCTCGGAGTCCGCCGCCATGGCGCGCTGGATGACGAGGAAGTCGGTACACCAGTAGCCGAAGCTCAAGACAAAGCCGAGGCCCATGGCCAGGCCTACCCACTCGACGCCGAGTGAGTTGGTGGAGGCGTGGGCCATGCCCTTCCAGGAGTGGGTCATGGTCTCGGGGAGCTTCTCCTTGATCCCCTGCCAGCCGCCGACGTTGCGCAGACCGATCCAGACGAGAGGGGCGAAGCCGGCGACGATGAGGAAGAACTGCAGGACTTCGTTGTAGATGGCGCTGGTGAGGCCGCCGAGGAAGATGTAACCCAGGACGATGACCGCCGACAGGATGATGGAGACGTGGAAGATGTAGGGGTCGGGGATGATGCCGCGGAAGAGGCCGAGGGTCTGGATGAGTAGCGCCATGGCGTACATGGAGATGCCGGAGCTGAAGACCGTCATGGTGGCGAAGGAAAAGGCGTTGACGGCGCGGGTCTTCTCGTCGAAGCGCATGCGGAGGTATTCGGGGACGGAGCGGGCCTTGGAGCCGTAGTAGAAGGGCATCATGAAGATGCCGACGAAGACCATCGCGGGGATGGCGCCGATCCAGTAGAAGTGGCTGGTGATGATGCCGTACTTGGCGCCCGAGGCTCCCATGCCGATGACTTCCTGGGCTCCGAGGTTGGCGGAGATGAAGGCAAGGCCGCAGACCCAGGCGGGGATGGAGCGTCCGGCAAGAAAGAAGTCGTTGCTAGTGCGCATGTAGCGCTTGAGAGCGAACCCTATCCCGAGAACGAAGACGAAATAGACCAGCATGATAAGCCAGTCGACGATGGACAGTGTCACGGGCACCCTTAGTAAAACGTTGGATTAGTACGTTCTGGCCAACTCTAAACCGTTTATTAGCCTCCGTCCAGCACTTAGAGGGGAGACGGGAGCAGACTGAGATTTTGATTTAGTGGGAGGGGCGGAAAACTCCAGCGAGCAATCGATGCATCCAAACTTGTAGTTGCGTGCAGGGTTAGCCTGCATTAGAACTTGTGGCAGCTGTGTCAGATGACTTTCTCGTGTCCAGTTCCGCTTTGACTGGCCTGAGAAGAAAGGATCTGGATGAACACTTGCAGCGCTTTGTCCTAATTTTCTCCTTGGAGCAGCAGACCCTGATGACCGACACTCTTCTTCTTATCGATGACAATGCAGTGCAGGCAGCCACCCGGCAGACAATCCTGAAACGTGCCGGATATTTTGTGATTGCAGCGCTCAACCCTGAGCGTGCGCTGGCGCAGTTCCAGAGCGACGAGTTCCCTGTCGAAGTCCAACTGGTGATTACCGACCATATTAGGAATGAATGTGCTGTTCCGCCTGAAGCCACTGCTGCCGGATAATCTGCTGGCCAGCGTGCATAGCCTTATCCAGGCCAGACGAGTGGATGCGACGCCGCGGCCCGTGCGGTAAACGATGCTTTATTGCTGTTCCGGTCTGCCCTTGAGAGAATGAGGGTAGAGGAATTCATGCGACCACATCCCATGCCGGACTTCGGTAGTTTTACACTGCTTCTGGCTCTGGCTTTGAGCGTCTATGCGCTGGTAGTGGGTGGGCTTGCGCTTTGGCGCGGCAGGGCTACGACGACCGACGACGGCGCGGGCCGGCTGGGTGAGACGGCGCGGCGAGCGGGAATCGGCAGCTTCGTTGCGCTGAGTTGCGCGGCATTTGCCTTGGTGTGGGCTTCGTTCACGAACGACTACTCAGTCTCGTACATCTTGCACCATACCAACAAGGATCTGAACACGGCCTATAAGTTTTCGGCGCTGTGGTCCGGGCAGGAGGGGTCGCTGCTGCTTTGGGCGTGGCTGCTCTCGGCGTATGGGTTTGTGCTGCGGATGCGGCATAAGGTGGATGTCCGGCTGTCGGCGTTTGCCTCTACGATTCTGGCTGGGATTCAGGTGTTCTTCCTGCTGCTGCTGAACTTTGCGGCTCCGCCGTTTGCCATACAGCCGGGGCCGGTTGCGGTGGATGGGTTTGGGTTGAATCCGCTACTGCAGTATCCGGAGATGGTGATTCATCCGCCGATGCTCTACCTGGGATATGTGGGGTTCTCGGTGCCGTTTGCGTTTGCTCTGGGGGCGCTGATGATGCGGTATCCCGGGGAGAAGTGGATCCACATCACGCGGCGATGGACGATGGTGACGTGGCTGTTTTTGACGTGCGGGATCTTTCTGGGGGCGCACTGGGCCTATAGCGTGCTTGGGTGGGGCGGCTACTGGGGTTGGGATCCGGTGGAGAATGCTTCGCTAATGCCGTGGCTGACAGGGACGGCCTTCCTGCATTCCGTCATGATGCAGGAGAAGCGCGGGATGATGAAGAGCTGGAACGTGTGGCTCATCTTCTCGACGTTCCTGCTGACGATTCTGGGGACGCTGCTGACGCGGTCGGGGATTGTCAGTTCGGTGCATGCGTTTGCTCAATCTGCGATCGGAAGCTGGTTCTACGGGTTCATCGTGATTGTGTTCGCGGTTTGCCTGTTTACGTTCTTCAAGCAGAAGGATCATTTGAAGTCGGAGAACAAGCTGGAGTCGCTGGGCTCGCGCGAGTCCAGTTTCCTGTTCAATAATCTGGTGCTGCTGGCGGCTTGCTTCACGGTTTTGTGGGGGACGCTGTTCCCGGTTCTGAGCGAGTATGTGCAGGGATCGAAGGTGACAGTCGGGGCTCCGTTCTATAACAGGGTGAATCTGCCGATTGGGTTGTTTCTGCTGTTCCTGACGGGGATTGGGCCGCTGCTGGCCTGGCGGTCTACTTCGCTGCGGTCGATTCGACGGAACTTCGTTCTGCCGGGGATTGCGATGGGTGTGGCTCTGGTGGGGCTGCTTGTCTCCGGGGTGCATCCGTGGAGCGCCGGCGATGACATGCAGGCGGAGATCTTTTCGCTGGTTACGTTTTCGCTGGCTGCGGGCGTGATTACCGCGATTGCGTCGGAGTTTCTGCGCGGGGCTGGAGTGGTGCGGACGCAGACGGGGAAGAATCTGTTTGCATCGACCATTCTTCTGGTGAGACGGAATACGCGGCGGTATGGCGGGTATCTGGTGCACTTCGGCATTGTGGTGATGTTTATCGGGATTGCCGGCGGCGCGTTCAACCAGTCGCGCGAACAGGAGATGGGCTTCAACGATGAGATGAAGATGGGGCCATATCGCCTGGTGTGCCAGAGCTTTACACAGGACAGCAATCCGAACTTCGATACCGAGTATGCGCTGCTGGATGTCTACAGGGGTGGAAGGAAGATTACGCAGCTTGCTCCAGAGAAGCGTTTTTATATCGCAAGCCAGCAGAGCTCGACGGTGGTGGCGAACCATTCGACGCTGTCGGCTGACCTATATGTGATCTATGAGGGAAAAAATCCGGATACGGACAAGCCGATCATCAAGGTGTTTCTGAATCCTCTGATGAACTGGATCTGGATTGGGGTGTTGATCGTGGTGCTGGGCACGTTTGTGGCTCTGGTGCCCAACCTGAAACGGGCAACAGTTCGGGCGCGGGTAGCGGTTGAGGCGCAGGTGGTGGCTGAGGTGCACCATGCTTAAGCGATGGATGCAGGCGGCGGCGGTTTGCCTCCTTGGCGTGATGATGCTGGGGGCGGGTGATTCGTCGCGGTTCAACAGGCTTGGGCACCAGATGATCTGCGTATGCGGGTGTACGCAGGTGCTGCTGGAGTGCAACCACGTGGGCTGTCCTGACTCCGACCGGATGATTGGGGAGTTGCGGCAGCAGATGACCGGTGGCGGGTCGGATACGGCGATACTGAACTGGTTTGCGGCGAAGTATGGGCCTACCGTGCTGGCGGCTCCTATTCGCGGAGGCTTCGACAATGTGGCGTGGATTGCTCCGATAGCGGTGTTTCTGATGGCTACGGTGGGGACTGGATTTCTGATTCGGGTCTGGAAGCTGCGGTCGAGGGAACGGACACCCGTTAGTGCTGCTGGTGGCGTCGATGCGGACGGAGATGCGATGCGAGAGCGGATTCGCAGGGAGACGGAGTACTGATGGGCATGATTGCGGGTGTGGTGCTGACGCTTGCGCTGTTTGCATTTATCTTCTGGCCGGAGCGGAATCCGTTCATCCAGGCGGATAAGACGCGGGTGGACTATCTGCGAGAGCGCAAAGACGTCATCTATGACAATCTGCGAGATTTGAACTTCGAGTACCTGGCTGGGAAGTATCCCGAGCAGGACTATGCGGAGCAGCGGGCTGGCCTGGAGGATGAGGCGGCACGGGTGATTGCGGAGATGGATATGCTGAACGCGCGGGGTGAGTTCGGCAGGCGGACGAAGGCCTAAGAAGAGCTGGGTTTGGCGTAGACTTAAGCGTGACCTCTTTAGCCTTTTCTCTCCGACGTTTTGCTTTGGCCGCTGCGATGTTCGCGGCACTTTCGAGCTTTGTGCTCGCCGAATCGATCACCGGCACCGTAACGAATAAGACGACGAATAAGCCTGCGGCCGGTGATGACGTCGTGCTGATTCGCCTGCAACAGGGTATGCAGGAGGCGTCGCGCACGAAGACAGATGCACGTGGGCGTTTCACGCTGGATGTTCCGGACAAAGGGATCCATCTGGTGCGGGTGACGCACGATAAGGCGAATTACTTTCGCCCGGCGCCTGAAGGGACGCAGTCGGTTGAGGTAGAGGTCTTCAGCGCGGCGGCAAAGGTGGATGGGATCAGCGGCGAGGCGGATGTGATGCGCATCCAGACCGATGAGAGCGGCAAGGGGCTGAAGGTTGTTGAGAACTTTTTCGTAAAGAATGAGTCGAATCCACCGCGTACGCAGTTCAGTGACCGGCCATTTGAGTTCTACCTGCCGGAGGGGGCGGTGGTTGAGGGATCGGCTGCGCTGGGGCCGGGGGGGATGCCGGTGCAGGCTTCGCCGGTGCCGCTGGGCGATGCGAACCACTATGCGTTTATCTTCCCGATACGACCTGGGGAGACGCGGTTTCAGATCACGTACCGGCTGCCGTATGGCGGGAGCTTCAAGTTCGCTCCGCGAATGGTCATGGCAACGGACACGATTGCGATCATGATGCCGAAGAGCATGACGTTCAAGGGTGGCGCGTCTACGCCGTATACGCCGGTTACTGAGGAGACGAATGCGCAGACATACGTTGCGCGCAATGTAGCTCCTTCGCAGGCGCTGGATTTTACCGTATCGGGGAGCGGGCAGCTGCCGCGGGATTCGCAGGCTGCTGCGGCGGCGGGCGCAGGTGGAGCAGCGGGTGCGGCGGATGCTTCGCCCCAACCGGGAGCTGGGAATGTGGCGGCTACGGATACGCGGCCAGGTGGTGGACTGGGCAATCCGCTCGATCCTGAAGGAACCAACGATCCCTGGGCGAAGTACAAGTGGTGGATACTGGGCGCGCTTGGGCTGATATTGGCTGGCGGTGCGGGCATCATGCTGAAGGGAAATGCATCTAAGCCGGTGAATCCTGTTGCGGATGGGATGCCCTTTGCAGTGGGCTCGAATGCTCTGTTGACAGCTCTGAAGGAAGAGCTGTTTGCCGTCGAGACAGATAAACTGCAGGGGCGGTTGAGCGAGACCGAGTATGCTGAGCAGAAGAGCGCGCTGGAGACTGTGCTGCGGCGGGCGCTTGTGCGCGGCGAACGCGGGGCTGATGCGTCTAATGTTGCGGGCCCGGTTGTATGAGGGATTGACCGATGAATACCTTCAAATCGACGCTGCTGCTGGTGACATTGACGCTGTTTCTAATCTTTATCGGGGCCAGCGTCGGTGGTCGGAATGGGATGCTGCTGGCATTCGTGGTGTCGGTGGCGTTCAACTTCGGGACCTACTTCTTCTCGGATAAGCTGGCGCTTCGGATGTACAACGCGCAGCCAGTGACGCGCGAGCAACTGCCGCGAGCCTATGAGGCGGTGGAGCGGTTGACAGCCAAACAGGGATTACCGATGCCGAAGATCTATGTGCTGCCCACGGAGTCACCTAACGCGTTTGCTACGGGGCGGAATCCGCAACATGCTTCGGTGGCGGTTACACATGGGATTCTGCAACTGCTGGATGACGAGGAGTTGGAGGGCGTGCTGGCCCATGAGCTGGGGCATGTACGGAACCGGGATATTCTGACCAGTTCGATTGCCGCAACGCTGGCGGGCGCAATTACGATGGTTGCGCGGATGGGATATTGGGCTTCGTTGTTCGGCGGCGGTGGAGACGGTCGAGACCGCGACCGAGGCGGCGGGATGAGTGGGTTGTTCATGATTATTCTGGCTCCAATTGCTGCTTCGCTGATTCAACTGGCGATCTCGCGGTCGAGGGAGTATGAGGCGGATGCTACGGGTTCTGCGGTGACTGGAAATCCGTACGCTTTGGCGCGGGCGCTACAGAAGCTGGATGAGTATTCGCGGCGGATTCCAATGCAGGCTTCGCCTTCCACGGCGCATCTGTTTATCGTGGCTCCGCTGCTGGGGAGTGGAGGTTTTGCGAATCTGTTTTCGACTCATCCTCCTATGAAGGAGCGGATTCAACGGTTGATCGGAAGGGATCACGTCTAGGATGCAGACTCTTTTGAGGGCCTTGCGGTTGTTTGCGATGGTGGCGTGGGTTGGTGGGCTTGTCTTCTTTGCCTTTGTGGTTGCGCCGGTGGCGTTCCATAGCCTGTCGAGTGCGCATGAGGCGGGTTTGGTAGTGGGTGGGTCGTTGCGGGTTTTGCATTGGATTGGGTTGGTGGGTGGTGGGGTCTTCTATGCTGCGACTGCCCTGCTTTGGCTGCGAGCGGAGGTCCCTGCGCGGGTTAGCTTCGCTATCCAACTGGCGTTGACGGGCATCATGCTGGCGGTGACGGCTTACTCGCAGTTCCGGATTCTGCCGGCGATGGAACGGGATCGCGTGCTGGCTGGGGGCGAGGTGGAGATAGCTCCGTTGGAGGACGTGGGACGTGCTGACTTCGAGCGGTTGCATGTTCTCTCCGAGCGGTTAGAGGGACTGGTTCTGTTTTGTGGTCTTGGGGTGGTGTTCTTTCTGTCGCGCGAGTCGCAATGGCCGGAGATAGGTAAAATCAAGACGATATGAACTCTGGAATCATTGGCGATGTGGTGAATATTCGCCATAACGACTAGCGGTGTCGTCGTTCTGGTTGAGCCTGACGCTGGGGCTGGCGGCGGGGCTGGCGGACTATCTCGGCGGCTTTCTGCTGGTACGGCGATCGCCTTCGGCGCGCTCGTTGCGCTATTTTGTCGCACTCGGCTCTGGCTTCATGCTGGCGGCGGCGGTGCTGGAGATGGTGCCGGAGGGATTGCGTCTCGCTCCCCGGTGGGCTCCCTTGCTGATCCTGTTTGGATACTGCGGGGTGCATCTGCTGGAGCATACGCTGGTGCCTCACTTCCACTTTGGGGAGGAGACGCACCGTCATGAGTTTTTGTCGGCAAGGACCAGTTACTCGGTACTGCTGGGGCTGGCGACCCATACTTTCTTCGATGGGGTTGGGGGCGATGACGGTGTTTGGGGTGCTGATGATCAATCTGCAGCCGGCCTGGGTGCGGGCCGGCTTGCCGCTGTCGGCTGGTGTGACGATCTATGTTGCGGCTACGGACCTGGTACCGGAGGTGAACCGGGAGCCGGGGATCAGGATGGCTCTGGTCTTCTTCGCAGGGGTGGCGGTGTTCTTTCTGCTTCGGCTGCTGGGGCCGCTTTAGATCGTTTCTCCCGACATCCCCTCCTCCCCCTTTAGTCTCTAAAGTATCTGTATTCAGTAGCTTGCACTTCAGGTTGCTTGCAAACTATTCATTCCAGATACTTTATTAGCAAAGTCTTCAAAGTAAATGACTTGCAGCGTTGCGTTTGGACAAAGGAAAAGAGCCCCGGGTGGCCGGGGCTCTTTTCTTGATCTCTGTATTCATTATAGCGGGTTGGGTGAAACGGTGAAACTACTACGCAACACGGATGTTGTTGATTGGATTTGAGTTATGGTGGTCGGGGACTTGACAAGAAAACAGGCAACGACGAAAACGCGGGCTGGGAAGCGGTGTGGGTAGAGAAGCGGGTTTCTCCGCTGCGCAGCTCACGATAAGACTGTGAGCCGCTCCGGTCGAAATGACGGTGTTGGGTGAGTGGAAGAGAAAGGCATTCGGGTCGCTGCGCTCCCCTCGGAGATGCAGGGTTCTTCGCTGCGCTCAGAATGACGACGTAAAACTAACAACGGCAACGGCAAACGGCCAACTGTTCGTAAAGATGGTCTTAGTTGGCTGGTTGCAGGAGCAGGGTGACGGTGGCAGCGTGGGTCAGAGTGGCTCCTGTGGGGGCGGTGGCTGTTCCGGTGACCGTGATGATGTAGGTTTTGGTGGATGTGGTGGACTGGCTGCCGGTGTAGATACGGTCTCCGCAGCCGGAACAGAGGGTGAGGGTGGTCGTCAAAAGAGCAAAGGTCAGAAGCCGTGTTGTTTTGCGGGCTCTCAGCCGGAGGGCGAAGCTGGCGATTGGGAGTAGAAGAAGGGCCAGTGCGGGTGGTGGAGGGGCGGGGTTGCGATGGAGGGCGGCGGTCTTTGGGGTGGCGATAGTGAGGGTGAAGGTGTTGGGCGTGGCGCCGGGCGGGAGGTAGGTGGGGTTGAAGGAGGCGGTGGCCAGGTTGGGGAGCCCTGAGGCGGCCAGGGTGATGGGGCTGGAGAGGGTGGCGCCCTGGATCTGGACGGCGAAGGTGAAGGTGGCGGAGCCGCCAGAGAGGATGGTCTGGGTGGAGGTGCCTGCGCTGGCAAGGGTGAAGTCCGGGTTGGGGTTGGTGCCGATGCCGATGAGTTGGGGGGCGGAGGTGCTGGGGGTGAAGTTGGCGTCGCCGGTG
>WNFI01139925.1_pt1 | contig 13955 bp, 13 predicted proteins | sample 5400471 | NCBI WGS metagenome assembly WNFI01 (sample SAMN13153348, study PRJNA577476) | soil metagenome | isolation source: 100 cm saprolite on Douglas fir-dominated hillslope | place: USA:California | collected 2013-09-17 | reverse complement strand
CGCCTGCGCCGACTCCAGACTGCGGTCGCGACACAGCAAGGAGTGAACCGATTTTCCGTATCGATCCACCGCGCGGTAGAGATAGTGTCGCCCTCCCCGCACCGATACTGCTGTTTCATCCATCCGCCAGGAAGAATTGATCGGCTGCGCAAATCGCGCCCAGCGGTGCTCGTACTCGGGAACGTAGCGCAGCACCCAACGCAGGATGGTCGTGTGAGACACCGCGACGCCACGCTCAGCCATCATGGCGGCGAGATCGCGGTAGCTGAGCCGGTACGTCAGGTACCAACGGACGCACAATTCAATGGTTTCAGGGGAGTTGCGACGCCGACGGTAGATCGGGTCGCGAGGCACGGCTCTGGGCATGTCGGATCTCCAAGGACGAGATCCTGATGATAGGTTTCGCCGTTAATGCACCAAATGTACCCCACTCAAGAAATATATTTTGGGTCGATCAGGCGGACATGATCGACGTCGGTCTGCCACCGCTCAGTTGGGCCGCGTTCGAGGGTGCACGACCTTGCCATCACCGACGTATATTCCGTGATGCTGGTAACCACAGCGCGGTGTGACAACGTGTGAACCCAATGGCGGTTCCTGCTCTGGCGACCAAAGGCCACTCGGCCCTGCGTAGCCCCCCGTACGGCCGATCTTCGTGCTTGAGATTTGAGGTTCACCGTTGCCTCCCCGCTCGGGAACAAGCGCGTCAAAGAAGATGTTCATACGGAAACGTACAGCGCCCATGTTTCTGCGAACGACCACACAAGTCGATTGCGCGATTCATCTATGGGCGAAAGTGTGCAGGAAATAGCGCGGGTAGTCGTTCCCTCGAAGTTCCGTCTTGGTTCGGAAGACGTTACGCTACGAGCTGGTCGAATCGAACCACGATGTCATCGGCGCATTCGTCCGCGTCACTGGCGACGAGAGGCGGTACCTGCTGTTAGCCTGAGGTTCCCTCTGGCGTCGCGCGATAATTTCCATGTGTGACAGAGACATGCATAGTTTTCGGGTGTTCTGGTTCTGACTACACGGTGATTTGATCGGTCAGTTCGAAGGCGCGCCGCTGCAGAGTCGTCGGCGTGGTGAGGATGTCGAAGGTTGCCGGATGTTCGAGGGTGCCGGGCGTGCGGCACGTGTTGCGCACGAGGGTGGCGAGTTCGGCGATGAGGGTCCGCAGACTGTGCGCCGGCGTGCCCTCGTCGGTCGAGTGGGTGTGGACTTTCTCGAGCGCGGCCGCTGAGCGCTTGGCCGGTGCGACCGGATCGCGCGTTGTCTTGGCGGCCTGATCTTCATCGGCGAGGAGCAGCGGGCGCCACGCTTCGATCAGATGCCACTCGACGTAGTAAGCAAGCATGCACAGGAAGATGTGCGCGCGGACCCGGCTCTCGAGCCGGTGATGGATCGGACGGATCTTCAAGTCCACGGTTTTCAATGATCGGAACGCGCGCTCAACTTGAGCGAGCGCCTTGTAGCTGCGCACCGCGTCGGGCGCCGACATCTGCTTCTTCGGTAATCCGGTGCGGATGACGTAGATGCCATCGAGCGCGGCTTCCGCGGCAACTTGGGGCTCGAGGATCTGATACTTAACCGCGGTGTCGGTGATGGTGAGTTCGAAGTGCTTGCCGACTTTGTACTTATCGAGGACACGCCCGAGCTTCACGCCGATCGTGGCGGCACCCGTCAGCGCCCCGCGGGCGACGCGGTCGCGGATCTTGTCGAGTTCGAGCGTGGTCGCTTCCAACAGTGCCTGGCGCTTGTGCGATCGCAGCTTCGCGAGTTCCGGGTTACGGCACGCAATGAGCCGCTCATCGGGATACTTAGGATCCGAGAACTCGAACAGATTGCGTTGATCAAAGAGCCCTAACTGCAGCGCGCCGGCGTCGACAAGGCCGCGGATTTGGCCGCTCTTCAAGGCCGTGATCCACGCCATCCCGTCGATCTCCTTCAGCTCGCCGATCGCTTTGTGCGAGATCATGCCGCGATCCCCGACCAGCACCACCCGCTCCAGGCCAAAGGACTCTCTGAGCTTCGCCACCTGCGGCATCAGCGTCTGGGTATCCGCCGTGTTGCCCTCGTACACCGACACCGAGATCGGGCAGCCCTGACGGGTGGTCATCAGTCCGTAGTTAACCTGGAGCTTGTTCTTCTTGCCGTCGCGGCTGTAGCCGATTTTGCCCAACGGGCAGTGCCTGCCCTCGAAATAGCTCGAGGACAGGTCATACAGGGCGAGGCTGCCTTCGCCCAAGTGGCGCGCCGCGAGCTTGCGCTCGATCAGCGGCTGACGTTCGAGCAGCCAGTCCATCGCCGCGTACAGATCATCTTCGTCGCTCGCACTGACACCGAACTCCTCGGCGAGCGTGCTGGTGTGCCACCAGCGGGTGGTGGCCAGTTTGGTGTGCGGAGCGAGCACCCGAGCGGCGATGAGCGCCAAGAGGCGATCGCGTTCCGGGCTCGGCCGTGTGCCGATGAGTGACTCGATCCCGAGTCGCTGCATGGCTACGCGTACCGCTTGCACGTGGCCATGCGGGCGTGAGCCTAAGACCTCCAGTCGCTCGGCCACCGGCACGAAGGTCTCCCCGCGCAGCGCACGGCGCACCAGATCAATCACCGGTGCGGGCAAGTGCGAGAGATTGCCGAGGGTTTCGTTCTTGACGCGATCGCCGTCGCGGTAACTGCGCCTCAGCAGATGCGTCTCGTACACACGGCCCTTGTAGGTGCGCCGTGTGGTGACGACATGCACAGCGCCTCCACGTTCTGACATGCAAAGAAACGTAGCACAAGCACGTGGTATAGTCAACTATTTAGTGACTACAATATGTACCCATGTAATCCGCTCATCCTCGCGCCAAACACGGAAAATATAGGAGTCTGCTGACTACTCAGCCACTACAAGTGGCGGGGGAACTTCGGGTTAGCGTTTTCCGCTGCGCGGGTCAAGTTGGAGCGCACTGCGGCGTTGGCCGCGATCCGCCAGGGCGCGCGACTTGTTGCCGACTTGACCCGGCTGCTGATTTACCGCTGGCGTATGCCGGGCCAATTGGCACCTTGCCAATCCACCGGGCATATCGAGTACATAGGCGGGTAGGCACAAACCGGATAGCCTACCCCTCAAGACGCGCATCAGCTCTTGTCCAACTTCAACAGGAACCCGGAAATGCGCGAGGTGCTTGGCGCTAAATCCGGGTGGTGCAAATAGTACGACGAACTTTGAGAAGCACCAATTTGCGAAATAGAGTATTGAGTACAGACATCGAGTACTGGCGCGCTGTCGTTAACACCAGACGGGATAAGAGTGCGCCACCGCCGGCATGCCCGCGATTTCGACATCTGGCCCTTCATGTACATCTCCCGCAGTCGATACAGGTGATAGGCTCACGTTACTGATTTAAGCCTACAACTCCTGCACCGCAACGCTGGTTTTCAGTTCGGTCATGCGGTTTTTCGCGTCGACGAACACCAACCTTGGCCGGTGCGCCTCGATCTGTTCGTCCGCTACCATGCCGAAGGCAGCGATGATGATTAAATCCCCAATACTGGCGCGGCGAGCGGCCGAGCCGTTGAGCGACACAATGCCGCTGCCGCGCGCGGCGCAGATCGCATAGGTGACCAGACGTTCGCCATTGTCGATATTCCAGATGTGCACTTGCTCGTTCTCGCGGATATCCGATGCGTCGAGCAAGTCCTCATCGATCGCGCACGAGCCCTCGTAGTGTAGTTCGCAATGCGTGACAGTCGCGCGATGTATTTTGGACTTAAGGAAATGTCGAAGCATCAGCGAATCCCTCTCAGTTGCGAGGCGTTACGGGTTGTGGTTGGTCGGCTCACAGCCGTAACGGCCTCAAAAGCTCGATCATATACGCCATGGCGAACCCAATAAATATTTGTGCGTTCGCAGACATAGTTTCAACGGTTGACGTGTCCGGATTTCTGGCACTGGCCGATTGCTCAAATCAGTTACGCCTGTCCGAAAATGACTTCATAGGTTGCCGGCAGGCGGCCCTCGCGCCGAAAGGTCTCATAGGCGGCCTGCATTGCCGCGAATTTGCGCGGTCCCGTCAGACCTTTGGGACGGCCGGCGGTGACATTGTGCGCGCCGATGCCTTTGAGATCCGCTGCGAGGCCGCGCACTTCTGTGTAGGTCAGTGTGTAGCGCTCGACGTCGAGCACCGGCGCCGCAAAGCCGGCGCGCACCATGGCGGCGCTCACGTCGTGCATGCTGATGAAGCGGTTGACGTGGCTATGCGAGTCCACGCTGGCCCAAGCAGCACGCAGCTCGTGCAATGTGTCAGGTCCCAGACTCGTGAAACGTAAGCATCCGCCAGGCGCGAGTACGCGGCGAAATTCCGCGAACACGGCATCGAGATCACACCACTGCAGCATAAGGTTGCTGATGATCAAGTCGACGCTGGCATCCGCCAGAGGCAAGTGCTCGGCATCCGCGCACACCCGGTGAAAACACTCCACCCACGACGGCTGGCGCCCGGCCGCGCGCAGCATGCCGAAGGCCGAGTCCAAGGCAATAACCTCACCTATCGGATACCGACGCTTCAGCGCGCGGCTTGCATGACCGGTGCCCGCACCGGCATCCAAGATGACTCGCGGCGCCACGGCGGTCACATCAAGGCGCTGCAATAGGCTCTCGCGCACATCGGTTTGCAATACGGCAACTGCGTCATAGCCGGCACCGGCGCGGTCGAAAGACCTTCGGACCGACCGCGCACCGAGCGCAAAATCGTCATGCGCGTCGCCGGCGCCATGTTTGTTGCCTGCGCCCTGATTCATGCCGCTGCCTTGGTTTCGATGAACGGCAGAACGTGCGCCAGGAATTCATCCGGGTGCGATAAAAACGGCGCGTGCGCAGCGCGACGAATGACGACGGCGTGCGCGCTGGGGAGCGCTGACGCCAGTGCCTGCGCTGCCTGCGGGGAAGTGACTCGATCGTATTGGCCGCTCACCACCAGAACAGGCTGACGGATATGACCCAGCGCCGGCGTCAAATCCGCCGAGCGCAGTACACCGAGACCTGCGTCGAGCGCTTCCGGATGCGGTGCCTCGCGTTCCAACACACTGTTCTTCAAGGCCGCGAGCGTCCGCTCTGCATGCGCGGCGCCGCGTACCTGCAATTCCAAGAAATCCGCGAGCAATTGACCATAGTTGTCGCGCAATTGATGTGCAAAGTGCTCGAGAACGGCGGGCGCAACACCGTACGGCCAATGTGCTGCGGCGACAAAGCGTGGAGTTGCGCCGACCAGGACCAACGCGGATACGCGGGCCGCTTGAGTACGGGCCAATTCGAGCGCGACCATGGCTCCCAAAGACCAACCGATAAGTATCGTGCGTGCCGGCAAGGCTTCGCCGACCAATGCCGCGAGCGAGGCAAGATCGTAGAACCGTGGCGGCCAGGGACTTGCCCCATGCCCAGGCAAATCGATGGTGCGAATCGAATATTGGTCGCTCATGCGATCCATCAACGGTCCGAATACGCGGGAGTTCAGGGCCCAGCCGTGAAGCAGAGCGATCGGGGAACCTGAACCCGCTTGTATGACCGCCAGACCCACTGCTACACCAGACCCCGCCGTTTCAAATCGGCCAGCGCTTCGCACAGGCGTGCCGTATCGGCGCTGTCATGCGACGCCGAGAAAGTAATCCGCAGGCGCGCATTATTCTTAGGAACGGTCGGTGGTCTGATCGCCGCAACCCACAGTCCGAGGTCCTCCAGCGCCTGGCTAGCCGCCAGTGCCCGTTCAGCACTGCCCAGCAACAGCGGTTGAATGGGCGAGTCCGACTTCATCAATTGCAGGCCCATGCCGAGTGCTTCTTTGCGAAAGGTAGCGACGTGGCTGCGTAGGCGTTCGCGCCGCCAGGATTCGGCGGCCGCAAGCGCGAGCGCCTTGCGAGTGGCGGCGGCCAGGGCCGGCGGCAATGCCGTGGTATAAATATAAGTGCGCGCCTTTTGGATCAGCCACTCGCAAAGCGCCGCGTCACCGGCGACAAAAGCGCCAAAGGTCCCGAAGGCCTTGCCCAGAGTTCCGACGAGCACCGGAGTCTCGCGAACGCTGAGCCCGAAATGTTCGACTATGCCGCGTCCCGACGCGCCGAGCACGCCGAGCCCGTGCGCGTCGTCGACGACCAACCAGGCGTTCTTTGCTGCAGCAATTCGGGCGAGCTCGGGCAGGGGCGCGAGGTCGCCGTCCATGCTGAAAAGGCCATCGGTGACCAGCACGCGCTGGCCGCGAGTTGCGTCGCTGCCAGCTGCGCCTTTGCGGGCCGCCCCGAATGCCGTCTCGGCCGCCACCGTGTCGCCATGCGCGTAGCGCAGTAGCTTCGCGCCCGACAGCAGACCGGCATCGATGAGGGACGCGTGATTCAATCTATCCTCGACAACCAGCCCTCGGCGGCCCGCCAGCGCGCCGATCACCCCGAGGTTCGCCATGTAGCCGGTGGAGAACAGCACCGCGCGTTCGCGGCCCACGAAATCGGCGAGCTCTTCTTCGAGCGCCTGATGCTCGGCTGAGTGCCCGCTAACCAAGTGCGAGGCGCCGCTGCCGACACCGCGCTGGGCCGCGTGTACCAGCGCCTCGATGACCTCAGGATGGTGGCTCAGACCCAGATAATCGTTGCTGCAAAAGCCCAGTAATTCCCGGCCGTCGACACGCAGCCGGGCGCCCATTAACGGCTCGGTTACGCGCCGCCGTCTATAGAGATGCTGACGAACGACCCCTTCAAGCGCTGACCGAAGGACATCCGCGGTATTCATGGTTCAGGCCGGAACGCGCTGCGCGCCCGCGGCAAACTCGACGGTCTTGAGGCGTACGGCCACGGGCTTCAGGCGCTCGAACAAGTTCTGGTCGTGTGCGGTGTCAGGGTTACTGGTGGTCAGTACTTTCTCGCCGTAGAAACTCGAGCTCGCGCCCGCTATTAAACACAATGCCTGCAATCCATCCCTCAACTCGCTTCGGCCAGCCGACAAGCGGACGTGAGCGCGCTGATTTGCACGAAATTCGGCACTTGAAAGCGCGAATGTACTCGCCGCGCCCTGAACAGCAGGTCCATGAACGGCAATCCGACTCGCACCTCCACCTCGGCGAGCGACCAGTCGTTGCGTACCTTCACAAACACGTCGCTGACTCGGAAACTCCGTCTGGGCGCCAGTATTCGATTGAAAACGGGCTTAGTCAACCAAAAATGTCAGATCAGGTTGACTAGATTGATCGCACCGCTGATTTTGGACACCTCTGGAGTGAGGCCGCTCTCAAGCGGGGAGACAAGGTCGTTGCTACCGCGCGCGACGTCTCCGCCCTCGCCGAACTGCGTTCGGCCTACGGCGATACGGTCTTGCCTCTGGCGTTGGATGTCACCGACCGTGACGCTGTCTTCGCTGCAGTCAAACAGGGTCACGGCCATTTTGGCCGCCTCGATGTCATCCTCAGTAATGCCGGCTACGGGCTGATGGGTGCAGTGGAGGAAGTGGGTATCGATGCCGCGAGCGCCATTTTCCAGACGAATTTCTTCGGCACGCTCTCAGTCATCCAGGCGGCGCTGCCGCTGCTACGGTCGCAGGGCTCTGGACACATCATACCGGTCTCGAGCGTCGCTGGCTTGACTACCTTCCGGTGCGGCGGGCTCTACCACGCGAGCAAATTTGCGGTCGTTGGTCTGGCGGAGAGTCTCGCGCAGGAAGTCGGCGCGTTTGGGATCAAGGTGACGATCATCGAGCCCGGCCCGTTCGCCACTGAGTTCATGAGTGATACGTCGATGAAGATCGCTGATCCGATCGCCGCTTATGCGCCGCTGCATCAGCGTCTCATGGCAGCGTTCACGCCTGACGCCTTCTCCGACCCTCCGGCAACTACGGAGTTCGTACTTCGGGTGGTAGATGCGGAAAAGCCGCCGCTTCACCTGCTGCTCGGTCCCATGCGGCCGAGGATCGATGCCGTCTATGCGGCCCGGGCGGCCGATTGGGACAAATGGGCGGCAGTCACCGGCGCGTGAGACGGTTCGAGCGGGCCCGGGACGGCAGCACGCTCTCGTCCCCGTTTCCGCTCGAATTCGCTTGAGTCGGCTCGGCAGACTTTCTCAATCTGTGCGCGCGACGCTCATGGCAGTTTGGTTTACCGCGCACTCATCATTTGCCGGTCGTCGGAATTCCACCCGCCGCCGAGGGCGCGAAAGGAAGCGATGGCGGCCCGGTCGGCCTCGGTCTTGGCCTGCGCGCGGACGTCGCGCGCGGCGAGCAGTCGATTGTCTGCGTCGAGAACCTCGATCAAACTAACGACGCCGCCTTGGTATGCAGCGAGCGACGCATCACGCGCGCGCGCAAGCGACTCCTCGCCTCCCGCAAGCGCTCGCTCTTGTGCCTCCCGATTCACGAGCGCCGAGAATGAGTTTTCCACATCCTCCGTCGCATGCAGCACTGACAATCGATACGCGGCAAGTGCCTCGGCGTTTCGGCCGCGCGCGGCGGCGACCTCGGCGTTCACTCGTCCAAAATCAAAAAGACGCCACCGCAGGCCGAGGACACCTTGCCACTGATTGGCTCCCCCAGAAAATACTTCTCCACTTGAAGTCGTTGCCGTCCCGAGCAGGCCACTGAGTGAGAATTTGGGATAGTATTCCGCGAGTGCCGCGCCGATGCGCGCATTGGACGCCTTGAGCTTGCGATCTGCGACTACCAAGTCCGGTCGACGGCGGATTAAATCCGCGGGGCCACCCGCGTTCGCGATTGCGGGCGCATTTGGGATCGGCGCCGCAATCGCCAATTCGGCGCGGTACGTACCGGGCTCTGCACCAAGCAGGACATCCAGCGCGTTGAATGCGGCGTCAAGCCCCAGGTTGAGCACCGGGAGCGTCGCTTCGACTTGCGCAAGAGCGCCCCGAGACTGTTGCAACTGCAAATCGGCTGCCACCCCCTTGGAATATTGCAGCTCGATGGTCCGCACAAGTTGCTCCTCCTTCCGGATCTGTTCAGTCGCGATATCTATTCGCGCTTGTAGACCTCGAATCGTCACGTAGACGTCCGCCGTTTGAGCAACTACGGCAAGTTGTGCGGCGGCGACATCGCCGCGTGCCGCTTGATACAAAGCGCGCGCGCTTTCGCGGCTGCGCCGCAAGCCCCCGAAAAGATCAATTTCCCAGCTTGCACCGACATCGGCGTCGAATAAGTCGCCGTTTCGACTAAATCCCGGTGACGCGTTCAACAGCTCACCGACTGGTGTTTCAACGGAAAGACGCGCCCGCGCTGCATCGCCGCTGATCTGTCCTGCCGGCAGCAACGCCGCAGTAGCTGACTGCAATGAGGCTCGAGCCACACTCACCCGAGCGACCGCTTGGGCAAGATCGAGGTTTTCATCAAGTGCCTTACCGATAAGGCGTGTCAACTCGTCATCTTCAAACCCTTGCCACCACCCTGCCATCTCGGGTGCACTGATCGTCGCGTGGCGCGCGTCGACCGCTGGTTGAGCCATATAGTGCTCCCGCGAAGGTCCTGCCGGACGCACATAGTCCGGGCCGATCGCACAGCTGGTGAAAACTAAAGTTGAGCTAAAAATCGCGAAGGTAAATGTCCGCTTCGGCAATCGCATGATGCGTGGTCTCTTCGGCAAGGAATGGTGACGAATATACAGATAGGTCACTCGTTGTCAAGGAGCGCCTAAGATGTTACCGTACGGACATGTCCATCGACGCCGCTCCTCAATCACCACCTGGTCATCGTGGTCCTGCGGATCACGCTATTCGCGAACAGATCATTTCGGCTGCCAGCGAACACTTCAAGCATTTCGGTTACGGCAAGACGACGGTCTCGGATCTGGCCAACGCAATTGGCTTTTCGAAGGCTTACATCTACAAGTTCTTTGACTCCAAGCAAGCGATTGGCGAGGTAATTTGTGCGCAGTGCCTCGACAAAGTGAGTGCGGCTGCGCAGGAAGCCGCTGTATCGGGACGGACGTCCGCTGAAAAATACCGCAAATTCTTTCGCGCGATCGTCGAGACGACCGCCAATCTCCTTTTCCACGAGCGACGACTCTACGACATCTCCGCACATTCCATCGCCGAAAAATGGCCGTCGGCGGTTGCCTACAATGAGAGCGTGCTAGCGATGCTGCGGCAGATTATTCTCGAAGGCCGTGAGAACGGCGAGTTCGAACGCAAGACACCGATTGACGAAACTTCGCGCGCCATTTTTCAGGTCATGCAGCCTTTTATCAATCCTCTGATGTTGGTGCATAACCTCGACCTCGTGCCCGACGGCGCGTCCGAAGTTGCCAATCTGGTCCTGCGAAGCTTATCGCCGTAATCATGACTAGTGACGAGTTGACACTATAGTCACTGGTTGGCTACAGTAATGGCGTTCTTTAGCTTTTTGGACGCTCATGTTTCACCCCCTACGCGCCTTCCTCTTGTTGCTTGTGAGTAGCTGGTTCTTCGTCCTTTCGGCTTGCAGTCGGGGTAACGCGCAAGTGGACCCCCGCACGCTCGCGCCGTTGGTTCGTACTGCGATGGTCGGCGATGCTCCCCGTGCCACCAATCGATTCACCGGCGTCATTTCTGCGCGCGTGCAGAGCGACTTGGGTTTTCGCGTTCCGGGGAAAATCGTGGAGCGCCGCGTAGACACGGGCCAACGCGTTCGCCGCGGTCAAACGCTAATGCGCATTGATCGCACCGATTATGCCCTTGCCATGGCGGCAAGTACCGCAACCGTGGCAGCGGCGCGCGCACGCGCGGTGCAAACGAGTTCCGATGAACAGCGCTATCGTGACTTGGTCTCCGCTGGCGCTGTTTCCGCTCTTACTTACGATCAGGCGAAAGCAGCTGCCGATGCAGCGCAGGCTCAACTCGAGGCGGCGCAGGCACAAGTCGCAGTCGCACAGAATGAAGCGGGCTACTCTGTCTTGCTCGCCGATGCTGACGGCATAGTCGTTCAGACTCTCGCAGAACCCGGTCAAGTGGTCGCGGCTGGGCAAACCGTAGTCCGTCTCGCCCACGCCGGACCTCGCGAGGCCGCGGTAAGTTTACCCGAAACGCTTGCCCCAAATTTGGGCTCAACTGCACGGGCAACCCTATTTAATAGCGGATTCGAGTGCTCGGCCAAACTCAGGCAACTGTCGAATGCCGCCGATCCGCAAACCCGAACATTTGAAGCTCGCTACGTATTGGACGGCTGCGCAGCGGATACTCCACTCGGAACGACCATCACCATTGCAATACCCGATACGCGCATTGCCGGCGCGCTGCAGGTGCCGCTGGGGTCGATCTACGATTCCGGCAAGGGACCCGGTGTTTGGCTGGTAGACGGCAGTACTTCAAGAGTCTCGTGGCGCCCTATCAAGCTTGCGTCCGTTGATGGCGAGAACGCGAGTGTCGTGAGCGGTCTAAATCCCGGCGATCGGTTTGTCGCGTTGGGCGCTCATCAACTTCATCAAGACGAAACAATCCGCTCGGCGCCGACGGCCGGAATGGCCGAGTGAGCTTCAATCTTTCCTCATTGGCGGTGCGTCAGCATGCCGTGACGCTGTTTGTGATCATCGCCATCTCAGTTTCCGGCGCTTTCGCATTCCTTAAATTAGGCCGCGCTGAAGACCCGAGCTTTACGATTAAGGTGATGACGATTGTCACCGCGTGGCCAGGTGCGACCGCGCGCGAGATGCAAGATCAAGTGGCCGAACCTCTCGAAAAGCGTCTTCAAGAACTCACGTGGTATGACCGTAGTGAGACGTTTACACGGCCAGGCCTCGCATTCACCACCCTCACGCTAAGAGACAACACGCCGCCAAGTGTCGTTGCGGCAGAGTTTTATCAAGCCCGCAAAAAGATGGGCGACGAGGCACCTCGATTGCCACGGGGCACTGTCGGGCCTTTCATCAACGACGAATATTCGGATGTGACCTTTGCCTTGTATGCACTCAAAGCGCGAGGGGAGCCGCACCGACTTCTTGTTCGTGAGGCGGAATCAGTTCGTCAACGACTGCTGCATGTCCCTGGTGTCAAGAAGATCAACATCATCGGTGAGCGTCCGGAGCGCATATTTGTCGAGTTTTCCTATGCGCGCTTGTCAAATCTGGGCATATCTGTTCGCGACATCTTTGCCGCTCTCGCCGCGGAGAACGTCGTGACCCCCGCGGGGTCGATCGAAACAACGGGGCCCGAAGTCTTGCTTCGCCTCGACGGCGCTTTCGATGATCTGCAATCCATTAAGGACACGCCCATCGTCGCGCACGGACGCACCGTCAGGCTGTCGGATATCGCGAGTGTCACCCGCGGGTATGAAGATCCCGCCACATTTCTCATCCGTCACGATGGCGATCCAGCTATCGTTCTGGGCGTCGTCATGCGAGAGCGGTGGAATGGCCTTGATCTTGGCAATTCGCTTGCCAAAGAAATCGCCGCGATCTCCGCCGAGATGCCGCTGGGGTTGTCTCTGACAAAAATCACCGACCAAGCCGTCAATATCACTGAATCGATCGACGAATTCATGCTCAAGTTCTTCGTCGCGCTCGCGGTAGTTATCGTCGTGAGCCTCATTAGCTTGGGGTGGCGCGTAGGTATCGTCGTTGCCGCCGCAGTGCCGCTGACGCTCGCAGGTGTATTTCTGATCATGTTAGTGACCGGTCGAGACTTCGACCGAATCACTTTAGGGGCGCTCATTCTGGCGTTGGGACTCTTGGTCGATGACGCGATCATCGTGATAGAAACCATGGTTGTAAAAATGGAAGAAGGCCTCGATCGCATCAACGCATCTGCGCAAGCATGGAACCTGACGGCCTCGCCTCGTCTTGCGGGCGCGCTAGTCACTGCACTCGGTTTGATGCCCGTGGGTTTTGCCGCATCGACTGCCGGAGAATACGCGGGCAACATATTTTGGATCGTCGCTTTTGCCCTTATCATTTCTTGGCTGGTGGCAGGCGCCTTTACACCCTATCTCGGCGTGAAACTACTCCCGAACATCAAACCCATTGAGGGGGGACACGCCGCCATCTATGGGACACCGCGTTACAACCAGCTGCGTAGCCTTATCAGTGGGGCGGTAACCCACAAGTTGAAGGTCGTCGTGACGGTCGTCGGCGTATTCCTGGTGGCGGTGTTTGGGATGAGCTTGTTGAAACAGCAATTCTTTCCCCTATCTGACCGACCTGAGGTTCTTGTTGAGGTACAGATGCCGGAAGGCACGAGCATCGAACAGACCAGCGCAGCGACGGCAAAAGTCGAGGCGTGGCTTAAGAAACAGCCAGAGGCCAAAATCATTACCAGTTACATCGGCCAAGGAGCTCCCCGCTTCTTTTTGGCGATCTCGCCGGAGCTTCCTGATCCCGCATTTGCGAAAATTGTGATTTTAACGCCGAACGAAAAGGCTCGGGATGCCCTTAAGAACCGGGTTCGCGAGGCCGCGGCCGCCGGTCTCGCACCGGAAGCGCGGGTACGCGCAACACAAATTGTTTTCGGCCCCTATCCTCCGTTTCCCGTGGCTTTTCGCGTCATGGGACCGGACGTCGCGAAGGTACGAGCCGTTGCGGAACAGGTTCGCCAGGTGATGCTCAAGAACTCGCACATGCGTACGGTCAATACGGATTGGATGGAGCGCGTTCCGAGCGTCCATTTTGTCCTCGATCAGAACCGATTGGCGTCGATCGGACTCACCTCCCATGATGCCGCGGAGCAACTCCAATTCTTACTGACTGGGGTTCCCGTCACCCAGGTGCGCGAAGACATTCGCACAGTCGAAGTCGTGGCAAGGAGCGCCGGGGTCGAGCGGCTCGACCCCGCGAGCCTCCGGGCGTTCACTCTCACAGGAAGCGCGGGACAGCGCGTTCCGCTTCAGCAATTCGGCAGCGTTGAGGTGCGCATGGAAGATCCGATCATGCACCGCCGTGATCGGACACCGACGATTACCGTGCGCGGCGACATCAGCGAGGACGTACAACCGCCCAACGTATCAATGGAGATCCAAGCCGCCATTCAAC
>WNFI01262532.1_pt1 | contig 13958 bp, 15 predicted proteins | sample 5400471 | NCBI WGS metagenome assembly WNFI01 (sample SAMN13153348, study PRJNA577476) | soil metagenome | isolation source: 100 cm saprolite on Douglas fir-dominated hillslope | place: USA:California | collected 2013-09-17 | reverse complement strand
CGCCAGCATACGAACGGCGTATCAAGGTACGGCCCAAGCTTTCCAGGCTTCGCTCGCTAACGAGCTCATTCTGATCCTTGCGGCATTGATTACCGTCTACATCGTGCTGGGAGTTCTTTACGAGAGCTACATTCATCCCATCACGATTCTATCGACACTACCTTCGGCGGGTGTCGGCGCGATCCTCGCCCTGTTACTGTTCCGTGAAGATCTCGGGGTCATCGCGTTGATCGGAATTATTCTTCTGATCGGCATCGTCAAAAAGAACGCGATCATGATGGTCGATTTCGCACTCGATGCGGAGCGAACCAGTGGGAAAGCGCCCTTCGAAGCGATTTACCAGGCGTGCCTCCTGCGGTTTCGCCCGATCATGATGACGACGATGGCCGCCCTTTTCGGCGCCGTCCCGCTCGCCCTCGGAACCGGCACGGGCTCCGAACTCCGGCGACCGTTGGGCATCACGATCATCGGCGGCCTCGTCTTGAGTCAGATCCTCACCCTCTACACCACCCCCGTCATCTATCTCTGGTTCGATCGCCTCGCGCAGCGTTTCGGAAAGAAAACCGTCAAAGAGATCGAAGAGGAAATCGTCGCCGAACCTGTCATCGCAAAATGAACCCAAAGAAATTCGAGCATGCTATCCGTGAAGATTTTAAAAGCAGAGGACTCGGAGGGGAAGCGAGGTCACAGAGGTATTTAAAAAATCCTTAGATTTCTCTGCGCCCTCTCCTCCCCCTCCGAGCCCTCTGCGTTCCCCTCCGTGGCTTAACTCATCACTCGCCACTCGTCACTCATCACTTTCCGCAATGAACATATCCGAGCCCTTCATCCGCCGGCCGGTGGCCACGACGCTGCTCATGATCGCGTTGGCGTTGGCGGGTTCGCTCGCGTTTTATGAATTGCCGATCTCGCCTTTGCCCGAGGTCGATTTCCCCACCATCACCGTTACGACCGTTTTGCCGGGAGCCAGTCCGGAGACGATGGCTTCTTCCGTTGCCACTCCGCTCGAGCGTCAGTTTGGGCGGATTGCAGGCGTTACCGAAATGACTTCGGCAAACTTACTGGGTGTCACGACGATCACATTACAATTCGAACTGGACCGGGACACCGATGCGGCCGCGCGGGAAGTCCAAGCGGCGATCAATGCGGCGCGGGGAAATCTGCCGCAAAATCTTCCGAATAGTCCGAACTACAGGAAAGTAAATCCAGCGGATTTTCCGATCATGATTTTGACGCTGACTTCGGAGACGCTCGATCGCGGCCAGATGTACGATGTCGCTTCAACTCTCTTGCAGCAGAAGCTCGCTCAGTTAGAGGGAGTGGGACAGGTGAGTGTGGGCGGCGCCTCTTTACCCGGTGTCCGGGTTGAAATAAATCCGACTGCTCTAAATAAGTACGGGCTCGGTTTGGAGGACGTGCGGACCGTTCTCGCGAGCGCGAATGCAAATACGCCAAAGGGAAATTTTTCCGATAGCACGCGCACCTGGAGTATCGGCGCGGACGATCAGTTGTTTACAGCCGCTCAATACAAACGCCTGATCCTTGTGTATCGTAATGGCGCTCCCGTGCGATTGAGCGATGTCGCTGATGTCGTCGATTCGGTCGAAGACAAACGCAATTCCACCTACTTGAACGGCAAGCCAGGAATCAATCTCGACATCAGACGTCAACCACGGGCCAATATCATAGAAACGGTCGATCGCATTAAAGCGCTATTGCCTTCGCTTCAGGCTGCCGCCCCTGCCTCCATCAAAATCAATATATGGATGGACCAGACCGTGACCATCCGAGCGTCGATCAATGAAGTGGAGAAGTCGCTGATCTTTTCCGTCGTACTCGTTATCTTGGTGGTCTTTGTCTTTCTACGGAGCGTTCGGGCGACACTTATCCCTAGTATTGTCGTTCCTGTTTCTCTCATTGGCACCTTCGGCGCCATGTACCTTTTAGGTTATAGCCTGAACAACATCTCGCTTATGGCGGTGACGGTGGCCACTTGTTTTGCGGTCGACGATGCCATTGTCGTAATTGAAAACATCACACGTTATCTCGAACAGGGCATGACACCGATGCGAGCCGCCCGGCGTGGTGCGGAAGAAATCGGATTCACCGTACTGACGGTGAGTATTTCTCTCGTTTCGGTCTTTATTCCATTGCTGCTGATGGGCGGCATTATCGGGCGTCTGTTCCGCGAGTTTGCCGTGACTCTTGCTGCAGCGGTCGGCATCTCGATGATCATCTCGCTCACCGTCACCCCCGTGCTTTGCTCGAGGCTCCTGAAAAGGCCGAAAGACGAATCCCATGGGCGGATCTATCGTTTCACAGAGCAAATTCTGGAGCGTATCCACGGAGCCTATAAAATAAGTCTGACGGCGATCTTGCGCCACCCAGCCATTACGCTGACGGCGACGCTGGTGGTCATCACACTTAACATCTATCTCTTTATTCGTATCCCCAAAGGTTTTTTCCCTCAGCAGGATACAGGCAGAATTCAGGGGACGATCCTGGGAGATCAGTCTGCCTCGTTTGAGGCGATGGACACGCGAGTGGCTCGCATGATTGACATCGCCAGAAAGGATGAGGCCGTCATGACCGCCTTCGGCCAGACTGGCCAATGGGCTGGTAGCGGCGGTGTGGGCAATGGTTCAGCTATGAACAACGGGCGGATGTCGGTTACATTGAAGCCGTGGGATCAACGTCATGGCGTCACCGCTGATCAAGTCATCGCTCGTTTGCGTCCGCAACTTTCGAAGGAATCCGGCGTCACGGTATTTCTGCAGTCGGTGCAGGACATTCGCATTGGTGCACGACAAGCCAGTGCGCAGTTTCAATACACCCTGCAAAGCGAGAATTTGGCCGAGTTGACCGAATGGGCTCCGCGTCTCGTCCAGAGGCTGCGGTCCGTGCCACAGATCGTTGACGTCAACAGCGACCAGCAAAACCGAGGATTGCAGCAAATGGTCGAGTATGATCGTGCGACCGCTTCGCGCCTGGGCATTTCGACCCAACTGATCGATAGCACACTGTACGATGCCTTCGGTCAGCGTCCTGTTTCAACGATGTATGCTTCACTCAACCAATACCACGTCATCATGGAAGTGGCGCCGGCGTTGACGAGGAACCCGGAATCCCTCCGCGATATTTACGTGCGGCCACCGAAAGGTGACCCGGTTCCGCTCAGCGCCATCGCACACTACGAACCCTCGACCGCCCCGTTGTCCGTGAATCACCAGGGACAGTTTCCGGCGATTACAATTTCATTCAACCTTGTGCCCGGAGTCGCCTTGGGCGATGCGGTGGGATTTATCTCTGCCGCCGAAAAGGATATTCATCTTCCTGCGACGGTTCACGGTAGCTTTCAAGGGACCGCGGCCGCCTTCCAGGCATCGCTCAAAAGTCAGCCGCTGCTGATCGCGGTGGCGCTTTTCACGGTCTATATCGTATTGGGCGTTCTTTACGAAAGCACCGATTATTCTCCTGATCGGCATCGTGCAAAAGAACGCGATCATCATGATCGATTTCGCGCTCGCGGCCGAGCGCAAGGAGAACAAGCCGCCGCAAGAAGCGATCTACGAGGCGTGCCTGCTGCGATTCCGCCCGATCCTTATGACGACGATGGCTGCTTTGCTGGGCGCGCTTCCCTTGGCGCTCGGCTCGGGAACCGGTGCGGAATTGCGCCAGCCGCTCGGCATCACGATTATCGGCGGTCTGATTGTCAGCCAGATGCTCACTCTCTATACGACTCCAGTGATCTACCTGTACCTCGATCGCTTGCGCCTTTGGTTCGCGCGTATACGCGGCAAAGCGACTCCCGAGTTGCATCCCGTGACGGTGTCATAACCCGGCGCTCTTGAGGTCGCGCATCCCTTCCTCGGAGGCCTCCAGCGGTCCGAAGGTAGGGCGTGACCGCTGAGCACGCCGTCGCGCGGAATACCTCCAAAGTCGTCGCTATTTCCGAAGCGATGATAAGCGCGCTGGCCCCAATCCGATCCCTTCCACCGGACACCTTTCACCCCCCAGCCACGTATCCCACGCCAACGCGCCGCCCATCGTTGTAAGGCTAGCGGATTTAAACCGGGCGAATTTAAATCCTATAACATTACAACGACCGATATCCGAACGCCGAGCATTTCATCCCAAACCCTTAGCCTACGTGTCGGCAGCGCGCTGCTACCATGACGTATGATTTGCAAAAGTGACGATCCGCCAGATCCGGACGCTGCAGGCCAGCGGCCTGCGCTCCCATAGATATCCATCTCATCTAAATACCACTCCGAGTCGGTATTAGACGACGCAGTTACGCTGCGGTTTTGTCTTTAGCTTCCAAGGGCTTTGCAGCCCGAAGCTTAATCGGCTTTGGGAGCAGGCGTCTGGAACGTGCCAAGTGGGACGAAAGATAGGCCGGAGCCACTGCTGACACGTAGTCGATAAATTGGAGGACAGAGTTGATGACCATGGGGTGGGGTGTCGTGATTTTGATCAACTGCTCGTAGGATCGCCCGAGTAAATGATGCCATAGACCCGCATCTGATAGTTGCTCTTGGTCACCCAGACATTGTCGGCGTCGGTGTTGTGATCGCCTTTGGCCACAAATCCCTCGGCACGCTTAGCGATCAAGCGGTGCGTGACAGGCTGATTGATGGCCGGATGGATGTAAGTCACGATGTCGCCGACGCGGAGATCGTCAAACGACGCCGGCTCCATCAAAAGGTAAGAGTGTTCGCTCAGGACGGGTTGCATACTCCCCGTGGCGGCGACCGATTTGATCACGGAGCCTTTGACGAAAAGATTCGAGCCGTAGGCGGCCTTCAGCGCGTTGTCTTTGGTCAGTGAAGACGTCGGGGCGGGCAGTCCTTTGCCCGAGCCGCGGCTGAAAATACCGGAAGCGACGGTGGTCTGAATCGCAGAGCGCTCGGTGAGCTTGCCGTTCACCAAAGTCGCGAAGGTCTTTTCCTTTTCGGCCAATTCTTGCTTCAGGCGCGCGATGTCTGCGGTGAGCGACGTCACCTCATTGATCCCCTGAGCGTCCGCCGCGCGCATTTGCACGGTATTGATTAGCGCAACGGCGGCGCCGAGGAAAATGCCGGCAACTCGCCCCTTCGCTCGCCAGAGCTGGCGAGCACCAAAAGATTTGGAGTTGGAGGAAAGTTGCGACATGGACCGTGTTCGATTTGAACAGGCCCATCCTACTGATTTGTAATGCGTTTCGGTATCAGGGTACCCCCTATTTTTGGCTACGGAAAAACCGTAGAAAATAACTCAAAAAACACCAAAAAAGCCCTTAAGTGGGAGTAACTTAAGACGATTAGGGCCGATGCATTTTTTGGAGGGGGATATAACGGAGGGCGGAAGTCGGAGGTCGGGGAGCGGGCATGGAGGAGACGTGGGGGCGATGCCGGGGTGAGCCGACGCGTCCCTGCGGCGGTATCGCGCAACTCGGACGGATGTCAAATGCCGCCGGCGGGAACGCGTCAGCCCACCTCATCCTGCTGTGCCTCTGCTACGGCGCTTAAACCTCGGGTGCGATCAGGCCGCTGCGCATTGCGTAGCGCACCAGGCCGGCGACGTCGTGGATGCCGAGCCGGTCCATCAATTGGGCGCGGTGCGTCTCGACGGTTTTGCCGCTCAAGTTGAGCAAGAACGCGATTTCCTTGGTGCTTTTGCCATCAGCGATCAGCTGCAAAATTTCGCGCTGCCGCGGGGTGAGGGGATCGGGCGCATGCGGCGGCGCCGCTGGAGGTGCGACGGGTGCAGCAATCGATGCGGGCACCGGAGCACGAGCCGGGGCTTTTCCTCCACTGCGGCCGAGGTAGTGCTCAATCAAATACTTCGAAATGGCCGGGCTCAGATAAGTGTCTCCGCGACTCACGGCTTGTAAGGCCATATCCAGCTCCGATGTTGCGGAATCTTTTAAAAGATATCCGGACGCACCCGCACGGAGGGCTTGCAGAACGTAATCCTCACCCGTGTGCATCGATAGGATAATCACCTTTGCCTCGGGCACCTCCTTGGTCAGCCGCGCGGCGGCTTCGAGGCCGTTGATACCGGGCATGGTGATGTCCATGAGAACGAGATCAGGTCGGAGTTTTTTTGCTAACTCGATCGCCTCTGCGCCATCACTGGCTTCACCGACGATCGTGAGGTCCGGCATCTTTAGCGTGAGAATTTTCTCTATCAAAATACGCAATCCGGCGCGCACGAGCACATGGTCGTCTACCAATAAAATTTTGCGCGTGCTGTTCATACTGAAAACGCGGGGAGCGAAAATGTACTGAGGGGAAAAATCGCTTTGATTTCGGTGCCGTGTCCTTCGCTTGAACTGAGATAAGCGGTGCCGCCCATTAAGGACGCACGTTCTTGTATTCCCAAAATGCCGAGGCTCCCGCCGGACTGCGCACGGCTCTGCGCCGCTTTGGGATCGAATCCTTTTCCGTTGTCGCGGACGGAGCAAGCGAGGGATCGAAACGGCCCAGAAAGGGATCGGCTTCGAGTCGCGCATGGGCTGAGGAAATTTTGCCATGCTGTTGGACGAGCCACCGCAATGCCGGCACCAAGCCTAGATCATCGAGCACCGGTGGGCGCAGATCCAGGGACAGCGACCTGATTTGCGCGATCAATCGATCCATGTAAGCGATGCATTCGCTTAGCTTGACCGAAAGATTCGCTGGGTCGGGAAATTGTTGGAGGGACTGAAGACTGATTTTTGCCGCGGTCAGTGTCTGGCCAATTTCGTCATGCAATTCGCGGGCAAGATGGCGTCGCTCGGTTTCCTGCACGTGAATCAGCCGTCGCGAGAGAGCCTGCAGCCGTTCCATCATCTGTTCGCGCTCAGTGTCCGCGGCGTTGAGCGCGACGGCCTGTTCGGCCTCTCGGAGCGCGCGTTGTACCACCTGAGGCAAGCGCGAGAGGTTATTCTTCGAAACGTAGTCCGCGGCGCCACGCCTAAGCGACTCGACCAGAAAATCTTCATTCGCCTGTCCGGAGATAAAAATGAACGGCGCCTGGCCACCGCTTTCCTTGTAAAGGGATAGCGCCTGCAGACCGTCGAATTTTGGCACCAAGACATCTGCAAAAACGAGGTCGTGCGAATTCAACTTGAGCTTGGCGAGAAATTGTTCGCGGGTCTCGACCCGTTCGAACTCTCCTGTGATTCCCGCATCCGCCAAACATTCACGCAAGATGAGCGTATCCTCCGGGTCATCTTCGAGGTGGAGAATGCGTAAGGAAGCAGGCATCAGCGGAGGACTAAAGTCTAGCGGACCCGACCCCTGCGACAAGAACGGAAATGGAGCGAAAGAGAGGTTTCCGTGAGATGTGATTAGGAAATCATTCGCGCCAGCATCCGCCTCGATTTGCGGGGCGCTTTATTCGCGTTTCCAATACACGAGCGTACATAGCGCGGCCATGGCGATCGTGGGCGCGATCACCCAGAGAGGATCGATCGGTACATGCCAATGGTTGATAGCCCACACGACGAGTGCACACTTTACCCCGATGAGGATCCAACCGGCCGCGATCACGCGTTCCAGCCGCCGACTCCGGGCGCTTCTATGGCGTATCGTAACCTCTTTGATGAAGGCTTGATTGTAGTTCGTCTGAACGGAAGGCTTGCGCGAAAGAAACTGGAATAGGTTCGCGAACATATTCCCAACATACCGCAAAACGCCCAAATTGAAAGCGTCGTCGCCAATTGGCTTTGGAGCTGCTTGGCTGGGATTCTCGCGACAAAACAGAGATCGTTAACGGCTGATCAATCTTTCTCCTATGAATAAAAAAAACCTGGTTCTTGTCCTTATGCTTAGTCTCACGGCTTCGTTTACGTGGGCCGACGCTCCCGCACAAGTCGTCATGCCGGCCGAGAGCACGGCTTTGATCGCCAAAGGCGTAGGCGTTCCCGCGGGCCGGGCCTATTTTTGGACCAGCGGCACCGGACCCACCGTCATCAAGAAAGACGGCGCGACGACGTATGAGCGCATGGGAGATACCTACAGCCAGGGGTCTCTACTCTGCAGAACATCGAAAAAATTTTGACTGCACAGGGCCTCACGATGAAGGACGTTATCTTTCTGCGCGTGTTCGTCGCCCCGGATCCCGCGAAAGGCGGAAAGCAAGATTACCAAGGTTGGTTTAAGGCGTATGGCGAATTCTTCAACAATGAGAAGAATCCAGTGAAAACGGCTCGTTCCACGGTCGGCGTGCAGAGCTTGGTTTCGCCCGATTGGTTTCTTGAGGTCGAAGCAGTCGCGCTCTATCCAGAGAAGAAGTAATCCAAAACCCTGCGATTGTTCTCTCCATGCGTTTCTCCGACATCTCCGTTATTTTTGCTGCGGCCAGTCTTGCTTGCGCGCCTGTATTGAAAGCTCAGTCCATCGTCCTTGAACCCCCGGTGGAAAAACTCGATCCGGATATCCAAAAGATTGTCTCTGAAATTTCCGCCGATCGGATCGAGGCGACGATTCGCAAGCTCGTATCGTTTCAGACGCGCCACACGATGTCGGATACAACCAGCGCAAGCGTCGGAATCGGTGCCGCGCGCAATTGGATCAAAGGGGAGATGGACCGCTACAGCAAGGAGTCGGGCGGTCGGCTTCAGGTGGCGTTCGACAGTTTTATCCAACCGCCGACGGCGCCACGCGTGATGCATGAAGTCGAAATCGTGAATGTGGTCGCCACGCTCCCCGGCAAGCAGCCTGAGTCGACGAACCGTGTTTATGTGGTGAGCGGACACTATGATTCGCGGTCGTTGAATCCCATCGTGCCGGACAAGAATGCGCCGGGTGCCAACGATGATGCTTCCGGCACCGCGGCGGTGATGGAACTGGCGCGCGTGATGTCGAAATATGAATTCAACGCGACGATCATTTTTATGACCGTGGCGGCGGAGGAGCAGGGGTTGCTGGGCGCCAGGCATTGGGCCAACCAGGCCATGAAAAACCACATCGACGTGGAAGCGATGTTGGACAACGACATCATCGGCAGTTCGATGGCCGATAACGGGCGCAGAGATAACAACCATGTGCGGCTTTTTGCCGAAGGGGTTCCACCTGCGCAGCCGATATCCGATGCGGTTTTGACCCAAATTAAAACCGGCGGTGAAAACGATTTTCCAACCCGCCAGCTCGCGCGTGCGATTCGCGAGGCTGCTGTCACGTACGTGCCGGCGATGAACGTGCAGATCATTTATCGGAGAGATCGGTTTCTCCGCAGTGGCGATCACTCGCCTTTTCTCGATGACAATTTTGCCGCAGTTCGATTCACCGAGCCCAACGAAAACTACCGTCATCAACACGAAGATCCGCGCGTGGAAAACGGCATCCAGATTGGCGACCTTCTGGAGTTCGACGATTTTGCCTACATCGCCAACGTGGCTCGTGTGAACGCCGCGTCTCTGGCCATTTTTGCTCGCGCTCCCGCGTCTCCGAGCAATGTCGAAGTGGAAACGGTAAAACTGGAGAACGATACGAACCTCCGTTGGGACGCGAACAAAGAGCCGAATTTGGCCGGATATCGGATCGTATGGCGCGACACCACTTCGCCATTCTGGGAGCACAACGCCTGGGCCGGAAAGGACACGCACTTCACGGTCAAAGGACTTTCCAAAGATAACTACATTTTTGGCGTCGAAGCGGTCGACGCCGACGGCCACGCCAGTCCCGCCGTTTATCCTCGTCCGCTTAAAGCACCGGCGCCTACGCCGTCCAAATGAGACGAATGTTTTGGCCGACTCAGATATACCGGAAGCGCGAGCATCGATTTTGTGCTATTTTGAGTAATAAATTTTTCTATAAAATGCATCACAGCTTTATTTTAGTACCCGTTGTTTACGGGCTGATTTGTTGCTCTGAGCTTTCGCATTAAGCCTGCAAACGTGTTCCGAAAGAGCCTATCATAGGGTTCGTTCGAGCACTGAGTTTTTTAACCGCACGGAGCCGCCCTCGACCTCGTGCATTGCCACCATGATCGCATTGTTTTCTGGAACCTTTTTCTTCGCCGCCACCATGGCGACACGGGTTCCGTTTCTTCAGAAAATTGGGCATCTCGGGTTTAGCTTTCTGTTGCTTTTCGTCCTTTTTACACCGCTTGAGCATTTCTTCGCGGTTCGTCCCGGGCAAAAAGTTTTCCGCGCGCAATGGTGGAGCGATGCGGTTCACTTTTTCCTCAACAATTTCATCACTCAAGCGATCTTCGCATTGGGCGCGCTCGGCGTTATTTCGTTGATCGGTCCGTGGGTCCCGACCGCATTTCGCGCGGCGGTGGCAAGCCAGCCGCGCATTCTGCAATTTCTCGAAGCTTTGTTGCTGGCCAATCTCGGCTCTTACTGCGCCCACCGTCTAGCCCATACAGTGCCGTTTCTTTGGCGGCTGCACGCGATCCATCACAGCGTGGAGGAAATGGACTGGCTGGCGGCGGCGCGGCTTCATCCGCTCGATCAGGGAATCGAACGAACCTTTACTATTATCCCGCTGTTTATTTGCGGGTTCACCAAGGAGACGCTCGGCGGTTATATTGTCTTTGCCGCAATCCAGGCAATTTTCATCCACGCAAACATCCGCCTCAATTTAGGCCCGTTGAAGTGGGTCATAGGCACACCCGAGTTTCACCACTGGCATCACTCGAATCATCCGGAGGCCTACAACAAGAACTTTGCGGGAGGAATGCCGTTCCTTGATTGGGTCTTTGGCACACTGCACCTCCCAAAAAACGAACATCCTTCGCGTTACGGTCTCGATGAGCCGATTCCGAAAACGTGGTGGAAACAAATGACCTGGCCATTTCAGAGAACGAAATCGAGTACGATTTAGCAGCCGGCTTGCTTCGTATTTCCAGTGCTGTTTAAACGCGCGGCTGAAATCGTTAGGGTGACGATAGCCCAGCGCGTAGGCGATTTCCTTCACCGAGTTTTGACCGGCAGACAATTTTTCGTGCGCCCATTGCATGCGCCAGCTGAGCGCGAAGGCGCGCGGACTTTTCCCGCTGCGTTCATGAAAAAGCCGCTTGAGGGACGCTTCGGAAATTTGCAGGTACTCGCACAAACGCTTCACGGGCTCCAACTCGTCGATGTGATTGCGGATATACTGCACGGCCAGATTGAAGCGAAAATCCGCATTGGCTGAGCTTTTATGGTCGCGTGCTTCGAGCAACGTCAGGTCGAGCTGGATGCGTGCCGCGCGTAGTTCGAGCATGCTCCGTTCACTCGCCACCGCGACGGCGCGATGAGAGTCGGAACTCAGCGTCGCGACACGACGCAAAAGGTCTTTTTCCAAAGTCAGCTTCAGGAATCCGGCCGCCTCCGGCTGCAGAGCCGAATGGCTCGGGAGGGTTTGCCAAATCCACGTGAGAATACGGCACCGGCTTTTGGGCAAATCGATATGGCCCACCGGACAATCCGGATGCGCAATGCAAACAAAGCCGGGATGCGTTTTGAGTTTTCGCCCTTGGATGAGCAGGGTAGGCGAACCCTCCAACACGACAAAATAGTGCCACCCTTCATGCAGCGAAGGCTCGATCGGTTCATTTCCGTACCAACGGTAGCCCCAGGAAAGATAAAGCAGGTCGAACGTAGACGTCTGGGCAGCGTGCCAGTGCGGTCGACCTTTCGGAGGAAGCAGAAGCCGACGGTCAGGAGTAATTTCGATCATGGAATCAAATAGCAGAAACGCTCAATTTCGGGACATGCTAGGTGGAGCATGTCCGCGCAACAAGCTGTTTCATCGGCTGGAGCTATTGCGCAGGCCTTAGAGCCTTTCCCACAGGAAAATGCGGATATCTTTTGATAAAAACTCGGACGAAGGGAGAGAGATTAACCTATCCACGCGTGTGATACCCGCGCGAAATACCTCTGGCCAGCTCCAATTTAATAATTATAAAGAGCGTTTTCTCTGTCCCTGGCTAAGATAACTCCTTAAATTTCCCATCCCTTTTAACCCTCGTTTGTTGGTATGAAACTCCATTACGTCCCCGGCCCTGAAGAAACCAACACGCTCAGCACCGAGCGTCTCCGTGAGAAATTCCTCATTAGCGGTCTTTTCCAACCCGGTCAGTTGATTGCCCACTATACCGAACTGGATCGCATGATCGTCGGTGGGGCCGTGCCGCAGGGCGCGCCTCTTTCTCTTCCGTCATATAAGGAAACCGGAACGAGCTTTTTCCTCGAGCGTCGTGAGATCGGTATTCTTAACCTCGGTCAAACAGGTTCGATCAAAGTCGGCGGCCAGAGCTACGAACTGGGTACGCTCGATTGTTTATACGTCGGCCTTGGGGAGAAGGACGTCGTGTTCGAAAACGGTTCGGCCGGTCAGGCCGCATTCTATTTTGTGAGCACGCCCGCTCACGCGAAATACCCAACGGTCAAGGCAACCCGCGCTGAGGCGTTGGCCAATCCGATCGGGGATCCGGCCAAGGCCAATCGCCGTCGTATCTGCAAATTCATTCATGCGGACGGAATCAAAAGCTGCCAGCTTGTTCTAGGTTTTACCGAATTCGAACCGGGCAGCGTGTGGAACACGATGCCCCCGCACACGCACAGCCGCCGTACGGAAGTTTATCTGTATTTCGACTTGGGTGAACAAATTGTGGTTCACCTGCTCGGCGAACCAAAGGCAACCCGCCATATCGTGGTGCGCGACCGGGAAGTGGTGTTGTCACCATCGTGGTCCGTGCATTGTGGTGTGGGTACGGGCAGCTACCGGTTTGTGTGGGCCATGGGTGGCGACAATCAAATCTTTGCGGACATGGACGCCGTGCCGCTCAGCGAACTCCGTTAATTCGTCCTGCGATTTTAGAAAACACGAAACCAAGATGCCCGTATTGAAATCAAACCGGCCCGCTAAAGGCCCATTGATTCATCTCCGATCTTTTTAGATTTTCGCCGATCCCCTTTTTTCATGAGCTCCTTCCTCGAACAAAAATTTGGTCTGCGCGGTAAAGTTGCGCTCATCACCGGTGACCGCAATCGCAGCGGACCTTGGAAAGCGCGACGATGTGAAGCGGCTCGTGGCCGAGTCCATCGCCTGGCAGGGACACCTCGATATTTTAGTGAACAATGCCGGCATCATTCGGCGCACTCCTGCGGCTGATTACAGCGATGCCGATTGGGATGCCGTAATCGATGTGAATCTAAACGGTGTATTCACCGCTTGCCGCGAAGCCGGGCGTCACATGATCGCGCGCGGATCGGGCAAGATCGTCAACATCGCTTCGCTTCTGACATTTTTCGGCGGGATTACCGTGCCGGCCTACGCATCAAGCAAGGGCGCGGTGGGTCAGCTCACCAAGGCGTTGTCCAACGAATGGTCCGGCAAAGGCGTTCAAGTCAATGCGATCGCGCCCGGCTATATGCGCACCGATAACACCGCAGCACTCCAGGCGGATCCTGTGCGTTCGAAAGAAATTTTAAGCCGCATTCCTTCCGGGCGCTGGGGTGAAGCGTCGGACCTCGAGGGCGCGGTCGTGTTTCTCTCTTCAGCCGCTTCAAATTATCTCACCGGTCACGTAATGGTCGTGGACGGCGGATGGACCGCGCGTTAAGTTTACTGACCCCATGAAATTCCCCGCTTGGGCGCATTTCGCCCTTTTGTCTTTGCTGCTGACTGTGCCGGGATTGCGCGCCGATTTCGAAAAATGAACCCCAAGGTTGAACGGAAATTAGTTATCCCACCCATTTATTCACCTATGCCATCGTCTACTCCAGCTCCCAAAATCGGTCGTTATCGTTGGCGCATTCTTACCCTGCTTTTTCTTGCCACCACGATCAACTACATGGACCGCAGTATTCTTGGAGTGTTGGCTCCGACGCTGCAGTACAAAGTCTTTCATTGGTCAGACCAGGATTATGCCACGATCAACATCGCCTTCAAAGTCGCGTATGCCGCGGGCCTGCTCACGATGGGCGCGGTTGTCGACAAATTGGGAACGAAAATCGGTTATACGCTCTCGATCGTGACATGGAGTTTGTTTGGGCT
>WNFI01131191.1_pt1 | contig 13959 bp, 14 predicted proteins | sample 5400471 | NCBI WGS metagenome assembly WNFI01 (sample SAMN13153348, study PRJNA577476) | soil metagenome | isolation source: 100 cm saprolite on Douglas fir-dominated hillslope | place: USA:California | collected 2013-09-17 | reverse complement strand
CCCTCGAAGGCAACCGGCTGGCCGTCGAGCAGCGGCAGCAGGATCGACAGGTACTCGCTCATGTGCGTGGCCGGGGCGCCGAAGCTATAGCCGTACATGTCCTCGATCACGATCTTGTGCGACAGCCCGATGCCAAGGGTCAGCCGCGAGCCAAGCGCCAGCGCCGTCGTCAGCGCCTGCTGGGCGAGCACCGCCGGATGACGGGGATAGGTGGGGACGACGGCGGTGCCGATTTCGATCCCGGCGATGCCGCTGCCGGCGACCGCTAGTGCGGTCAGCGCGTCGAGGCCGAAAATGTTGGCCATCCAGGCCGAGGAGAAGCCGTCGTCGACGGCCACCAGCAGCTGGTCGCGTAGCAGGCTGAGCGCTTGGGGGGTCTGCGACTCCGTGAGGGACATTCCGATCCGCATCTGGATCTCCGATTCGCCGATGTTCACGATGACCGCTATGCCGGGGTATTGGATCAGTATCGGCTAGGGGAGTATAGATACATGGATTCGGGGCAAGCCGCGCCGTCCGGCGGCAGCAGGAAGCACGTGCGCAGGTCTGCTGGCACTGCCTCCGACAAGGAGCGAGCGGAGGCCAGGAAGGTGGCCGTCGGCGAAACGCATGGATCAGCACAAAACGGGCGGCGCAGGTCAGCGAGCCAAGCGCACGCGACTGCGGACGCGGATCGCCTGCAGTTCGACGCGGGGACGGTCGAAGGCGGGACCGTCGACGGGGCCGGCCGAGATGGCCTGGACCGCGCTGCCGAGGTTCTCTCCGGAGCCGGGCACGACAAACCCACGACGGAGGCCAGGCTCAGCCTTGTCGGGCAGCTGCCTGAACTGCCCGCAGACAGGTACCTGGACAGGGAGGAGAGCTGGCTGCGGTTCGCCCAGCGGGTGCTCGAGCTCGCCGAGGACCCGGATGTGCCACTCCTAGAGCGCGTCAGGTTCGAGTCCATCTTCGCCAGCGCCCTCGACGAGTTCTTCATGGTCAGGGTTGCCGGCCGCATCCGGCGGATGGCGACCGGCCTGCCAGTCGAGAGCGTGAGCGGCAAGGCACCTGACCAGATCCTGGAGAACACGCTGGATATGGCGCGAGACCTGGCAGATCGGCACGCCCGCTGCTTCGCTGACGGCCTGGTGCCCGCGCTGGCTGAATCAGGCATCGAGATCCTGCGCTGGAAGGAACTGCTGCCGAAGGAGCAGGCCAGGCTTTCGCAGCTCTTCAAGGAGCGGATCTACCCGGTGCTCACCCCGCTGGCCGTCGATCCTGCCCATCCGTTTCCGTTCATCTCCGGGCTGTCGCTGAGCCTCGCCGTCATGGTCGCGGATCCGACTAGCGGCTTGACGCTGTTCGCCAGGGTGAAGGTCCCCCCGCTGCTGCCCAGGTTCCTGACGGTCTCACCCAGCAGGTTCGTGCCGCTCGAGGACGTGATCGCGGCGCACCTGACAGATCTCTTCGCCGGGCTCGAGGTCATCGAGCACCACGCCTTCCGGGTCACGCGAATCCGCGACTTGGAAATTGACGAGGACGTCACCGAGAATTTGCTCCAGTCGCTCGAGCGAGAGCTGATGCGCCGCCGCTTTGAGCCCGCAGTCCGGCTCGAGGTCGAGGAGTCCATCTCCACCGAGGTACTCGACAAGCTCGTGACCGAGCTCGGCATCGACCACCGGGCGGTGTACCGGCTGCCAGGTCCGCTCGACCTATCAGGCCTGTCGGCCATCGCCGACCTGGACCTGCGCCGTCTGAAGTACCCGATGTTCGTGCCGGCCGAGGGCGCACTGCCGGGCGACCGCAGCGTCTTTTCCACGCTCTCAGATCGTGACGTGCTCGTGCACCTGCCCTACGACTCGTTCACCGCGAGCGTGCAGCGGCTGGTGGTCTCGGCGGCGGCCGATCCGCGGGTCCTGGCGATCAAGCACACGCTGTACCGGACCAGCAGCGGCTCGGAGATCGTGGACGCGCTCATCAATGCGGCCGAAGCCGGCAAGCAGGTCGTCGTCGTGGTCGAGATCAAGGCCCGGGGCGATGAGGAAGCCAATATCGCCTGGGCGCGCAAGCTGGAGGAAGCCGGATGCCACGTCGTTTATGGCTTTGTCGGGCTCAAGACGCATTGCAAGATGGTGCTCGTCGTCCGCGAGGAGGCCGACGGTTCGCTGCGCAGGTTCTGCCACATCGGTACCGGCAACTACCACCCGAAGACGGCCCGGCTCTACGAGGACTACGGGCTGCTGACCGCTGATCCGCAGGTCGGCGAGGACATCACCGACCTGTTCAACCACCTCACCGGCTACAGCCTGCGCAGCGACTATCAACGGCTGCTCGTCGCGCCGGCTGGCCTGCGGTCGGGCCTGATCAAGCGGATCGACGAGCAGGTGCGGCTGGTACGCGATGGGCTGCCCGCGCGGATCCAGATCAAGTGCAACGCCATCATCGACGAGGCGATCATCGACGCGCTGTACCAGGCATCGATCGCCGGCGTCCCGATCGACCTGTGGATCCGCGGCATCTGCTCACTGCGCCCTGGCGTGCCCGGGCTGTCGGATACGATCCAGGTGCGCAGCATCGTGGGCCGGTTCCTTGAGCACTCCAGGATCTACGCGTTCGGTGCCGGCGCGGGCGGATCGGACGAAGTCTGGATCGGTAGCGCGGACCTGATGCACAGGAACCTGGATCGCCGGGTTGAGCTGCTGGTCCGGGTGACGGACCCGGGGCACAAGGCCGAGCTGCGGAACCTGATCGATCTCGCCATGGATCCTGGTGTCGCATCCTGGTGGCTCGGCCCGGACGGCATATGGACTAGGCACCACCTCGACGAGACTGGCGCGCCGCTGATCGACCTGCAGGAGTACCTGATCACACACCGGCAGAGCCGGCCCGTGGAAGCCGACGTCAGCGCCGCGAAGAGTCGGCTAGGGTCCCGCCGCCCGGAGCGGCATGGCTGACGGCACCGAGCCTCGACTCATCCGGGCGGCCGGAGCCGTTGTCTGGCGGTCTGGTCACGCTGGAACCGAGATCGTGCTGGTGCACCGGCCGCGCTACGACGACTGGTCCTACCCGAAAGGCAAGCGCGAGCGCGGTGAGCATGTGCTCCGCACCGCCATCCGCGAAGTCAGGGAGGAGACCGGGCATGGTGTCGTGCTCGGCCGCACGCTCAGTCCGTCGGTCTACCCGACCACCGCGGGAACCAAGCATGTCAGCTATTGGGCGGCCCGGCACGTGCAGTCTCGCGCGTTCACGCCGAACGACGAGGTGGACGAGGTGCTGTGGCTGCCCGCGGCCACGGCTCATGAGCGGCTGACCTACGAGCGGGACGTCGCGCTTCTCGGCGAGTTCAGGTCGGGTCCGGCAGGCACGAAGCCGCTGATCCTGCTGCGCCACGCTGCAGCGGGGAGCAGGGCGCCCGTTACCGGCGACGATGCGACGGCAGCGGCAGCGGCTGACCTGGCCAGGCCGCTTGATGCCAGTGGGGAGGCCGATGCGAAGATCCTGGCCGAACTGCTGACCAGTTACGGCGAATGCCAGGTGATCAGCTCGGCGGCCGAACGCTGCGTCGCGACGGTCCGGCCGTACGCCGAGGCGATGGGGGTGCCGATCCAGGTAGAGCCGGCCTTCACGGTCACGCCTGGTCCGATCGACCCGGCCGATCTGCTTCCTGCCATTACCGGCCGCGACCCTGCCCGCTTCCAGCCAGCCAGCGGTCCTGCCCAGCTGCCGGATTCACCGCTGGACCAGGCCGCCGAGCGGGTGACGAGCCTGGCGGTGTCGGGCGTGCCGACACTCATTTGCGCGCACCGCGAGAACCTGCCCTGGCTGATCGATGCGGCCTTCAAGGCCCTGGGGGCCGACCCGCCCCCGGCCCAGCCCCTCGGGAAGGGCGAGTTCTTGGTGCTCCAGTCGGCGGCCGCCGAGCTCGTGTCCGCTGAGCGCCATGATCCGGTCAAATTACTCGCGAAACTGTCGGAGGCACGCGGTAGAAGTCTGCTAACAACAGCTTCCGCCACGAAAGGGGACGGGACCGATGATGGCCGACGACATGTCGCGAGAGGTCGAGACCGAGCTGGCTGACCTGGCCGAGCGGTTAACCGCGCCGGGCCGCGCCGAGTGCCTGCGCTGTTTCCTGCTGCGGATGATCACCGAGTTCGGATGCGATGGCACGTTCCGGTGGACGATCCGCTGGCGCGACGTATGCGCTGCGCAGCCGGCCAAGCTGCTCGACCACCTGGCCGGGCGCGGCGGCTTTTGCGACTGCGAGATCCTCATGAATGTCTATCCTGACTACCCGCCCGTCAACGTGGCGCTTCCGTGCGCCGGCGTTCCCAAGCCAGGGTCCTCCAGGCCGTGTGACCTGCGCCAGCTGCGCAAGAGCGCCTGATCAAGCCTCGCCCTTCTCGATCAGCCTGATCAGCGCCATCGCGATCGGCGTGGCGGTGACCTCGATCTGCCACGGCCGGGCCCCGTACCGCTCAAGTTCTGCCGCTACGGACTCCGGGCTGAGCGGCTCGGGCGGCTGCCAGGACAGGCGGCGGACGGCGTCCGGAGCAAGCAGATTCTCGGTCGGCAGGTGATGGGAGTCCGCAAGCGCGGCGACCGCACCGCGGACGGCGGCCAGCCGCTTCGCCGCCGCCGGGTCGCGTTCAGCCCACCGGTGCGCGGGAGGCGGCCCGTCGCCTGGCGGTGCCGAGGGCTCGGGCAGCGCGGTGTCGGCCAGCGACTTGGCGCGCCTGACCGCGCGGATCCAGTCAGCGCTGTACCGGCGAGCGCCCCGTCCGGTGAAGCCGGGAAGCTGGCCGAGTTCGGCGAGACTGCTCTGCGCCACGGATCGGGCCGCGGCGCAGCGGGCCTGGCGGCGAGCACCGCGGCGAATTCCTGCTCCGCCCAGCCGGTCTTGCCCTGCTCCTCGAGCTGCGCGGCGAGCGCGTCACGTAGCTCGACCAGAACCTCGACGTCGAGCGCCGCATACCTCAGCCATTCCTCCGGCAGGGGGCGGCTCGACCAGTCAGCCGCGGAATGCGTCTTCTCCAGGGTCAGCCCGAGCACCTCCTCGACCAGGGTGCCCAGGCCGACTCGCGGATAGCCGAGCAGCCGGCCGGCGAGCTCTGTGTCGAACAGTAGACCCGGCCTCAACCCGAGATCGGCTAGGCACGGCAGGTCCTGGCTGGCCGCATGCAGTACGGCCTCGGTTCCTGCCAGGGTCTGGTCGACGCCGGACAGGTCGGGACAGGCGATCGGATCGATCAGCACGGTGCCCGCCTTGTTCCTGCGGAGCTGGACGAGAAAGGCCCGGTGACCGTACCGGAAGCCGGAGGCGCGCTCGGCGTCGACGGCGACCGGCCCGGTTCCCTCCCTGAGTCGTGCAGTGGCCTCGGCCAGGTCCTCGGGAGTTGCGATCAGCGGTGGCATCCCATCCCGGGGCTCGAGCAAGGGCACGGTCACGGCGCGCGCCTCGCGCGTGGCTGTCGACGCTGCGGTGGCCTGAGCTGGGCCACGCCGGGCGGGAGCGGAGGCAAGCCGGCGGCCTGGCAAAGGGTGTCGGCCCAGGCCGCGAGGTGCCGATCGAGCTCGGACTTGCGGCCCTCGGCCGTGACCGGCGACCAGGACGCCCGCATCTCGAACTCGGTCGCCACCGGCTCATCCTTCTTGGTGCCGAAACCTTCCGTGACCACTCTGGTCACCGTACCGCTTGGTGCCGCGTACCCGGCCGACCTGGACGCAAGCGCCTCGGTCAGCCAGCTCCATCCGACCTGGCCGATGAGCGGGTCAGCGGCGATCTCCGGCTCAAGCGCGGCGCGCATATAGGCGATGACCCGGAAGGGGCCTGCCCAGCCGTCCTGCCCGTCCGGGTCATAGAGCAGCACGAACCTGCCCCAGCCGATCTCGCTGCCCGCGACCTCGATCGTCGCGCCGACCGCCGCCGCGTGCGGGGCCAGCCGCCGCGGTGGCGGTTCGCCGCTGAAGCTGATCTCCGGCCGGAGCCCGCCCTGATCAGCCACCGCCGCCTCAAGCTCGGCCACCGCGGCGCGGAACGCGGGGTCGGCCTCTCCGTGCTGGTCCGCAGGCACCGCGGCGGGCCTCAGCGCGCGAGACGGCGGCACGGCATGCTCACGCGACGCGGTCAAGCGGCCCGGCAGCGACGCTCTCAGACGAGACCGTCAGCTCCCGGGCGAAGGGGAGCACCCCGGCCAGCAGGGCCGTGCCGCACGCGGTGCAGAACCACTCTGGGCACCACCCGTCCGCGCTGTCGGGGCAGCGCTCCGGCTGGGGATGACGCACGACGAACGGGTGCTCGGAGCCACAGCCCGGGCAATCACGAAGGTCATCGGTCATCTGCTGCTCCTTCCTGAGCGAGGCTGTTCGTCGGTGGCCTCCTTGATGCTGGCACGAATCTGGCCACGTGCCGTGGATCTTCGGCGGCGTGTCATCTGGGCGTTTCGGGCCTGGGAGCCGGCGCGGCCTTGCCGCCCGCTGTGAGACGATCCCAGGCGTGAACACGCAGACCGCCGACTCAGCATTCATCAGGGCCTGCCGCCGCCAGCCGGTGCCAAGCTTGCCCGTGTGGTACATGCGCCAGGCCGGCCGTTCGCTGCCGGAGTACCGGGCTACCAGGGCCGGGACGGCGATGCTCGACGCGTGCTCCAACCCGGATCTGATCACCGAGATCACGCTGCAGCCGGTCCGCAGGTATGGAGTCGACGCGGCGATCCTGTTCAGTGACATCGTGCTGCCGCTCAGGGCGGCGGGCCTCGACATCGACATCCGTCCCGGCGTCGGGCCGGTGGTCGACAAGCCGTTCCGCCACGACGGCGACGTGGCCAGGCTTCGTGACCTGGAGCCCGGAGACGTCGGCTTCGTTAGCCAGGCCGTGGGGATGCTCACGGCGGAACTCGGCGGGACTCCGCTGATCGGCTTCGCGGGAGGGCCGTTCACGCTCGCCTGCTACCTGGTGGACGGGGGCCCGTCCAAGACCTTCGACCAGACCAGAGCACTGATGTACGGGAACCCTGAGCTGTGGCGGGCGCTGCTCGCCAGGCTGACCGCGATCACGATCAGTTTCCTCCAGGTCCAGGTGTCCGCGGGGGCGTCGGCCGTGCAGCTGTTCGACTCCTGGGCCGGGATACTCAGCCCCGAGGACTACCGTCGCGGCGTGCTGCCGTATAGCAAGCAGATCTTCGCCGCGATCGCGGCGTCGGGCGTGCCGAGCATCCACTTCGGCGTCGGCACGGGCGAGCTGCTCGGGCTGCTCGGCGAGGCCGGCGCCGACGTCGTGGGCGTGGACTGGCGGGTGCCGCTGGACGAGGCAGTGCACCGGGTCGCCCCCGGCAAGGCGCTGCAGGGCAACCTGGACCCGGCGGTGCTACTCGCGCCGTGGGCGGTGGTCGAGGAACGGGCGCGGAGAGTCCTTGAGCAAGGGCGCACCGCCGAGAGCCATATTTTCAACCTGGGCCACGGTGTACTGCCTGATACCGATCCCGATGTGCTCGCTCGCCTGACGGACCTGGTTCATTCGATGAGCTCCGCTTCATGATCGTGGCCACGATCATGGAATCGGGCTAGCGGTCATGAGGCCGAGGCGGCGGGCGGTTCGGGGGCGGGCGGGGTCTTCCTGCGGGCGAGCCTGCGGCGGCTCTCGAACGCGATGGCTCCGATCAGCCCCGCAGTGATCAGGAACGGAAGCGCAGACCCGAGTGCAGTCAGGACCCAGCTGACGACCAGGGCGAGCGCGTGCCATCCGCCCCGCAGGCCGGCCAGGAATCCATGCGACGCCTTCGCCTTCTTGTGCTTCTTAACAATCCGCGCGTGATGACCAACGAGCAGAACGGTGACTGTTCCATAGCTGGTCTCGTGCGCGAGCGCGCGTTGCTGGGCAAGCAGCGCCTCCAGGTTCGACTCCTGGCTGTTGATCTCGTTCTGGACCGTGAGCAGCTGAATCACCGATCCGGCCTTGGTCAGCAGTGCCCGTAGCTGCTTGATGGCCGCCTGGGCCGAGGCCACCCGGCTGGTCACGTCGGCGACCTGCTGGGTGACGTCCTGGGCCTGCTGATTGTAGGAGAGACGCTTGCCGATCGCCGGGACGGACAGCTTGGCCACCGTCTGACTGAACTGCGCTGCCGGAATCTTGAGTACCAGGTTGATTTGAGGTATCCCCTGATTTCCCGGCGGGATGATCTCCTGCTCGCCGGAAACATAGCCGCCGACGGCGGTGACAATGGCGGTCACCTGGGAAGCGGTGGCCGTGACGTCTTTGACCCGGACCGTCATGTCAGCCGTGAAGATGATGCTCTGGGTCGACAGCGCGAGCTTGGGTGCGCTCGCCGGGCCATAGACTGCTTTGCCTGCCGAATTGCCTGCTGCCCCAGCGGCTTGTCCGGACATGACGGGCCCGTTTACGGCCCCTGGCGCGCCCGTCACTAGGCCTCGGTGCATAGTGGTCGACCCCGCACCCGACGACGAAGGCGAAGATGCTGAACACGCGGCGAGGAGGAGGCCGGTGCCGACGGACGCGGCAGCGGCGATGAGGAGTGTGCGCACTGAACCCTGGCGTGCGCGGGCGCCGATGGCGCGGAACGAGCAGCTCATGTCCATCGGACGCGCCAACCCGGCCGGCCTGCCGCGCTGCTCAGGTTCGCCCGCCGCAATGGCGTCGCGCTGCCCGCCGACTCGGTCGAGGAACTGGCCAGGATCTACGAGTTCCGCGACTTCCGGCACTTTCTCGACGTCTGGTGGATGACCACGGGAGCTCTGCGCACCGAGAGCGACTTCAGGCAGGTCGTCGTCGACTACGCGGCCGAGGCGGCCTCGCATGGCGCGGAGTACCTGGAGGGCATCTTCTCCCCGTCGGAGCCGGCCAGCCGTGGCATTTCCTACGAAGAGGTCTTCGCAGGCTACTGCGACGGCGCCCAGGAGGCCTGGGAAAGCCGCGGCGTCCGGGTCAGGCTGACCCCCGACATCGTGCGCGGCTTCCCGATGGAGGCGGCCGAGGAGACCGTCAGGCACGCGATCGCGAACGCCGGCCGCGGCATCGTGGGGATCGGCCTCGGCGGCCCCGAGGGCGAGTACCCGCCGCAGCTCTATGAGCGGGCATTCGCGCAGGCAAGCGATGGGGGCCTCGGCTCGGTTCCGCACGCCGGCGAAGCCGACGGGCCGGCCTCGGTGCGCGGCGCGCTCGACGTACTCGGCGCGGACCGAATCAGGCACGGCATCCGCGCGACAGAAGACCCAGGCATGCTTCGCGAACTCGCCGACCGCGGCATCGTGCTCGATGTCTGCCCGACGTCCAACGTGCGGACCGGCGTGGTGCGATCGCTGGCCGCCCATCCGCTGCCCGAGCTGCTAGCCGCCGGAGTCCAATGCACGATCAACACCGACGACCCGGCCATGTTTGGCACCAACCTCGGCACTGAGCACGCGACGGCGCTGCGCCTTGGCGCTTCGGCCAGGGACTGCTACGCGGCCGGCACGCGTGGCGCACTGTGCGACTACAGCACCCGTGCGGACCTGCGCCGGATCGGCGCGGAGTTCGACTGGGACGCGGTCTCGGCGCAGACCGACGACAGCGCCGCCGGGTGGCACCCCGCTCCAGGTTCGGCATCGACGCCCTGACCGGGTATTAGCCGGTCGCAGGCAGCCAGCGCTGGCTGCCTGCGCGGTGCTGATCCACGTCACCTATGATGATGGCACTGGTGGCCGCAAAGTTCGCGAATCGGATAATTGACGCAAGGGATGCTATGTGCGGGAGAGCGGACCGGCTCCGTGCGGGCCACCAGCTGTGGCGGCTCACCACCAGGGCGCGGGTAGCTGCCGCCTCGCGATGGTGCTTCTCGCGACCGGCCTGGCCGCGTGCTCGGGAGACCCGCCAGCGCCGAGCCCGGCCAAGCCGAGCGCGAGCCGGTCGGACCCGACCTCGCCGACCCTGGTCCCGCCGGGCGCGACTCAGCTCGCCGCCGGAATTCACAAGATCCAGCATGTGATCATCATCATGCAGGAGAACCGGTCATTCGACTCGTTCTTCGGGACCTATCCGGGGGCGGACGGAATCCCGGACAAGAACGGGCGTTTCACGGTGTGCCTGCCGGACCCTCGTAAGTCTGGCTGCGACCAGCCCTACCACGATCCCAGCCTCGTGAACGGCGGCGCGGCCCACGGTCCCGGCAACGCAAGAGCCGATATCCACGGCGGCAAGATGGACGGCTTCGTCAGATCTGCTGAGTGGGGCCTCAGCCGCGGGTGCGCTGCCGCGCACCCGACGCCGCGCGTCTGCCTATCCTCGGGAGCGACTGATGTCATGGGTTACCACGACGCCAGGGAGATTCCCAACTATTGGACCTACGCGCGCAACTTCGTTCTCAACGACCACATGTTCGAGCCGGTATCGTCCTGGAGCTTGCCGGCCCACCTGTACCTCGTCAGCGGCTGGTCGGCGCACTGCGCGAGCGCGAATCCGGGAAGCTGCACCAATGACCCCTGGCAGATTCCCCGACACGGCCTTCCCCCGGCCTTCCTGTCCTGCCTGCGCGGCCGCGGCGTCCGGGTCGGCAGCCTGCGGCGGCCAGCCGGGCTCTCGCCGGCGCAGCGCACTGCGGCCGCGGCCTGCCTGTCCGTCTTTATCTCTGGTCAGCGGGAGCGCGTTCAGGCGCGCACTGCTGGAGGCGGAGCCGGAAACGGCGGCGGCGAGGGAACGAGCCTCGGCATTTACTCGTGGACCGACCTGACCTACCTGCTGCACAAGCACCATGTCTCCTGGGCCTACTACGTGCAGAATGGCGTCCAGCCGGACTGCAACGAGAATCCCGACCAGACCGCCGCTGGCTGTGCCCCGGTCAGCCAGGGCGAGGGAACCCCGTCCATCTGGAATCCGCTGCCAGCATTCACTGATGTCACATCAGATCACCAGCTGGGCAACGTCAGGCAGCTGTCGGCGTTCTACCCGGCCGCCGAGCATGGCACGCTCCCTGCCGTGTCCTGGATCGCGCCGAGCCAGTGGAATAGCGATCACCCGCCAGCCAACATCGCTACTGGGCAGGCATATGTCACCAATCTCATCAACACGGTCATGCGGGGGCCGGACTGGAAGTCCACGGCCATCTTCCTGACCTGGGACGACTGGGGTGGCTTCTACGACCACGTGCGCCCGCCCAGGGTCGACCAGAACGGATATGGCTTGCGGGTGCCCTCGCTCGTCATCAGCCCCTATGCCAGGAAGGGCTATGTCGATCACCAGATCCTGTCGTTCGACGCCTACAACAAGTTCATCGAGGACGTCTTCATGAACGGGGCGCGCCTGAACCCCAGCACCGACGGCCGGCCTGACCCGCGCCTGGACGTTCGCGAGAGCCTCGGGATTCTCGGCACCCTGATCTCGGATTTCAACTTCGGCCAGAAGCCCCAGCGCCCCGTGCTGCTGCCAACCCACCCCGCCCCGGGCCCGGCCTCGAAGCCCTGAGGTCCTCAGCCGGGGCGCGCTAGCCTGCGCTGGCTGACTGGGCGGTGCAGGTCCACCGACCAGCATGACGCGCGATCGCCACCGGATGGTCGAAGCAGATGCTGACCAGGTCGCTAGTCAGCACGTCCGCGGCCGCCCCGGTCGCGACCATCCGGCCGTCGCGCAGGAGGAGGGCATGCGATGTGCTGGACGGCAGCTCCTCCAGATGGTGCGTCACCAGCACCGTGGCGAGGATCGGCTGCCGCTCGCGCAGGTCGTCGATGCGGGCGAGAAGCTGCTCACGCCCGGCCAGGTCGAGCCCGGCCGCGGGTTCGTCGAGCAGCAGCACCTGCGGCTGCCCCATGAGTGCCCGCGCGATGAGCGCCCGGCTTCGCTCGCCCTGCGACAAGACCGGCCACCGGATCTCGGCCACCGGGCGCAGGCCCATCATCTCGACCGCCGCGTCGGCTTGGCGCACTTGCGCCGCGGTCGGCTTCCACCGGGCCATCAGGTCGGTCGTGCCCGTCGCGTCGGTGAGCACGAGCTCGCGGACCGTCCGGGCAGGGTGCACCGGCTGATGCGAGCTGACCAGGGCGATCGCGGGCCGCAGGGCGAACACGTCGGTCCGCCCGAGCCGCCGGCCGAGAATGTCGACCCGGCCCCGTGTCGGGTGCGCGTAGGTCGCCAGTAGCCGCAGGAGCGTGCTCTTTCCTGCTCCGTTCGGACCGAGCAGCGCCCAGTGCTCCCCGGCTCGCACGGTGAACGTGACCTGATCGAGCAGCAGACGGCCGTCGCGGATCAGGTCGATGCCGTGGGCGCGGAAGACGATGTCCTGACCGGCGGCGGTGATCGGCTGAGCCACGGCGACCTCGCTGTTCGTGCTGGCACGTGCGGAAGATCCGGTGGCTAGAAGCTACGCCAGCCGTAGTTAACTTGACAGCTAACTAACTATGTGGTTAAATAAGAGCCCGAAGGCTAGGGAGGAGGACAGCATGACGACCGCTCAGGACCGGCTGGACTCGACGTTCGCCGCTCTCGCCGACCCGACCCGGCGGGCGATCGTGGAGCGCCTGGCCAGGGGTGATGCCACTGTGAACGAGCTAGCCGCGCCGTTCGCGATGACCCTTCCCGGCATTTCCAAGCACCTCAAGGTGCTTGAGCGTTGCGGCGTTATCTCAAGGACGAGGAACGCGCAATTCCGGCCCTGCCATCTTGAGCGGGCGGCGCTCGACTCGGCGGCGGGGTGGATCGAGGAGAACCGCCGGATCTGGAGCGAGCGGTTCGACAAGCTCGACCAGCACCTGCGTGCCATCCAATCCGGAGATCCGACGATGGGAGAAGACGACCATGAATGACGCGGCAGCACCGGACGAGCTGGTCTATACGCGGATCTTCGAGGCGCCGAGAGAACTCGTGTTCCGGTGCCTGATCGAGCCCGAGCACCTGACCCATTTCTGGGGTCCGATCGGCGTGAGCACGCCGCTGGACACCATCAAGGTGGACGCCCGGCCAGGCGGTGTCTTCGAGACCGTGATGGTCAACGACGCCGATGGCAGCCAGTACCCGACACGCGCCGTGTTCGTCGAGATCACCGAGCCCGAGCGGTTGGTATGGACCGAGCCAGACAGCGGGGTGACGACGACGTCCACCCTGCGCGATCTCGGCGACTCGCGCACCGAGGTGAGGATCCACCAGGTGAACGTGCCGGAGGAGTACCGGAGCCCCGAGGCCCAGGCCGGCTTCTTGACGTCGCTGGACCGCTTTGCCGCGTACCTCGCGAAGCTCGCGTGACGCGCCGCCGGCAGACACCGAAACCCGTTGCAGGAGGCATTCCGATGACCATCTCGACCATCACCGAATCCGAGTTGCCGGCGCAGATCGCCGCGGAGCGCAGGGAACTTGCGCGCGTGCTGAGCGACCTGCCGGCGCTCGCATGGGATGCCGACACGCTGTGCGCCGGGTGGCGCGTCCGCGAGGTCGTGGCCCACATGACGATGCCGTTCAGGTACTCCGCGGCTCGGTTCGCAGCCGAGCTCGCCAGGTCCGGCGGCCGGTTCGACCTGATGTCAGACCGGGTCGCGCGGCGTGACGCGGCTGCGGTCTCCGCGGCCGACCTGCTGTCGGTCCTGCAGGCCAACGCGACGCACCCGTGGAAGCCGCCTGGCGGCGGCTACGTGGGCGCGCTCACCCACGACGTGATCCACGGCCTCGACATCACCGTGCCGCTCGGCATCGGGAGGCGCGTCCCTGAGGGCCGGCTGCGGGCGGTATTGGACGCCATCGCGGCGCCGAAGGCGCGCAAGCACTTCGGAACCGACCTGAGCGGGGTGCAGCTGAGGGCCGAGGACATCGACTGGGTGTCCGGGTCCGGGCAGCAACTGTCCGGTGCGGCGCAGGATCTGGCCCTGGTCTTGTGCGGCAGGAAGCTGCCGCCGGGCCGGCTGCATGGCGAGCCGGCCGCGCGGTTCACCGGCTGAACCGAACCGTGAGGTCTCCTGGTCCTAGATCGGTCGGTTGATCGTCGAATGGATGACCACCGGGTTGCCGTCGCC
>WNFI01057947.1_pt1 | contig 13959 bp, 21 predicted proteins | sample 5400471 | NCBI WGS metagenome assembly WNFI01 (sample SAMN13153348, study PRJNA577476) | soil metagenome | isolation source: 100 cm saprolite on Douglas fir-dominated hillslope | place: USA:California | collected 2013-09-17 | reverse complement strand
GAGTCGGCAGCGGCCCCTCCACCCGTGCGTCGCAAAATCGTGGCAGAGCGGTAACTAGCTGTCAACCTCGATCGGGACGAGCAGGGCGCCGAGTTGATCCAGCGAGGGGGCCGTGATCGCCCCCGCGTCGCGCAGGGCGCGCTCGTCGCTGTCGGCGCTGAAGCCGTAGACGGTCATGCCCGCACGGACGCCGGCGGTGACGCCCGAAGGGGTGTCCTCGACGACGGCGCAGTCCTGGGGCGCGACGCCGAAGGCCGCGGCGGCGTGCAGAAACAGGTCGGGGTGGGGCTTGCCGCGGGCGACCTGCTGGGCGGAGAAGCGGGCGCTCTGCCCGAACAGGTCGTCGAGTCCCGTCAGAGCGAGCGAGCGAGCGGTCTTCGCGAGGCTGCCCTGGGAGGCGACGCACACGGCGATGCCGGCAGAGCGGACCCGCCGGACGAGCCGCTCGGCGCCCTCGACGGGCGCCAGGTCGGCGTCGAACACGGCGGCGCGCCGGCGCACGAACTGATCGAGCCAATCGCCGGGGAGCGCTCTCCCAAGGTGCTCCTCCGCGACCTCGCGAACCTGCTCGAGCATCAGCCCCTGAAAGCGCACCCGGGACTCGGCAAGCGAGAGCTTCCAACCCTGCTCTCCGAGCATCTCCGCGAGCACGCCGTTGGAGATGCGCTCGCTGTCGACGAGTACCCCGTCGCAGTCGAAGATGACCAAGAGGGAGGGTGCCACGCGCAGTGTCTGCAAGCGGGTCGTTGCGCTCACGCGACCCCGCCGAGGTCTCTGCCCATCCAGACGTGGGGGATACCGGCTTCCTCGAAGACCGCGGACTCCACGACGAAGCCGGCGCGCTCATACAGCGCCACCACGTCGAGCTGGGAGGCCAGCCGCACGCGCCTGGCGCCGTGCTCGCCCGCCCGCCCGAGCGCGACGTCGAGCATCCGTGCGGCGATGCCGCGCCGGCGGAAGTCGCGGTCCACCGCGACGCGGCCGACTTTTGCGGTCTGGCCGTCGAGCAGCAGGCGCAGCGTTGCGACCACGCGCTCGCCGCCCGTGTCGAGCGCGACGAGATGCAGCGCCTCGCCGTCGCGGCCGTCGAGCTCTTCCTCGGCGGGGACGCCCTGCTCGTCGATGAAGACGCGCTCGCGCACTGCGATCGCGCCCTGCAGGTCGGCATCGTCGCGCACCCATCTGATCGGCATCTCGCTCACCGGCTCAATCTAGCCCGGCGCGAAACGGGCGCGGCGTCGCTCAGGCGGTGGTCGGCTGGTCCTCGCCGGCGCGAGCGTCGAAGTCGCGCACGAGCGCGAGCGTGCGCTCTTCCCGCTCCGCGCGGGCGTCGGTGAGCGGGTTGACGATGCCGCGGAGCACCGACCAGACGGCCCAGCGGCGCGGCCTGATTATGCGCGGGCGTCGGTGTTCGATGCCCTGCACGATCGCCTCCCCCGCGGCGGACGGCTGCAGGCGCTTGCGAAGCGGCTTCGGCAACGTCTCGAGCAGGCGGTCGGCGAGCGGGTCGGCATCGATCGCGCGGTGCACCATCTCGGTGTCGATGAAGCCGAAGTAGGCAACGCTCGCGCTCGCCCCGAACGGCGTCAGCTCGACGCGAAGCGCCCTGCCGAACTGCTCGACGGCCGCCTTGCTCATCGCGTAAGGGGCGGCGCCGACGCCGTTGAAGAAGGCGTAGATCGAGGAGATCACCACGACGTGGCCACGGCGCGGAACGATCTCGGGCAGCGCCGCCTCGACGGTGCGGTAGACGCCCATCAGGTTGACGTCGAGCACGCGTTCGAAGGTCTCCGGCGACATTGCGCGGAAGGTGGCGACGCGGCTCGCGATGCCGGCGTTGGCGACGACCACGTCGAGGCCGCCGAAGCGCTCGACGGTGGTCGCGACAGCGCGCTGGAGGGCCCCACGGTCGGTGACGTCCGCGGCGATGCCGATCGCGCGCGTTTCGTGAAGCTGTGAGGCCGCGCGCTCGGCGGCCGCCTGGTCGAGGTCGACGACGGCGACCGAGGCGCCCCGCGCGATCAGCGCATTGCAGGTTGCGAAGCCGATGCCGCGCGCTCCGCCCGTGACGAGCGCGACCTTGCCGTTGAGCTCGAAGGCGTCCACCGAGGGGAGTCTCCCACTTGGGGCTTGCGCCGTCGAGCAGCGCGAGCAGGCGCCCTGCCCGCTGCACGGAGTGCATCGCACTGGACGCCCCCTAGCGACGTTTGAAGCGTGCCGCTTCCGACGCCCCCTAGCGACGTTTGAAGCGTGCCGCTTTGAGCCGGCGCTCGGGCTCGTGCTCCGGGCCCGGCCCCGGCGGCTCGAACGGCTCTCGTCGCGCTTCCGGGCCCGGCCCCGGCAGCTCGGAGGGCTCGCGTCGCGCCCGTCCGTATGCCGCGCGCGCGAGGAATCCCGCAACCAGCAGCGCGTAGACCGCCGCGACCCACCAGTGGCCTTTCAGTGCGGCGCCGACGACGATCGCCAGCGAGAGGACGGCGGCACTCAGCGCAAAGGCGATGTTCGCCGTCATCCCCGCCGAGGATACGCCGCGCGCTCAGCCCGTCGGCACCTCTCAGCCCGTCGGCACCTCTCAGCCCGTCGGCACCTCGAACACTCGGGTGCCCCAGTCGCGTTTGCCGTTCACCGTTTGGCTCGACGGCGGCGGCACGTACTCGGTCGCGAGCCACACGGCTTTCTCGTCTGGAGCGATGATCGCCCACGAGTAGTCACCCCACCGTTCGGCCTTCGGGTCGTAGTTGGTCGTCCCTTCGGCGGCCACCTGGACCGGGCCCCAGCCGGGGCCCGGCGAGAACAGCGAGTAGGCGGCGGACGGGAAGCGCCCCGAGCCGGTGAGCGTCCCGACCATCGCGCCGTTTCCCGACGGCGTCACCTGGAGCGCGGGGTAGATGAAGTCTTCCCCGGGCGCGGTCACGTAGCCCTGTTTGACGATCTTCGTCGCAGGGCCGATTTCGCCCTTTCGCAGCGAGGGTTCCACGTCGAAGAAGGCGGCGCCGTCGTGGCGCTTCCTTTCGCCGGGAGGCACGACGCTCGTGGTCAGCTCGCCCCAAAGCTGGCCGCCGATGAACTGGGTCTGCTGCATGCGATCGTCGCCGGCTTCGATTTTCGCGCGCGTCCCCTCCTGGGCCGCCGGCCGCGGCAGCACGAAGCGCTCGGAGGAGAGCACGACGTTCGAGAGGGCCGGGGTGCCGCCGTTCGCGACGGTCCGCGCCCCTGTCAGCGCCCACACGCCGATGCTGTTGCCTTCGGTTTCGGTCGGGTCGATCGAGTCCATGAAGTACTCGGCCGGGGCTTCGCCGGTGGTGATCGCCGGCTGGATCGAGCTCGCCGGTTCGCCCGCGATGCTCAGCTTCGAGAAGTGCGCGAAGTGCACGGCCGGCTTGCCGGCGACCAGGTCCTTGAGCGCGAACGCGTACAGATGGTCGCCGTTGAAGGCGGGACCGAGGATCGAGAACTCGTCGGTTGTGACGTAGAGGTTGAAGGCGTCGATGCCGAGCTTCGGCTGGTCGCCGAAGCAGGGACATTCGTTCCCTTGAGGGTCGGTCGTGTCGATCTTGTAGACGGTCCAGAGCGTGCGGGGATCCCCGGAGCTGTTGACGGCGATGTCGAGGCTCGACGTTTCTTCGGTCGGTCCGAGCGCGAGGATGATCGCGAGCCAGGTGTGGTCAGCCGCGTCGTAGTAGCAGCGCGGATCGCTCGTGAATTCCTTCAGCCCTTCGTTGAAGGGACCGTTGACGTTGAACGGTCCGGCCAGCGAATGACCGGCTTCGTCGTAGACCCGGTATGCCGAGTTGACCGGCTCGAGCACGAAGCCGTTGCCCACGCACAGCCCTTGGTCGGGCGGCTCGAACTGCTGTCCGAAGTTGGTTTCGGCGCTGTCGCGCGAGCTCACGCCGTCGAAGTTCACGAGCGGCGAGGCGGTGGGCGCCGCGGCGGGTGCGGCGGCCGCGGGGGCGCCCGCGCCGGTGCCGGCGGCGGTCCGACCGTGTGGCCGACGCGCTCCGCGCGGACGCGCGGCGAGGCCGAGGGCGGCGAGCGGGGCGGCGGTCGGCGGGCCGGCCTGGACGCGTGTCGCGAGGCCCGTTTCGACGCTCGGCTGGGCGCTCGCCGCGCCGGCCGACTGAAGCGCGCCAACAGCGGCGAGCAAGAAGGTCAGCGCGAGAACCGGTCGTGACCTGCGGATCATGGGGGCTCCTTCCCGCTCGTTGGCACCGCTGAGGCAACGGCGAGCATACCCGCCGGGGGGCCTAGTGGCGGCCGTCGGCGCCGTGCGCGCTGACCCGAAAGCGGACTGTCTGCGTCGGCGCGGGCCCCAGCGCGACGAAGTGCACGTGCAGGTGCTCCACCGAGCCGCCGTTCAGTTGCATCTCGCCGCTGCGCTCGACGGTCGCGTAGGACGGGCCGCCGAGACGCGCCGCGAGCTCGCGGCGGATCCGCCACAGCTCGGCGCCGGCCTCGTCCGGGAGCTCCTCGAAACGTTGCACGTGTCGCCGGGCGACGATCAGATAGTGCGCCTCCGTCCCCTCGTAGGGGAAGTCGTTGCTGGTGACGTACCAGTGCTCGCCCTCGTACTCGACCGGCTCGGATTGCAGACGATCCGCGTGCTGCCGGCAGAAAACGCAGACGCCTTCGGCTTCGAGCGCACGCATCCGCTCGCGCTGGTCCTCGCCCCGCGCCGCGTCGAGGTTATAGAGCGCGCTCATAGGTCCTGAACGCGAAGGCGAGCTCGTTCTCGACCTGCGGGCCGGCGTCCTCGACCAGTCGCCACTCGCCCTCCTCGAGCGCGGGGAAGAACGCGTCGCCCTCCAGCTCCACGTCGATCTCCGTCGCGTAGAGGCGCTCGCAGAGGGGCAGCGCATCGCGGTAGGTCACCTCCCCGCCGATCACGTAGCAGTCGCCCTTGCAGGCGGCGAGCGCGTGTTCGAGCGAGTCGAAGACCTCCGCACCCGCCGGGCGGTAGCCGCGATCGCTCGAGAGGACCAGGTTGCGACGGTCGGGGAGTGGTCGGAACGCGTCCGGCAGGGATTCGAAGGTGCGCCGGCCCATCAGCACGGTCGAGCCTCGGGTGAGCTCGCGGAAGCGGCGCAGGTCCGAAGGCAGTCGCCAGGGCAGCTCGCCCTCGCGCCCGATCACGCGGTTGGCGGCGTGGGCGACGACGATCGCGATCACGTCGCCACCGGGATGCCGGCGATCGCAGGGTGGGGGTGGTAGTCGCTGAGCTGGAAGTGCTCTGCGCGGAAATCGTGGATGTCGGCGATCCGCCGCCCGGCGTCGGTCAGCGTCAGCGTGGGCAGCGCACGAGGCTCGCGGGAGAGCATCTCCTCCACCGCAGGCAGCTGGTTGACGTAGATGTGGGCGTACTGGATCCAGTGCACGTACTCCGCGAAGCGGTAGCCGGTGAGCTGCTCGAGCATCAGCCCGAGCGCCGTGTACTGGGCCATGTTCGAGGGCACCCCGATCGGCGTGTCCCCGGAGCGCTGATTGTGGATCAGGTGGAGATCCTCGCCGAACACGAGCGCGTGGATCCAGCCGTGGCAGGGCGCGATCGTGTTGCGCGAGCGCACGCCCGCCTCGCGGTGGTTGGCGTTGGGGATCCACGGGCTCATCACCGCCGTGCGGTCCAGCGGCAGGTCGCGGAGCTTCTGGACGAGGTGTGGGAGCTGGTCGAAGCCCGGGTCCTCGCCGTCGAGATCGGTCGTGAAGTTGCGGAAGGCGTGCCCGTAGGAGCCCGGGCCGAGGTCTCCGGGCTGCAGGCCGCGCGCTTCGCTCTTCTCCGCCGTGGCCCATGCGCCCCACCAGTCGCAGCCGAACTCGGCGAGCTCCTCGAGCGTGCGGGCGCCGTTGATGAAGGCGCAGAGCTCGCCGATCGCCTTGCCGACGAAGCTCTCGATCGAGCGCTCGGTGATCACCGCTGCCCCGTCGGGCATGGCGAAGCGCATGCAGTGCCCGGCGAGGGCGAGGGCGTCCTCCCCCTGCTTGGTTTGCACGCGCACTCCCCGGTCGCGGATCGAGGGCCCGAGACGAGCCCGGAAACAGCGGAAATTCCCTTGGCGGCAAGCACCGGCATCCTCAGCCCTCACGTCAACTTCCAGGATCGGCTGATCCCGTCCCTGGAGGAGATGACGCGTACCGTGACGCACCTCAAGGGGCTCGGCTATGCGGTGGTGCTGACGTCCGGCTCCTTCGATCTGATCCACCTCGGCCACGTCAAGTACCTCGAACGCGCCAAGCAGCAGGGGGACGTGCTCGTCGTCGGCGTCGACAGCGACGCCAAGATCCGCCGGCGCAAGGGCGAGGACCGGCCGATGGTGCCGGAGATGGAGCGGCTTGAGCTGCTCGCCTTCCAGCGTCCCGTCGACCTGATCTTCAAGAAGGAGGACGACGAAGGGCGCTGGGCGCTGATCAGGGCCGTGCAGCCCGACGTGCTGGTGCTGACCGAGGATCACCACTACAGCCCGCAGGACCTCGAAGAGCTCGGCGAGTTCGTCGGAAGGATCGAGGTGCTGCCCCGCCAGGCCTCGGTCACGACGAGCGAGCGGATCAGGCAGATGTACATGAACCTCGGCGAGCGGCTCGGGCCGAAGCTGGCCGACGTGCTGCCCGGCCTGATCGACTCGATCCTGCGGCGCGGATGAGCGACGCGGTACTGGCCTATGTGCCGGTGCTCCACGAGGGCTACCGGCGATTCCTCAGCGCCCACGGCGAGGGCCTGCCGCTGTACCTGATCGGCCCCGAGCTCCACGCCGACTCGCGTCCGCTGGCGAAGGACATCCGGGCGCTGCCCGCGGAGCTCGCGGCGAGCGCGATTGCCGCCTGGGGGATCTGCTCGCAGGTCAGCGTGCTCGACGCCGCCGGCGCCGAGCGGCTGGCCGCCGCCGGCCCGTCGCTGGTGGCGCCCGCCGAGGATGTCAGCTACGCGGTCGTGGAACGGTGGTTCCCGCGCAGTGAGGTGCGCTACGACACGGTGTTCCTGCGCTGGGACAAGACCCGCTCGGTCGCGATGGTGCGTCCGCAGGCGCCCGCGGCGAGCGAGGGCGACGATGCGCTCGCGGAGCTCGAAGCGGCGGCCGCGGCGGAGGCGGAGGGCAGCGTGGACTGGTGGCGGCGTGTCGGCGCAGCGGTCCGGTTCGGGGACGGCTCCGTCGCGGCGGCCGCGAACGAGCATCTTCCCCATCCCCTCGCGCCGTATGCGGCGGGGGACCCGCGGGCCAACTTCTACAAAGGCGTCGCGCTCGAGCTGTCCACCGCGCATCACGCCGAGGCGCGGCTGATCGCGGCGGCCGCCCGGGAAGGCCGGGCGACGGAGGGGGCGGTGATGTACGTGACCGACTTCCCCTGTCCGCCCTGCGCGAAGCTGATCGCGGCAGCGGGCGTCTCGCGCGTGTATTTCCGTAGCGGCTATGCGGTGCTCGACGGCGAGGACGTGCTGCGGGCCGCCGGCGTGGAGATCCTCCAGGTCGCCTGAGCATGGCCGGACGCGCGGTGCGGCCCAGCGGCGGGTGCGCGAGACGATGCTCGCGGCGGGCGGCTACTGGCGACCGCTTGCGGCGAGCTGAAGCGAGCGCTCGGCTGCTCGCCGCTTCAGCCGCCCCGCAGCCCGCTGTCGAGGATCCCAAGCAGCACCTCGAAGCTCTCGCCGAGCGACAGCGGCATTCCAAATCCCTGGTTTGTCTCGAGCGTGACGAAGCCGTGCAGGGCGGCGCGGATCGCGCGGGTGGCGTGCAGGGCCGGGTCGCCGTGGAGGCCATAGCCGGCCAGCACGGCGAGCACGACCGAGACCACTCGCGATGCCGCGTCGGCCGCCGGACCGGTGAGCGTCCCGGCCCTTTGCAACGCCGCATAGGCACCGGGATGGGAGACAGCGTAGGCGCGGTAGGCATACGCGACGGCCCTTAGCGCGTCTCCGCCGGCGCGGCCGGCCGCGGCCTCCTGAAGGGTCTCAGCGAGCTCCTCGGCGCCACGGATCGCGAGGCGGCTGCGGAGGTCTTCGAGGCCTCCCACGTGGGCATAGAGCGACGGCGGGCGCACACCGAGCCGGACGGCGAGCTCGGCCAGCGTGACGCCCTCGAGACCCCGCTCGTCGGCCAGCGCGCCGGCGGCGGCGACGACCGCCTCGGCGGTGAGTCCGGCGCGTGGCATCAGCTACGGGCTCCGGCGGCCTCCTCCCCGAGCGCGGCCTCCGAGCGGGCGATCGCGGCGTCCATCGCCGCCCCCGGCATCGGCGTCGCAGGCCCATGTCCGGCGAGGAGCCGCGCGGGGTCGAGCTCCCGCAGCCTGCGGGCCGAGCGAAGGTCCTCGGGACGATCCAGGGTCGCCCCGTAGGCGAGCGGGAAGCGCCAGTAGAAGTGGTTGGTGACGGAGATTCGGCCGTATGCCGTGAAGACGTCGCCGCCGAACAGGGAGCCGTCGCGCGTGTCGAGGAACGCCATGTGGCCGAGCGTGTGGCCGGGCGAAGGGATCGCCTGCAACCTGCCGATCCGCTCTCCGCCCGAGAGGCGCACATCGGGCACCGTCTTCACGTCGCGCCAGAAGCCGGGCATCTTCCCCTCGACGACCTTCTCGCCGGCGAGGAAACGCGCGTCGGGCTCGCCCAGGTAGACCTCGACGGAGTCGCCGAGCTGCCGCTTGATCGCGTCGAGGCCGCCGGCGTGGTCGCCGTGGCCATGGGTGAGGGCGATCCGCCGGATCTCTCCGCCCGCCGTCTCGGCGGCGCCGATCAGGTCGCGGGCCGCGCCGTTGCCGAGCGTCGTGTCGATCAGGGTGAAGCCGTCCGGCTCCCGTACGAGGTAGGCGTTCACGAAGCCCAGCCGCCTCAGCTGGATCAGGTCTGGGGTGATCACGGTCGTCTTCATCGCCGTATCTCTTTCCTCTCGAGGTCTGTTCCTAACACGATTAGGACTCTACCTAATTTCGATAGGCGTGTCCGGCGTGCCCTTGGGGGTGGCCGGCCGTCTCCCTGGGCGTGTCCGCCGTGTCCCTGGGCGTGTCCGCCGTGTCCCTGCTCGGCGGCCGGCCCGTCCGCCGGCTGCGCCGTCGCTCCGAGGTGGGGCGCCGAGTGGTCCCTAGGTTTTCCAACTGCCCGGATCGGGCATCAAACAGGCATCGAAGGGGTGCCGTGATTCCCGACGGCAGCCGGTGCGATGTGTGCGCCGCGGCGGGCCGGTGTGGAAGGGCGCTTGGAGGAGGCTGCGTGGTACCCGCCCGCAGGCACGCTCAGGGCCCCGCCGAGGCAGACGGTAGGACAAGTGAACCAGGGAAAGGAACCGAGTATGGATCGGTGGAGAAGGATCCTGCTGATGGCGCTCGCGACGTTCGCGTGCGGCGCGCTCCTGGGGGGCGGCATGGCTCAGGTCGCGGCGGCGGCAGAAGGCGAACATCCGCTGGTGGAAGAAGCGGAAGAAGTCAACAAGGAAAGGCTCGAAGAAGCCAGGGAAAAGAACAAAGAACAGTCCGAAGCAACGGGCGAAAGAAACCACGAACGCTCCGAAAAAACACGCGAAAAAAACAAAGAACATCGTGAACACCAAGCCGAACGCAACGCGGCTCGGATCGTCCGGGTACGTGAACGCAACGAAAAACGGATCGAAAGAGCAGAAGAACAGGAACGCAAACAGAAAGAACGCGCAGCACACAGAAAACTGCGCGAAGAAGAAAGGAAGAAACGCGAAGAAGAAAGGCTGACAGCAGCAGCGGTCTGATTGCGAAGCGGTGTCGAGCACCGTCCGGCTGGACAGCGCTTGGGCTGCCCCGCCAGGCAGCTCACCGGTACTTCGCTTCGATCTCCTCCAGGAAGGCCTCGGAGAGGCGCCGGAAGTCCTCGGCGCTCAGTGCGACCTGCTCGCCCCAGCCGATCCCAAGCACCGAGTCCTCGGGGTTCATCTTGATCGCCTTCGCCGGGGTCATGCGACCGTCGTGGAGCAGCAGCGACTCGCAGATCAGACGTGTCTCGTTCAGGGCGTTGCCGTCCTTGCCCTCGAGGTTGCGGGTGCGGTGCACGAAGCGCATTTCCAGCGCGAGCAGGAGGTTGTTGAAGAGCTGCGGCTCGAACGACGCCAGGGCCCCGTTCGCGCCGGCGCTCAGGCCGAGTGCCTCGTAGGCGGAGAGCTGGGCGCGGACATTGGACCGGCACTCGTCGATGTACTGCTCTGGGTAGGAGCTCGCGGCCAGCATCGTCACCTCTCTGTGGTCGGGGCCGGCGGCAGCTCGGCTCGAGCGAGCCGCCGGCCGGGGAGCTCTAGCGTTCGACGATCGGGCGCACCTCGACGGCTCCGCCCATCGAGGCGGCGGGGATCTTCGCCGCGAGCTCGACGGCCGCCTGTGGGTCGTCGGTCTCGAAGAAGAGGTAGCCGCCGAGGGCCTCCTTGGTCTCGACGAAGGGTCCGTCGGTGGTCAGCGTGCGGCCCTCCTGAACGCGCACGGTGGTGGCGTCATCCGGCGATGCCATCTGGATGCCCGGCGTCATCCCTGGCGTTTCGTTGACGGCCTTATAGCCCGCATAGACGGTGCCCTGCTGCTCCTCGCTGAGGGCGGCCCACTGCGGCGTTCCCGGCAGCGGAGTTGTGCCCTGGTAGATCATCAGCATGTACTTCATCTGAGCCTCCTTTCGTGGATCGTCGCCGATATGACGAACGGGAGGAACGTAGATCGACAGCGGACCGTCGACAGCGTCCGCGGGGTCAGGCCTGAGAGCGGTCGCGCTCCAGGGGAGCCGGGATCCTGAGACCCTGGGGGTGCGACCCTACCGGCGAGCTCGCCGGCGCCCCACGGTGGGGATCAGCAGGGCGAGCGAAACCCCGGCGGCAAGGCCGAGCAGTGTGCCGACGGCGAGAATCGTGAGCCAGTGCTCGAGGACGGCTGAGGTGCTCTGGCCGATGCAATGAGTCAGCAGGCGGTCGGCGTGCGGTCTCGTTGCGGCCGGGCATGCCTTGGGGGCGTATGGGTGCTCGACGCCGTACCAGACCGCGGCGAGCAGTCCAAAGGCGGCACCGGCCCGTATCAGCATCTCGCGAACCTCGCTTACGAGGCTGCGCCGCCGATGCACTGGATGGGGCATTGCGAGGGCATCGGCGTGCGAGCCCGCTGCGTTGAGCGGCATGGCCGATCGTTCTAACAATCGGACTATGCGTGCCTATTATGTGTGTGAGCTGACCGTTTGAGAGAGCTTGCGTCCCCTCATGAGCAATTGAGGGTAGTGTCGTTTTGACCTCATGAACTGCTCATCCAAGGGAGAGCGATGACCAATTACGTCCGTATGGGGATCTACGCGATCACGAGCGGTACCTACGACGGGCTGATCGAGCGTGCTCGGCAAGGCTTGGCGCCGATTCTGCGTGCCAGCCCGGGGTTCGTTTTCTATTCCACGACCGACGTGGGCGGCGGGCGCTTCGTTTCCGTCAGCACGTGGCAGACGCGTGAGCAGGCCGAGGCAGCGGCTACCAAGAGCGCTGATTGGGTCAGCGAGAACATGGCCGACTCGGTTGCCCTGGAAGAGAACCTGGTCGGAGAGATGACGACTCTGGCGGCAACCGAGCGCGCCGCGGTCTAAAGCCCACCTGGTCGAGACGGCGAGTCGCCCGACGTTTCCCAAGGGCGAAATGGACGGCGGCGCGCCGGCTTGACGAGCCGAACCTGCGCCGAAGTGTTGCTTCGCAGGCGCTTCACGAAAAGGTTCCCCCCGGGCGTCAGCCGGTGGTACGGGAGCAGGACGAGCCCAACCTCATGCTGCGCCGTCCATGACGCCAAGGGCGGCTGAGGGCATCCGGTCAGCACCTCGAAGTTCGCGAGGGTGGCGACAGAGCCGAGGATCTCGCGCGCCTCCTGCAGTTCGATCGCCGCTTCCTCCTGTATCGCGACGTTGTACGGACCCGTGCCACTGGCCCGACCCCAGCGGGGCGGCCTGGCCTGCGGCGCGAGCGTCAGAACAGATAGATCGTGTCCCGAGTTGGCCAGCTCGGCGGCCTCACGAAGGACAGCCGCTCCCGCAGCACCGCGCTCGAAGACCGCCGCGATCGCGCCCGCCACAAGATCCGCGGAGACTGGACCATCGGGCAGAGTTTCGGTCATTGGGGCAGCGTAGTCCTCGTCTTCGAGAGATCGCGTGCCGAAAGCCCCGGCGGTTCCCGGCGCGTCACCGAATGCGAGCGTCCGACCCATCGCGGTGGCCGATTGGCCCCGGCGCTCGTTGCCGGGGCCAACCAACATGTCTCTATGGTTTGACGCGCGGGTTCTCCGGGTTGCTGAAGCCTTTGCAGGCTTCGCCCGGAACGCCGGCGGGGGTGTTGCCCAGCCTGTGTTCCGTCCCAGGCGACTGCGTGATCACTTCGATCTGCCCGTTTTCCGCCCGGAAGTCATTCAACCCCGAGAAAGCGCAGATCGAGTTCGCATGCGCGGGCGCTGCCGTGTTCGTTTCTGAGCCCGATCCGAGGACGCCCGGTTTGCCCGGGGGCCCCTTGACCTCTCCGGCGAAGGCGGCCCCGGCGCTCGCTCCCACGAGGGCGACCGCGCATGCGGCGGCCGCGAACTTGCTTGTCATCCCCATCGTTTGCCCCCTTACAGTCGGCATCATTGCCGCATTGGAGGCTACACCCTCGAAGATCGGCTGGGTGTGCGAAGCCGCACAAATGGAACTCGCGCTACTCGCAGCTTCAGCACAAGGCAGCTCGTGCAACTGCGCGATCTCTGTCGCTCGATCACCGCGAGAGAAGGCTTCGCCGGCGAGCAGCTGCAGCCGGCCATCGACCGCCTCGCGGCCGCCGACGCGATCATCGCCGCCACCCCCGTCTACAAGGCCGGCATCAGCGGCTTGTTCAGGTCGTTCATCGATGTCCTCGACGACGACCTGATCGTCGCCAAGCCCGTGCTGCTCGCGGCGACGGGCGGCACTCCGCGCCACGCCCTGGTCATCGACGACCAGACGCGGCCGCTGTTCGCCTACCTGCGTGCGCTCTCCCTCCCGACCTCGGTGTACGCCGCGCCCGAGGACTGGGGCACGACCGAGCTCGGCACTCGCATCGAGCGCGCCGCCAGCGAGCTTGCGGTCACGGTGCGAGCCGGCGTCGCGCAGCACGTCACCGACGACGCATGGTCCAGCTACCAGCATCAGTTCGCCGGAAACGCCACCCGTGCCGACCGCACCGCAGCCGACGTCGACTTCGACTCCCCACTGATGCGCCTCGCCGCCGGAGATCGCCAGACGCCGCCGTAAGCCCTAGATCGTCCCGGATCTTGCGCGAGCTTCTCCATAGGGCTGTACGCGCGAATTTGAGGAGCGAGCGAGAGCGGGCCGCGCATCCACGCGGCGGCCCGCCCCTCGGAGCTATATCCGCCACGCGCGGCAGATAGCGCCCGGTCGACCTAATGGCCCGCCAGCGCGTGCTGTTCGTGCTGGTAGCAGGCCACGTCGTAGCGCGAGTTTTCGCTGTAGTGCGCCCCGCCGTTGCCACCTTCGGGACTGCTTTCTCCCGGCTCGTTGAAGGGCGAGCCCGGAGATTCCTGAGCATGGCCAGGCGTGAACGGGTTCAGGCCACCTTTGTTCGGATTTATTTCCTGGCAGGAAAATTCCGGTTTCCCGGTCGTTTCTCCGGGGTGTGGATTGTTCGCGAGCGCCCCCGGCGTCGCGATCGCGGCGAACGAGCCGCACAGGATGAGCAGAGCGATGACCTTGCGCATTCTTCCTCCTTGAGCTTTGAGCAGGCTGAGGCGTGCATATCCCGTGCGGAGACTCCGCTCCGCCGCAAACCTTCCCGAGCTCGCAGATTCGGTACCGCCCCCCCGCTTCGCGGTTCGGCCGGCCCTTCTCGGCCATTACCGGCCGCCCGTTAGTACAAGCGGATGCTCACACGGTTTCCGGTTTTTCGAGCGCCCAGATGCCGTAGATCACCCACAAGCAGACCGCAAAGACACCGAGTGACCACCAGGGGTGCGATCCGCCGACGTTGGCGAGTGCCTCGATCGCGCCCA
>WNFI01698430.1_pt2 | contig 13960 bp, 9 predicted proteins | sample 5400471 | NCBI WGS metagenome assembly WNFI01 (sample SAMN13153348, study PRJNA577476) | soil metagenome | isolation source: 100 cm saprolite on Douglas fir-dominated hillslope | place: USA:California | collected 2013-09-17 | reverse complement strand
GCCCGTCAACGTTGCGTTCGTGGTTCCGCTCAAGGTCAGCAGCGTCCCACTCCCGATCGAAGAAGGACTGACTGTGCCCGAAATTGCATAAGTCGGGACAGCTGCAGCGGTGAAATTGACGGAGGTGGCATTGCCCCCGTTGATTGTTGCGGTCTGACTTGCAGGGCTGAACGTGTATCCGGCCTTGCTGGGAGTAACGGTATAGGTTCCATTTCCCAGATTCGCAAAACTGTAGTTTCCAGAACTGTCAGCCGCTGTGGTTGCGCTTGCGGGTCCGCTGAGCGTCAGGAGTGTTCCGCTTCCCAATGAGGATGGACTGACTGTGCCGGAAATACCAAATAAGGTTCCGCCAACGGGCGACAGGACTTCAACGATGCTCAAGTTGTACTGGTCACCCGTTGGTGCAGTGTCGTTAATCAACACAGTTGTCCCACTCGAAGGAATCTGACTGTTCTGCATCTGCACCCAGTAGGTGTCACCTATAGGGGCGAGATACTGGTGGATAAGCTTCTGCCCCGATCCCGGCGTTCGCGCAATCGCCTTGTCAAAGTCGTTGCCAACACCGAGCACCCAGGAGTTGTTTCGCGTTGTCACTAACGAAGCAGTCGGCGCTCCCGAGGGAGCACTCGCGCTCTTGGTCGCCCCGATCGCACCGGAGCCGTTCGTCCCCGAGATGTCCACGCCTGTAAAGGTTGTTACTGTAATTGAGGCAACCGCAGGTTGTGACAGTGTCGCTGTTACCGTCACGTTGCTCAACGGGGAGGGCGTAAATGCACGCCAGATTTCGGAGGTGCCAGACTGTACATTGGTCCTGACCACCAGCACCCAAGTCAAACCGCCCCCGCTGACGCTGGTCACTGTGGTATTTGCTCCCGACTTATAATCAGTGGCCACAAAGGCGAGCAGTAACTCATTCCCTGTGGAAATCGAGAAGGGCGAAGTCTGCACGGTGGAACTAGGAGATGTCGAATCCCCTGATGCCTGCGCGTCAATACCAGCCGGAGGCAGGGGGACGCTAACAGTGACCCCGGGGCCGGGTGTTTCGAGATTGCCGCTGTCATCGACCGCTCGGCTCATGATCTGGAACGGTCCCGAGACCTGCGGCGTGAAGGTGTAGGTCCAACTCTGTCGACCAGTAGCCGGGTGCCAAGTCTGTCCGCCGTCGCTAGAAACCTCTACACCGCCGACTACCCCTCCTCCGGAATCCGTGGCTGTTCCGGTTACTGTCACAGGGACGCCCCGTTGCGAGGCCGATCCTGTAGCGGGCGAGGTAATTGTCGAAACCGGTGATATCGTATCGGTGGACTTCTGCGCAAAGAGCAGACCCCCTTGCAAAGTAACTGGCTGAACCCCCATATCCGCGAAAAGATTGACTGTGGCTTGCTGCATATCCGGAGAGGGCGCCGGGGTGGGGGAGAAGAGCGCGTTGTCATGATTGCTGTCAAGACCCCACGAATATTGAACGGTGCCTGCACCAAAAACCAGGGCGCCGCTCGCTGCACGATAGAGCGTCATGCGATGCGTCGCGCTCCCCGCGCCGTAGGTGGCGCCATAGTCGAGCAGAAGATCGGTCGTTAGGTTATACGTAGAGGTAGACAGATCGAACAAACCGGCCGGTCGGGCACCGTTGTCGAGGTCCGAATCCCACTCGTAGCCCAAGCTTCCAGGCGGAAGCGTGGCCGTCTGGCCGGACCCGAGATTGGCGATGCTGGTGTTGCGCCAGAATCGCATCTTGCCGTCCGCAGCCGGAACCTTGATCGAGAGATTACCGGGGTTGTCAGCACCAACACCGTTGACCATGAAAATGGTGCCGGTTAGCCCGTTTTCGGGCCGGCCACCGTCCGCGGGAGGACTGAAGCTGGGATCCCGCCAAGTGCCTGTCCAGGTCGAGGTAGGGTCAATCTTTGCAAAGGCAAGGGTTTCTTTGTAAACGACCATCGTGCGGTAGGGCGTGTTTGAACCATCGATGCTGTTTTCCCAACGCGTTTTCCAGAAGACCTCGTTGCCACTGAAAAACGCCAAATTCACTGCTGCGTTTCGGGCGGCTTCCACGTTGGCGCGTTGCGGTCCCGACCAATATTCATCGTGGCCGCAATCCATATAAATCTTGTGGTTCAGAATTAAACTGCCATTGCGGGCAGCGTCAACTCCAGTCGAGTAGGTCACATCATAGCCGTTCTGCTCGAGCCACCGAATCATAGGATACTCATTGCCGAAGAGCCAAGTTGCCGACTCCATTCCGAAACCTCGCGTAATAAATGGGCGATTATAGCTGACCTTGTACGCCCGATTGTTCAGATCAAAGGTGTTCAATCCCCCATAAACGCTATTGCCACCGTAGGAGTTGTACGCCTGCCAAGATTCGTCAGAAGTCTGGAAAACGATATCCGAATGGCTTGCATCATTTCGGACAACGAAAACGATGTGGTTTACGCCCCCGGTGTCGGTTCGTTTAAGAAGTGCAATGTAAATTCCCGAAGTCGCATTCGAGGGTACCTGCCAGGAAGCCGATACCGCCCAGTTTCCACAATCGTAGAGAAGGGTAGCCGAGTCCGTCTTACATGCTGGCTGCGTCTGGGGCAGAGCAACTGAAGGAGTAACACTTGCTATCTGACGCGCGCCAGTTCCACTGTAGTATCCCAAACGGAAAATAGTAATCGTGTAGGGGTTAGCATTTGTATTGATTTTGAAAGATATCGTCTGTCCTCGACTGACACTGATGTCGGTGGCAAACCCCTGAATGGTGGAATCTCCCGCTCCACTGATGTCCCAGTTTCTGGCATCGCTGCCAGCTTTCGAGTTCTCGCACACAATATCATTGGACATTGGGGGAGTGCAGCCGAAGGTCTGCGCCCCTGCAGTACGCGGTGAAAGACTGCAAAGCAATAAACCGAAAACAATCAACGACCTTCTGCAGATGGTTCTATTGAGCGACCTCGGCGAAAGGGGAAGATGGGCAGGACTCGTTTTCGTATCATCCTTGCCAATCGCGCTTCCGCGAAGTGCCTGTGACAAACTCATCGATTCCTCCGCAACCAGGTCGTAGTCATGTGACTCAGGAGGGCGCACAAATACACTGATTCCAGACTATGCCAGGGGAGATTGGTGCATTTCGGATGCCGAATGCAGCAATCCAGGGATCTCGGAGCTCGTGGGTAAGTCTTCGTAACTCACTGATTCAACAACCCTTAGTTTAGTTATAAAGGATGGTACAATCTCAAAAGTTCACAGGCAGAGATCAGCAAGAAGATCGAAGCCAAAGAGTTGCTCGAATTGTGCAGAACTTTGCCGTAAGTATATGAAACTGTGGAAATTGTCGCTCAGTGAAAGCTCCCGACTGGCATAGGTAACTCAACCCGGATGAATTAGAGAGAAGCTAGGAAGATCTCGGTCTAGAGGGTCCTGGGGAAAGACTGCACACTGAAGACGATTCACCCGGTGTCGCGTCAGGTCCTAGCGAGTTTCCTAGGACCCGATTTGGCGGATGGTGTCGATCACGAATTCCTGTTCCTCTTCCGTCAGCTGGTGAAAAAGGGGCAATATAATGCATTCGTCGGCGGCTGAGTTTGTCTCCGGCAATTCGCGGTCCCAGCGCGCGGAGCGATAGGGCGCCTCGCGGTGGGTGGCCATGATGCCGCGACGCGTAGAGATACCGCGATCGAGGAGTCCTTGCATCAGGGCGTCGCGGCTAACGGGGGCGTCTTTTTTCAAGCGGGCCATATACGACTGGAAGTTATGCCGTGAACCTTCGGGTTCTGCAGGCGGAATTAGCCAACCGAGCTTTGCAAGCTCATCGGTGTAGCGCGCAGCAAATGCGCGGCGACGCTCGATAAACCCCGCGACGCGTCCCAATTGAATCAATCCGACTGCGGCTTGCATATCGGTCATGCGAAAGTTGTAGCCGACCTCATCATAGCGTTCGAGAACGACGCTTTTCGCATTGTGTCGAGCGACATCGGAAACGGTCATCGCATGCTGCCGCAAAGGGCGGAGGCGTCCGGCTACATTTGCATCATTGGTTGTGATCATGCCGCCTTCGCCGGTGGTGAGAATCTTGCGCGGATGGAAACTGAAGCATGCCATCCAGGAATGCGGGGCACCGATGCGCTTTCCCTGGTAGACAGAGCCGATGGCACAAGCGGCATCTTCGATTACCAAGAGTTTGTGGCGGGAGGCCATCTCGTTGATTTCCTTCATCGCCGCAGGCAGACCAATCTGATGAACAGCGAGAATCGCCTTCGTGCGAGGAGTAATCGCTGCCTCGATTTTGTTGGAATCAATATTGTAAGTGACCGGATCGATATCAACGAAGACCGGCGTTGCGCCAACGTAGCGGATCGAATTGGCGGTCGCGATGAAGGACAAGCTGGGACAGAGCACCTCATCGCCGGGCCCTATGCCGGCGCCAATAAAGGCAAGATGCAGTGCGGTTGTGCAAGAGGAAACGGCAATGGCGTGCTCTGCGCTGACGTACTCGGCAAACTGCTTTTCAAATTCAGCGACGCGCGGTCCCTGGCTCAACCAGCCGCTGCGCAAAGACTGGACGACAGCCTCTTCTTCTTCCTTGCCCACAAAGGGCCGGGCGATGGGGATTAATTGCTTGGCCGCTGTCGTGACGCTCATCTCGTTTGTCCTCAAATTCGCGAGCAGAAGATTTCCAAATTCTTAGACGGAGGCTGCCTCCGCCACCGTTTTGCTGGCCTGCCACCAGGCCACCAAGCGGCGCAACCCTTCCTCCAGGTCGACATGAGCCTCAAAGCCAATCCACTTCTTTGCGTTTTTCGTCTCAGCGAGACGGCGTGGGACAGCATTGACTTTGCGGGCCGGGCCGTATTCCGGTTTCAAATCAGAGCCCATCACACGCAGCAAACTGACGGCGAGATCGTTGAGGCTGGTTTCCACTCCGCTGGCCACATTGAAGACATCATCCGTGATGCTAGATTTTGCAGCCAGAATATTCGCGCGCGCAATATCCTCAACGTAGATGAAATCCATGGTCTGTTCGCCATCACCCAGAATGAGAGGGGGCTTACCAGTCGCAATGCGCTCCATCCAGCGAATCAGAACCTCGGTATACGCCCCGTAGATGTCCATGCGCGGGCCGTAGACGTTAAAGTACCGGAGGGCGACGTAGCTGAGACCGTACATTTCGTTGAAGCTGCGGAGCAAGCCTTCGTTGAAAACCTTTGCTGCACCATAGAAAGTGCGGTTGTTGTAGGGATGATGCTTTTCTGCTGTGGGAAATTCATCCGCCAGGCCGTAAATCGAAGCGGAAGATGCCGCGACGATCTTTTTCACATTGTTCGCAACTGCAGCTTCAAGAACGTTGAAAGTGCCATCGGCCAAAACTTCGAGAGCCAGACGAGGCTCCTCGGCGCATTGGGTGATGCGAAGGGCGGCCATGTGGAAGACAAGGTCGATACCGTTCATGACTTCGCGCAAATGCTTGGGATCGCGAATGTCACCTTCAACGATCTTTACGTTGCCATTGGCCATGGCCCAGCCAAGATTATCGCGCCGGCCTCGCACGAAATTATCGAAGATTATGATTTCTGGATTGCTGTCGCGAACAAGCTGGTCCGCTATGTGCGAGCCGATGAGCCCGGAGCCTCCCGTGATCAGGATGCGTTTTGCTTGAAGTTCGTTCATGAGTCTGCCTTCACCTATCTCTTCTTGCCCACTTGGAATCCCAATACAGCGGCCGCTTTGGCTCGGTGCTGCCAACCGCTAGGTATCGCGCCGGGAGCGCAAAAACTTTGCGGGAACGCCAGCAACTATGGCGTATTCAGGCACATCCTGGGTGACGACCGCGCCAGCGCCAACGATAGCATTTGCGCCGACGTGGACGCCCGGGAGAATCGCGGCGTTCATGCCGATATCGGCGCCAAAGCCGACGTGGACGGGCTTGATCACCAAGCTCGTCGCGATAATGGGAGCATCGACGGGATCGCCAGTATGCGCCGAACCCAAGACCTTCGCCCCCGGTCCCCAGCCGACATAGTCTTCCAGTTCGATGGCGCGCGCGTCGAAATAGGCCTGCGGACCAATCCAAACATGGTTGCCAATCTTGCAGGTACCATCGGAGCGGCCCTGGATCATGGCTTGCGCGCCGATAAAGACGGCATCACCGAATTCCATTGTCTCCGGATGCTTGAAGACAACATTAGGGCCAACTTGCAAACCGTGGCCAGCATATTTGCACATGGCGCGCACAATGATGCGGCGCATCATGGCGTCAAAGCCGCCTTCACCTGCGATGTGCCGCGCGTAGAGGGCGTGCAATTCTTCGCGGGAGGACTTCTCTTTCAACGAAGAAGCAAACTCCCATTCCCAGAGCGGATCCGGACGCACTTCTTTGCGCCCGAACACGGCGGGAACCTCGCGAATGGCTACTGACGGCTGCTCGGGACTGCTTGACATTCAAGAACCTCCCGGACGGTCTTGGCGACGTGGTCGACGTGCTCAATCGGAAGTTCAGCATACATCGGCAACGAAACATGATTTGCTGCCACGTGCTCGCTGACCGGAAAATCACCCTTCTTGTAACCAAGGTCGGCGTAGGCCTTCTGAAGATGCAGGGGAACTGGATAGTGAAGGCCGTTTTCGATTCCTTGCTCGGAAAGCGCCTTCCTTAGCGCTTCGCGGTCTTCGACAACCACCACATACAAGTGGTAGACGTGTTGTGCATACGGCATTTCCGTGGGGGTCACAACCTTACTGCCTGCGAACAGTTCGTTATAGCGCGCAGCAAGGATGCGGCGATTGTTGTTCCATCCGTCAAGATACGGCAGCTTGACCGCCAAGACCCCGCCCTGAATGCCTTCGAGTCGCAGGTTGTAGGCCGGAAAATCGTGTTCGTACTTCTTCACCGAACCATGGTCGCGGAGCATGCGAATCTTTTTCGTAAGTTCCGCGTCGTTGGTGGTGACGGCACCACCTTCACCGCAGGCCCCGAGATTCTTGCTGGGATAGAAACTGAAGCAAGCCGCTCTGGCCAGGGAACCGGTCGGGTGGCCTTTGTACTTTGCGCCGTGCGCCTGGCAAGAGTCTTCGATTACGGGGAGGTTGTGCTTCGCAGCGATGGCGTTGATGGCGTCCATGTCGGCGGGTTGACCGTAGAGATGAACGGGGATTATGGCCTTGGTCTTTGGCGTGATGGCCTTCTCGATTTTTGTGGAATCCATGGTGTAGGAAACAGGATCGATGTCCACGAAAACCGGGCGCGCTCCAGCAGCATTGATGGCTTCGGCGGTGGCGATGAATGTGTGGGCCACAGTGATGACCTCATCGCCCGGGCCTACGCCAAGTCCCTGCAAAACGAGCTGCAACGCCGCAGTTCCGTTCGTAACGGCGACACAGTGTTCTGCGCCACAGTACACAGCAAAAGCTTTTTCAAATTTCTCGACTTCCGGGCCGAGAACGAAACTGCAGTTCGTCAGGACGCGATGGAAGACTTCCTTGAGTTCCGCCTCCAAGGGCTTGTGCTGTGCGGACAGATCTACGAACTTGACCTTCACGCTGCCTCCAGTTTTCGCAATACGCGCGCAGGATTTTACCGGCGACCACGGCATTATCGGGTACGTCCTTTGTGACGACACTTCCCGCTCCGATGATGGCGTTCTCTCCGATGGTGACACCACACAAAACCGTCGCGCTAGTTCCGATGGACGCGCCTTTTTTAACCAGCGTGGGCACTACCTGCCAGTCCGCTTCGGTTTGCAGGCCGCCGTCAGCGTTCGCAGAACGAGGGTACTTGTCGTTGATAAACGACACGTTATGGCCGACAAAAACGTTGTCCTGGATCTGGACACCTTCACACACAAAAGTGTGACTGGATATCTTCACGTTGCGCCCAATCACAGCATTTTTCTGGATTTCCACAAATGTTCCAACCTTCGATCCATCTCCGATTGTGCAACCGTAGAGGTTTACAAAGGCAAAGATCTTGACGTCCTTGCCCAGCTTGACATCCGGTGCAATTCGACAGAATTCCACTTGTCAGCTCCGAGCGAGGGATTCGACAGCCACTTCTTCGAGAAGCACTTCGCGGCCATTGGCTTCAAGGGATTGCTGAGCGGCTTCCAGGATGCGAACGACGCGGTAGCCCGCGACGCCATCGGTCAGCGGAGCGCGGTTTTCGATGATCGAGGAGACAAACTCTTGCGCCACGCGCTGCAGCGCTTCGGTCGTGTCGATCTTGGGGATGAGCACGTCACCGGTGCGGTAACCAACGAGCGCCTGGTAGCGCTTTTCGGCAGAGCCGTTTCCACCGTTTACAGTGATGCCTTTGTCGTATACGCGAATCTTGTCGGTAGGCTCAACGTCGTCATAGACAACCATTTTTTTGGAGCAACCGAGGAGCGTTTGACGAATTTTCACAGGTGCAAGCCAGTTCACGTGGAAGTGCGCGATAACATTATTTGGAAAGCGCAGGGTCAGGTAGGCGATGTTGGCGATGCCGTCGCCTGCGTGGCTAGCGCCGATCGCGGAAACGGCGGCCGGTTCGGCGCGCAGCAGGTAATCCATGATGGAAAGATCGTGTGGAGCGAGATCCCAGATGACGTTGATGTCTTTTTGGAACAGGCCGAGGTTCACGCGGATGGAATCGAAGTAGAGAATATCGCCAAGTTCGCCGGAATCAATCAGGTCGCGCATTTTGCGCACGGCGCTCGTGTAGATGAATGTATGGTCGACCATGAGGACGCGATTGGCGGCCTTGGCGCGTTCGATAAGGTCAAGAGAATGTTCGGTGGAATCTGCCAGTGGCTTCTCAATCATCACGTGCTTACGGTGTTCGAGGGCCTTGCGCGCGATGGGGTAGTGAGTCGAAACCGGGGTGGCGATCACGACTGCATCAACATTGGAATCGCCCAGCAACTCTTCGTAATTTGTACTGCATTTTACGCCCGGATAGCGTTTGGCAATCTTCGTCAGGCGCTCTTGGGAGAGATCGGAGCAGGCCACAACCTGAGCGTCATCCAGTTCGCTGAAATTTCGGATAAGGTTGGGACCCCAATATCCGACACCTATCATCCCTATACGAATCAAATTTGGTTACCTCGCTAAGATCGCGCAATAAGTGGCCGGTCGTACGCAGTGGCCATAGCTTCTAAAGGCACGGCACTTGCCAATCGCCGTTCTTGCTCAAGTTCCGCCACTCGTCGTAAGCCGTTGTTTTTCAACTATTTACAGCGTGACGGGCCGATTGCAGTCAGCTGTGGAAGTCAATCCGGGGAAAGTGGTGGCATCAAGTCTAAGGACTTGCCACTTCGTGGAAGACCTTTTGACATTTAGGAGCATTTAGCAAGGGAGTGTCCAGGATGAGGGGTAGGTCTGGGTGTGACGTGCGGCTTCCCCGCGAGAGAGCCGAAAGTCTCTACGCGGGCATTCATGCCGTTTCGCTCGCTTCCACTACCCCGTTCATATCCAAGTAGCGCCGGGTGCCTCACAATCGAAATTGTCGAAAACTGCGAGTCGGGATTGCTATCGCCAGCGAGCCGGTCGGCGATATGAGAGCCGATGAGGCCCGAACCGCCTGTAACTAAGACCCGATTCATCAGCATCGCCCCTCGCTCATTTTTGTGCATTTTCAGAAACTACCGGAACTTGACTTGCGCGCGGTGCGCGCAGTGGCTGGCGCTGCTTCTTCTCGAATAATTCTCTCAATCGAAGAGCGATACGCGTGTATGGAAAAACGCTGTACGGCAGACTGGCGCGCGGCGTTCCCCAGTGTGTGTCGGAGCGAGTCATCAACCAGCAGCGAGGACATTTTCTCCGCGAGCGAAGTGACGTTTTCCGACCGGAAGAGGATACCAGTGCGACCATCCAGCACGCTTTCCGGAATGCCGTCGACCGCCGAGCCGATGGTGGGCAGCGCGCTTGATGCAGCCTCGAGAACCGAAAGAGGAAATGCGTCGCTACGAGAAGCGAGAACGTTGATGTCCATAACATGCTGGTAGAAAGGCAATGGGTCGGGGTGATTGCCCGCAAAAATGACTTTTTCGTTGATGCCGAGGCGGCTGGCATGGGCCATGAATTTTGCGCGTTCGGGTCCGTCGCCAACGAGCAAGAGACGAGCATTCGCGTGCCGCGCGCAAACCGATTGGAATGCATCGAGCAGAACGTCAATGCCCTTGCGCGAGATCAGCGACGAAATCTGGCCAAAAACTATGGCGTCGGCGGGGATACGAAAACGTTCGCGCCAGGCGGAATTACGTACCTGAACCGGCGAGAATCGATCAGTATCGACGCCATTGTACACAACCTCGTAGCGAGCGCGGAATGCTTGCTTTGCACAAATACTTCTTTGAATGGCCTCGCTGACAAAAATAGTCTTGGCGACTCGATGAAAGCGATAGAGCAAGACGTAACGGCGGCTATAAGGTGAGTGAATGTGAGAGACAACAGGAACGCCAGCCGCTTTCCCCGCAAAGTAACCAACTTGTGTCGTACTGCCACCGTTACAGTAGATCAGGTCGATCCTGTGTTGCCGCGCATAAGAGGCGAGGCGACGGACCGTGCGCGCCCAACGCAAAAACTGAAACCGGACGTGCGTTCCGTCAAGCATGATTTCCGGCATGCTATGGAGCGAGGCTAGCGCATCAGCTTCTTTCGCAGCGGCCACAAAAAGGGGGTTGCCACAGATCAAGTGAGCGGCAAATGCGTGCTTATCCATTCCTTGGATGACAGTGAGGAGAGCGTTCTCGCTGCCGCGCATCCAGTCACCGTTATTGTGAAGAAATAGGACTCTCGTCGCCATGAAGAATTCAACCGCGCTTTCTTATTTCGCGCCACGAAGTCAAACGAACATCCGCGAAACCAACAGACCGAAACCGCCCATTCGAGCGAGCGCATTTTTCACGCGAACTTTGAACATTGAACCATCCTGCTCGAGGGCAAGACGGTAGTAGTGCGCAGCCTGAAGAGCATCTGATTGGCGATAAAAGCCATTTCCGATACCCACAAAAATGCGCGCTCGGATAAAGCATCGCGTGCTTTCATCGCGGGTGCTATTCTCGAGGGACTCGGCCCATTCCGCGGGTGTCAGCGCATACTCAGAAGTCTGAAACGCGTGCGATGTCGCACAGAACGTATAGTGCCTGGCAATTGATTCGAGACACTGCTGTTCGAGCACGACGTCACCCGCTTGTTGCGCTAGACCCTTCATGCGCCAGCGGACAGCGAGGTTGTCCTCGATGCGGTGGCGACGAGTAAGCGTGTTGGTCATGCTGAGTTCGTGAAGACGATAACTGACCATCGGCTCAGCAAGATACCCAACGTCGCAGTGAAACGCAAAAATGCACCATAAATACCAGTCGCCGGCATAGGGAAGGTCTAGCGGAAACACAGTGATGTTTTTGTAGCACCGCATGCGTACCATGCCGGAGGCGGCGATGACCTTGTTGGTTTCCAATAATTCCACGAGGAATTTACGCCCGCTCCAAACACGATCGCCTTCGCCGCAATCGCCCCACTTTAGAATGCCCGTCTCCTTGCCGTTTTCAAGGCCGACGCCGCGACAAAAGACGTATCCCATCTGTGGATGCCTGTCCATCAGCTTCACATATCGTTCAAGCACCTGAGGGCTGCGCAGCCGGTCGTCCGCGGAGATGAGCCAGACGTATTCACCCCGAGAGAGTCCAATGCCGTGATTGTAGTTCTTCAAGTGGCCTAGATTGGGATTGTTGCGAATGTGCTTAACGCGTGGATCGTTGAAGGATGCAGCGACTTCGGGAGTGTTGTCGGGAGAAGCGTCATCCATGATCAGAACTTCAAAATCGTCGTAAGTTTGTGAAAGAATGGAATTTATGCATTCTGGTAGTAGATGAGCGAGTTTGTAGCACGGAACGATGAACGTGACTTTGGGGTTCACGCGTTCACCTCCGCGCGCTTGGTCTCAAGCGTCCAGCGGTTTTGCAACAAGAATGTGCCCCGCGTTGGGACGACACCCGTGCCGTAGAAATCCGATTTGATTACAGTGATGCGAGTCGCATCATCAACCCAATCCACCTCGGAACCGCCGATATCAAGACCAACGCCGAGACGATATTCACCGGGAAGGAGCGGGACACTCGGAATGTTGCAGACGAAGGTTTGCTCACCGCTGCGGGGTTCGTGGACGCGGTCGGGCTCATAAGCAGAGTGTGCAGTGCAAATACGCTGGCCAGAAGTCGTGTCAAAGGCAATGGAGGCATCAAAGCTCGTGCAGGCGTCATCGAGGTCAAATGTAATGACTGCCTTGATCGGGCCGCCGACCGGAAGTTCGCCAGTGAGGGGGCGGTCATCTTCAGTGAAGATTTCGAGGCGCTTCAACTGGGGGCGGTATTTTGCGGAGCGGCCCGACGCGGCGGCGAGATCAACGATGTGGGAGCCAGGGCGGCTGCCCTCGCTGGCGACATTTTCGAGATAAAACTGGATGGCATCTTTGGAGCTGCCGTTGAATACGATTCTGCCCTGCTGGAGAACGACGCCGCGATTGCAGAGAGCCTCGACGGCAGCAAGGTTATGAGAAACAAATAAAACAGTGCGATTGCGCTGACAGGCTTCTGCCATTTTGCCGAGGCACTTTTTCTGGAAAGCGACGTCGCCAACGGCAAGGACTTCATCGACTACAAGAATTTCTGGATCAAGGTGAGCGGCGATGGCGAAAGCAAGACGGACGTACATTCCGCTGGAATAACGCTTTACAGGGGTATCCAAAAACTTGCCGATGCCGGCGAAGGCCGTGATTTCCTCGAACTTGGCATCGATTTCAGTCTTCTTCATTCCGAGAATAGAGCCGTTCAAATAAATATTTTCGCGGCCAGTAAGCTCAGGATGAAAGCCGGTACCCACTTCCAGAAGGCTCGCCATGCGACCGCGAATCCGGATATGGCCTTCTGTAGGATCAGTAATGCGAGAAAGAATCTTCAGCAGGGTGCTCTTGCCAGCGCCATTGGATCCGATTATGGCAACAGTGTCGCCCCGCTCAACATCGAGAGTGACATCACTCAGCGCCCAAAAAGTGGACTCCTTGCGGTATGTTCCCGTATTTTCCCTCTCGTTCGCCAAGGCACGAAACGGAGCGAGCAAGGTACGCGTGAAAGCCTCACGGAAATTGCCGTACATGCCGGCCGCTTCACCAAGAAAGTATTGTTTCGAGACGTTTCTGACTTCGATAATCGAGGCCATATCTATATTGTGTCCGCAAAGGTGCGTTCCATGCGGCGGAAAAAATAGAGTCCCGCCACAAAGAGAAACAAGCTGAGCCCGGTGGAAATGCCGACAAGCTGCCAGGAAATTTCGCTGCCGAGCAGAGCGTGGCGAAAACCTTCAACCATGCCAGACATCGGATTCAGTATGAGGAGAATCTTGAGTTTGCCAGGTGCACGGCTGGCGGGGTACAAGACTGGGGTCAGAAAAAAAGCCATCTGGGTGACGAACGGGACCACATACTTCACGTCACGATACTGGACGTTCAGAGCGGAAAGAAAAAGCCCGAGACCAGCCGTTGACAGCAACGTTCCACAAATCAGCGCGGGCAAGAGTAACAACGATAACGAAAAGTGCGAGTGGTAATAAAGCATTAAGAGGCCCATGAAAGCGAGACTAATTAGCATGTCCAGACCGAGCCCGAAGATCGTGCCAAGAGGCACCAGGATGCGTGGAAAATAAATTTTGCGAATCATTTGCTCGCTGCCGACGAGACTATTGCTGGCGAGGCCAACTGCATTCGCAAAAAAGGTCCAGGGAACGAGGCCCGCAAAGACAAAGAGGGGATATGGAGAGCCGTCACCTTTCATGCCGGTCACGCGGCTGAAGAGTGCGCCAAAAATGACCATCGCAATGAGCGGCTGCAAAATGGCCCATAATCCGCCGAGAGCGGTTTGCTTGTAGCGGATTTTGATGTCGCGCCAAACTAGGAAGCCGAGTAGCTCGCGGTAACGCCATATTTCCCGAAGATCGACAGGCTGCCAGCCCT
>WNFI01131714.1_pt1 | contig 13961 bp, 12 predicted proteins | sample 5400471 | NCBI WGS metagenome assembly WNFI01 (sample SAMN13153348, study PRJNA577476) | soil metagenome | isolation source: 100 cm saprolite on Douglas fir-dominated hillslope | place: USA:California | collected 2013-09-17 | reverse complement strand
GCACAAGTCTGTTAATGGGTGCCGTTGTCGCATTGCTCGTCATCGCAGGCATGACCCTTGGAACGGCAACGGCGTTTGCGCAGCAGCCGAGCATCATGTCGGAAATCGTCAAGCGCGGTACCATTCGCATCGCCACAATCGCGGGAAACCCGCCTTATAGCGCGCTCGGTGCCAACGGCCAGCCCGAAGGCTACGACGTCGAGATCGGCAAGATGCTGGCAGCGAGCCTCAAAGTTAAGCCCGAATTCATCATCGTCGACGTGCCAGGACGCATCGCCGCGCTGCAGACGCGCCGGGCGGATGTGACCCTCGCAAACTTCACCAACACGGTCGAGCGATCGACCACCATCGCCTTTACCAATCCTTATGTGGTGGTCGGCAGCGTCTACATGGTGCTCAAAGATTCGCCGATCCAGACGGTCGAGCAGCTCAACGATCCAAAATACAAGGTCTCCTTCGCGCGCGGCGGCACGGCCGAGCAGATCACCGCCGCGGCGACACCCAAAGCCACGAAAGTTCGTGTCGACACGGTCGCCGACGCCTTTCTCGCCATGCAGTCGAAGCAGGCGGACGCCAACCTGCAGGATAGCTTCCAGAACGTCGCCTACATGGAAAAGGAGCCGGGCAAATACCGCAACCTGCCGGGCAACTACTCCTACGAGGAGATCGCTATCGGCTTGCCGGCCGGAGACTTCGACTGGTGGCGAATCGTTGATACCTGGGTGCGTCAGTTCAACGGCTCGGGCGAAAACAGCCCGAAAACAGCCGGCTGTTCCACCAATTCTTCGGCTTCGACCTTCCGCCGCTAAAATAGTCGATGTCATGCGCGAGCGACGGGGCAAGGCTGGCGACCAGTCCTTGGCCCTGTCGCCCGCGCCAATGCTGCACGGAGGAATGATGGCGGCGGCGACTCCGCCCGTGACACAGAAGCCTGGTCAAGGCTGAGGGATCGATCCGGCAAACCATGTATCAATTCAGCCTGCGGGCGATCGCAACTTATTTCGATCCCCTTCCCTTCGCCATCACAATGACCCTCTGGCTGAGCCTGCAAACCATCGTGCTCAGCACAATGGTTGGCATCATCGGGGCTCTGTGTCGCCGCAGCGAGAGCTTGCTGCTGCGCTTCCTCGGGACCGCCTACGTGGAGGTGCTGCGCAACATCCCGCTGCTCGTCGTCATCTATCTCGTCTTCTACGGATTGGCCCAGGTCGGCATTCTGATCGACAACTTCAATTCCGCGCTGATCGCACTGACGCTCAATGCCGGCGCCTATATGACGGAGATCTTCCGCGGCGGGTTGATCGCCATCCCTCGCGGCCAGTATCTCGCCGGTCTGGCTCAGGGCATGACGCAATTCCAGCTCTATCGCTATGTCGTGCTGCCGCAAGTCGTGCGCATCGTCTACGCGCCGCTCGGCAACCTATTTATCGGCATAATCATCGGCTCCTCGCTCTCGGCCGTGATCGGCGTCGAGGAGATCGCCAATTGGATGTTCTATGTCGGCAATGAATCGTTCCGCTACATGGAATCCTTTCTCGTCGCCGGGTTCGTCTATGTGGCGCTGGCGCAGGTGGTCAATGTCGGGCGCATTGCTGGGCGGACTCATCGGCAGCGTCATCGGTCTGGCGCGCACCTCCCGTTGGTGGCTCTTGAGGAGCGCCGCACTGATCTATACCGAAGTCTTCCGCTCGTTCCCGCCGCTCATTCTGTTCTTCGGCTGCTTCTATGGCGCCTCCTATGCCCTCAACATCAACCTCTCACCCTTCAGCGCCGCCACCATTGCGCTCACTGCCGAGGCGAGCGCCTTCATGTCGGAGGTGGTGCGCGCCGGCATCGACAGCGTCGGTCGCGGACAATGGGAAGCGGCGCAATCCTCCGGCATGAAGTTTTGGCAGATCATGCGCTACATCGTCGGACCGCAGGCGATCCGCGTGATGCTGCCGCCATCGGTCGGCGTCTACATTGCCACGCTGAAGGATTCCTCTCTCGCCTCGGTGATTGGCTACCTCGAGCTCACCAAGTCCGGCATGCTGGTTCGCGAAACGACCGGCGTCAGCTTCGAGGTGTTTCTCATCGTTGCCGCGCTTTATTTCATCATCAACTACTCGATTTCTCTCGGCGGAGCGGCGCTCGAAAGGAAATTCAGGTTTGCCCACTGATAACTCGAGCAAGCGAGGCGCCTTCAACCCGGTCTTGAAGATCGACGGATTGATCAAGCGGTTCGGCACCCGGACGGTGATCGATGGGGTGGATCTGGAGGTCACGGCCGGACAGGTTGTCGTGATCGTCGGACCGAGCGGCACTGGCAAATCGACGCTGCTGCGCTGCGTGAATGGCCTCGAGGACATTCATGGCGGTACCATCCAGTTCGAAGGCGAACCGGTTCGCGCCCGCTCCAAGGACATCGTTCGGGTGCGGAAACGCATCGGCATGATCTTTCAAAGCTTCAATCTCTATCCGCATCTGACCGCGCTCGAAAACGTCATGCTGGCGCCGATCAAGGTCTTGGGAGAGCCGAAGCAGGAAGTGGAGGCGCGGGCGCGCGAGCTGTTTCGCAAGGTCAGGCTGGAGCACCGCGCTCTGGCGCATCCAGCGCAGCTTTCCGGGGGCGAGCAGCAACGGGTTGCCATCGCGCGGGCGCTGGCGATGAACCCACATCTGCTCATGTTCGACGAGCCCACTTCGGCCCTCGACCCCGAGACGGTGGGCGACGTCCTCCTGGTCATGGAAGAGATCGCGCGCGAGGGACGCACCATGCTGGTGGTGACCCATGAGATCGGCTTCGCGCGCCATGTCGGAACGCGCATGATTTTCATGGATGCCGGCAAGATCGTCGAGGATCGGCCGCCTGAAGACATGCTGGCGAGCCCGCGCAATCTGCGCACGCAGCAGTTCCTCGGCTCCATACTCCATCACTGAATTAGCGGCTTCGCGTGGCGTATCACCACTGAGCGCTTGATCCGCCCCTGCCGAATGGCTTAGGCCGCCAAGTGGCGAAATGGAAAATAGCGTTGGCGGATGCTGCCGTGCCGACCGAGTAGCAGCGAAGCGCCATAGATCCCGCCCGCGACCATGACAATCGCAGGTCCCGAGGGTAACCCGAAATGAAAGGAGAGGATGAGACCGGTGATCGCCGACAGGACTGCAATCGAGAAGGCGACGGCGATTACCGCGCCGACGGAGCGGGCCCAGAATAGCGCGGCTGCAGCCGGTAGCAACAGCATGCCGAGCGACATGAGAGTGCCCAGCGCCTGAAACCCGGCGACGAGATTGAGGACGACGAGCACCAGGAAGAGGATGTGGTAGAGGTTGCTGGGCGCGCCGTTCGCCTTGAGAAATCCCGGGTCGAAGCATTCGACGACGATAGGGCGGAAGAGCATCGCCAATAGGATCAGAGTGGTGCTGCTGGCGCCAGCCACGAGCAGGAGCGAGGCATCATCGACCGCAAGCACCGTGCCGAACAGAATATGCATGAGATCGACCGGAGTGCCGCGGAGCGAGATAATCATCACGCCGGCCGCCAAGGACACGATGAACACGGTTGCGAAGCTCGCATCCTCTCGCGCATCGGTGAAGCGCGTAACCAGCCCAGCCAGCAATGCCATCAGCAGGCCGGCAACGAACCCGCCCAGGCTCATCGCCCCGACCGATACGCCCGCCAGGAGATAGCCGATGGCCGCCCCTGGCAGCACCGCATGGGTAAGCGCGTCCCCCATCAGGCTCATGCGACGCAGCACGAGAAACACGCCGACGGGCGCCGAGCCCAGGCAGAGAGCCAGCAGCCCAATCAGCGCTCGGCGCATGAAGGCGAAATCCGCAAATGGTGCAATTAGAATATCGTGCAGGGTCATGGCGCCGGCACCCTGCACACCGCTGCGTCGTCATGCCAAGCCTCGGCCATCGATCGCGCACGGCTCAGATTGGCGGGGCTCAGCGCCATCTCGGTTGGCCCCCACGCAACCTGGCTGCGCGCGATCAACAGAGTCTCCGGGAACTCAGCCCGTACGATCTCGAGATCGTGGAGCACGCAAACGATCGTCCGCTCTTCCGCATGCCAACGCTGAATTACATCGATGAGATCGAGCGTGGTGCGCGAATCGATGGCATTGAATGGCTCGTCGAGCAAAATGAGCCTTGCATCGGCAACCAACATGCGAGCGAACAACACCCTCTGAAACTGCCCTGCGGAGAGCGAGTCGATGGCGCGCCCGGCAAAACCGGCGAGGCCGACCGCCTCCAAGGCGTCGCGGGCAAGGCGCAGCGCTTCCGGCTTAATGCGGCTGAGGAGCGTGGTCTTGCCGGCGCCGTTCGGCCCAACCAAGGCCACCAGCGAGCCCCTGTCGATCCGACCCGACAGGTGATGGACAGCAGGATGCCGATCGTAGCTGACCGTCACATCATCGAACTCGATCACCGCCTGGCTCATAGGCTGGCGCTTGCCGCCGGCTGCGATGCGGGTCGAGCGCTCTCCTTCGGCTCGCCAGGCCTCAGCGCCCAGAAAACCGCCGACCAAAGCAGCGATAGCACGACCAGCACGAAAGCCAGTCGCTGTCCCGCCGACCAAGCGAGCAAACTGGCACTCATGGCATGGGGGTTGGTCGAGGACTTCATCGCTTCTCTCTTCGGCGCAACGGTGGCGCACATCCTGCGGCCGGATGCTGGCGCGCGCGGTGCGGCGTGGTCAGTCCACGTCTCGGGGAGCTGAAATGTTATATTATAACCTTTGCGTCGCTGGTCAAGCTGGAACCGTCGTCCCGTCAGAGTAGTGCGCTAAACTGCATGAACGAAATAGCTTCGGGAGGATCCATGCATCGCTCGACCTGCCGTCTCACGTCGGCCCTCGTGGTGGCCGCCGCCTTCGCGCTGGCGACGTTCGCCGAGTTGCGCGCCGAGACCTCGCGGCTCGATCAAATCAGCGCGGCAAAGACGCTCCGGGTCGGCACGACCGGCGACTATCGTCCATTCTCCTTCCTCAACCCTGCCACCAAGGTATTCGAAGGGATCGACATCGACCTCGCGCGCGCGCTCGCGAAATCGCTCGGTGCCGAGGTGCAGTTCGTACAGACGGCCTGGCCGAATCTGATGGCGGACTTCCAGGCTGACAAGTTCGATTTGGCGATCGGCGGCGTCTCGGTAACGCTCGACCGGGCGCGGGTTGGCTTGTTCAGCATTCCGATCATGATCGATGGCAAGACGCCGATCGCACGCTGCGCGGACAAGGATCGCTTCCACGCGCTCGCCGAGATCGACCGGCCGGAAGTACGGGTCATCTTCAATCCGGGAGGGACCAACGAGCGCTTCGCGCGCGCCGCTTTGAAGCAGGCGAAGCTTGCCGTCTTTCCCGACAATGTCACCATTTTCCAGCAGATCGTCGAGGGCAAGGCCGACGTGATGATCACTGACGCCAGCGAGACCCGCCTGCAGCAGAAGCTGCATCCTGAGCTCTGCTCCATCCACCCCGACCGCCCCTTCACCTTCGCCGAGAAGGCTCTCTGGCTGCAGCGCGATCCCTACCTCAAGGCCTATGTTGACCAATGGCTCAACCTCGTGCTGCACGACGGCAGCTACGAGGCGATCAGCAAGGCCTGGCTAGACTGAGGCGGCCGCCGGACGGCGAGGAAGCGATGCTGCCGCTGGCCCGCGACTACGACTCGGCCGTCGCCGGCTTTCGTTGGCGCATTCCCGAGCGCTACAACATCGCGGTCGACGTTTGCGACCGGCACGCAGCAGCCGACGCAGGTCGGCTCGCCCTCATTTGCGAAGATGCGGACGGCACAACTCGACGATACAGCTTTGGCGACATGGCACGAATGTCCAACCGGCTGGCCAATGCGCTGCGCGCGCTCGGCATCGCCCGCGGCGATCGCGTCGCCATCCTGCTGCCGCAATGCCCGGAGACCGCGATCGCCCATCTCGCCATCTACAAGCTGGGTGCGATCGCCCTGCCGTTATTCATGTTGTTTGGCCCGGAAGCACTCGAATTTCGGCTCGCCGATAGCGGTGCTAGAGCGATTATAGCGGGCGAGGCCGGCCTCGCCGCTCTAGCGGAAATTCGCGGACGTCTGCCGGAGCTTGCGCATCTGATCGCGGTCGGTTCGGACGCGGCCGGCGCCCACGCATTCGCCGATTTGCTCGGGCGTGCGTCCGACCGCTTCTCGCCGGCCGATACTGCCGCCGAAGACCCTGCGCTCATCATCTACACCTCCGGCACGACTGGGCCGCCCAAGGGAGCCTTGCATGCGCATCGGGTGCTGCTCGGTCATTTGCCGGGCGTAGAGTTCCCGCACGAGTTCTTCCCGCAGCCGGGCGATCTGTTTTGGACACCGGCAGATTGGGCGTGGATCGGCGGGTTGCTCGACGTCCTGCTGCCGAGCTGGCACCACGGCGTCCCCGTGCTCGCGCACCGGGCCGCCAAGTTTGATCCTGACCAGGCGTTGGCCCTCATGGCGCGGCACCGGGTTCGCAATGTCTTCATGCCACCGACCGCACTCAAGCTCATGCGCCAGAGCGAGGCGACGACGATCCCTTATTCGGTTCGCCTGCGCTCGGTGGCAAGCGGCGGCGAACGTCTGGGCGCGGAGCTGATCGAATGGGGACGTCGTTCCTTCGGTCTGACGATCAACGAATTCTACGGCCAGACCGAAGCCAATCTCGTGCTTGGAAACTGCAGTTCGATTCTGCCCATCCGCGCCGGCTCGATGGGACGTGCCGTGCCTGGACATACGGTCGAAATCGTCGATGTGTCCGGGCGCGTGCTGCCGCCGGACAGCTCTGGCATCATCGCCGTCAAGGCGCCAGATCCGACTATGTTCTTGCAATATTGGAACCAGCCGGAAGCAAGCAAAGAGAAATACGCCGGCCCGTGGTGCCTGACCGGCGACACCGGCCGGAAGGATGGCGATGGCTATTTCTGGTTCGAGGGCCGCAACGACGATGTCATCAACAGCTCCGGCTATCGGATCGGCCCTGCCGAGGTCGAGGAATGCCTAATGAAGCACCCTGCGGTCGCAATGGTTGCAGTCGTCGGGTGGCCCGACCCCTTGCGGGGCGAAATCGTCAAGGCGTTCGTCGTCCCCCGACAAGGCCACCAACCGACGAGCGACTTGGCGCGCGACATTCAAGACTTCGTCAAACAGCGCCTGGCGCAGCACGAATACCCGCGCGCGGTCGAGTTCCGCGATAGCCTGCCGATGACGGTCACCGGCAAGATCCGGCGCCGCGACTTGCGGCTGGCTGCGGCCTGCAGTTCCGCCTAGCGCCGACCACATCCAAGGACGAGGGTCGCGCGTCAATCCGATTGCGGGTTAGGATGCTCGCGGACTGAGGGTCAGCACAAGAATTCGAACGAGGGGAGACTAGGAATGGCCGAGGCGCGAAAGGTGATCATCACATGCGCTGTGACGGGGTCGATCCATACGCCGACGATGACGCCGTATTTGCCGATAACCCCGGATCAGATCGCCGCAGAGTCAATTGCCGCGGCGGAGGCAGGAGCCGCCATCATCCACCTGCACGCCCGCGATCCCAAGGATGGGCGCCCCACGCCCGACCCCAAAGTGTTCATGCAGTTCCTGCCGCGCATCAAGCAGGCGAGCAACGCGGTGGTCAACATCACCACCGGCGGCAGCCTCGGCATGTCCATCGAAGATCGCCTGGCGGCACCACTTAGAGCCAAGCCCGAGCTGTGCTCACTCAATATGGGGTCGATGAACTTCGGCTTGTTCCACATCGCCGAGCGGGTCAAGGAGTGGAAGTACGACTGGGAAAAGCCTTATCTGGAGAAGACTCGCGAGTCGATCGTCAGCAACACCTTCGTGCAGATCGAGCGGTTCCTCAGGGACTTGGGCGAGGGTTGCGGTACCAAGTTCGAGTGCGAGTGCTACGACATCGGCCATCTCTACACGCTGGCGCACTTCCTCGATCGCAAGCTGATCAAGCCGCCGCTGCTCGTGCAGACCATCTTCGGCATCCTTGGCGGCATCGGAGCGCACCCGGAGGACCTTGCGCATATGAAGCGCACCGCCGATCGCCTGTTCGGCCCCGACTACCACTGGTCGATCCTCGCGGCTGGCCGCCATCAAATGAGCCTATGCACCATGGGCGCGATGATGGGCGGGAATGTCCGCGTCGGACTGGAAGACAGCATCTATTTGGGCAAGGGTGAGCTCGCCAAGAGCAACGCCGATCAGGTGCGCAAGATTCGTCACGTGCTCGAAACCCTCTCTTTGGAGATCGCCTCGCCCGACGATGCTCGCAAGATGCTGAAGCTCAAAGGCGGTGACCAGGTCGCCTTCTAGTCATGCCTGAGCAAGCCAGACGGCGCATCGTCACGAGTTTCCCGCGCGAGATTCGTGAGATCGAGAATGTTTGGATTCCCATGCCGGACGGCGTGCGCCTGGCGGCACGCCTGTGGCTGCCGGCGGATGCGGAGCGCGATCCCGTTCCGGCGATCCTCGAATACATGCCGTATCGCAAGCGCGATCTCCTGAGGCTGCGCGATCAGTCGATCCACCCGTACTTCGCCGGGCACGGCTATGCCTGCCTGCGCGTCGACACGCGTGGCGCCGGCGATTCCGACGGACTGCTCACCGACATGTGGAACGAGCGCGAGCAGGAAGACGGCCTCGCTATCATCGAATGGCTCGGGCGCCAACCCTGGTGCACGGGCGCAGTCGGCATGTTCGGGAAGTCGTGGAGCGGCATCAGCGGGCTGCAGGCGGCTGCGCGCGCGCCGGCTGGCCTCAAGGCCATCGTTACCGTCTGCTCCTCGGAAGACCGCTACACCACGACGCTCCACTATACCGGCGGTGCGATCTTGGTCGACACCGTGTGGTGGGCCTCCTCGATGCTTATATTCAACAGCCTGCCGCCCGATCCGGAGACCGCGGGCTCGGACTGGCAGGTCAAGTGGCAAGCGCGGCTGGCCGCCAACAAACCGATGCTGTCCGATTGGCTCGACCATCAGCGGCGTGATGCCTATTGGCTCGAAGGATCGCCTGGAGACCAGCTCGGCAAGGCAAAGGCCGCCATCTATGCCGTCGGCGGCTGGGCGGACTATCTGTCGCGCGCCGTTCCCCGGATGATGGCGGCGACCAAGGCGCCGCGCCGCGCCCTCATCGGTCCCTGGTGCCATAACTTTCCCCATGACGCACGCCCTGGCCCGGAGATCGGCTTCCTGCAGGATTGTCTCAGGTGGTGGGATCAATGGCTCAAGGGCAAGGAAACCGGCATCGACAAGGAGCCCATGTTTCGAGCCTGGATGCAGGATTCTGTCCGGCCGCAATCGGACTACGACCATCGCCCAGGACGTTGGGTGGCGGAACGGAGCTGGCCGAGCAAACGCATCAAGCCGGTTCGCTGGTATTTGAATAGTGGCAGCCTCGACCGCCGCGCCAAGCCGAAGGCAAAGCTTCAGCACAAATCGCCGCAGAGCGTCGGCTTGTGCAGCTTGGAATGGCTCGGTGCCGGCGTGCCGGGCGAGCAGCCGCGCGATCAGCGCGAGGATGACGGACGCTCGCTGTGCTTCGACTCGCCGCCGCTCGACAAGCACGTGGAGATTCTGGGCGAAGCAGTGGCGCACTTGGAGCTCGCCGCAGATCGGCCGGTGGCGTTGACGGCTGGTTCCCGGCCGGCACTATCGTGTGGCCGTGCGGCTTCCCGCCGTGGCCTATTCCTTTCCGCCGGGCCATCGCATCCGCGTCGCCATTTCGACCTGCTACTGGCCGGTAATCTGGCCGTCGCCCGAGCCGGTGACCCTCACGCTTCATGCCGGCGGCAGCTCGATCGAGCTGCCGGTTCGGCCTGCCGACCCGGCCGACAAGCGCCTGCCGGCTTTCCTGCCGCCGGAACAGGCGCCGCCCGAACCGCTCACGCGGCTCGAGGATGCGAAGGTCACCAGGTCGATCGAACGCGATCCGCGCACCGGCCATGTCCGGGTCACGCTCGACTGCGATGGCGGCGTGCTTCTGGGCCCGGTCAAGCGCTACCGCATCGACCGCATCGGCACCGAGATCGAAACCACCTTCCTCAAGCGCTGCGACATCGACGAGGACGATCCCTTGTCGGCGCGGGTCGAGGTACGGCAGACGACGGAGCTCGGCCGCGAGGGCTGGCGAGTGCGCGTGGAGGTGCGCCTGTCCCTCGCCTCCGATCGCGACTATTTCCACGTCGAGGCCTCGACCAAGGCCAGCCTCAACGGTGCCGTCGTCTCCGATCGCACCTGGCGCACCAAGCACCGCCGCGACCTGATCTAACTCGCGAGACAGTCGGGGGTCATTTTTCCTATAGGCAATGTTGTTGCGAAGGATAAAATCCACACTTCAGAGAGCCCGGCTCAGCGGCTCCACCTATAAGATCGGGGAGACGGATGATGGCAGGTGCAACGCTCGCACGTATGGCCGCGCTCGCCGCCATGGCCCTCGGCCTGGCCGCTTCGCCCGTTCTGGCCCAGAAGCGCGGCGGCGACATCAATGTCCTGCTCTATGCGGGGTTCAACAGTATCGACCCGCATTTCACCACGACATATCCGGCACGCAACGCGCTGCTCGGCATTTACGAGACATTGGTGACCGTGGATGAGAACGGCGCGACCATGCCGATGCTGGCTGAGTCCGTCGATATCTCGGCCGACGGCCTCACCTACCGCTTTCCCTTGCGGAAGGGCGTCAAGTTCCACAATGGCAAGGAGATGACGGCGGCCGACGTCAAGGCGTCGCTCGAGCGCTATGCCCGGCTCAGCCCGCAACGCGCCAATATGGAGCCCGTCGCCTCGATCGAGACTCCCGAACCCTATCTCGTCGTCGTCAAGCTCAAGGCGGCCAATCCGAATTTCCTCGACCGGCTGGCGGCGCCGACATCGCCCGCCTCGATCATTCCGGTGGAGGAAGCGGCGAAAGAGCTGAACAAGACCAGCAATCTTTCGACGGGCCCCTTCCAATTCGTCGAATGGGTGCCGGACAGCCATTTCCGCATCAAGCGCTTCGATGGCTATGTCCCGAACAAGAGCTTGCCGGAGCGCACCGGATTTGGCGGCCCGAAGACCGTCTATCTAGACACCGTGACCTTCCGCGTCGTCGCCGAGGCAAGCGCCCGCATCGCGGCACTCGAGGCCGGCCAGGCGCAATTTGCCGAGGACGTGCCGGGGCCGGCGGCGCAGCGCCTGGCAGGCAATCCGAAGATCAAGGTCCTCGATCTGCCGACCTCCCAGATGCCAGTGCTGTACCTGAATCACGCCTTGGCGCCGACCAGCGACCTCAACTTGCGGAAGGCGATCCAAGCGGCCCTCGACATGGATGAGGTCATGGGGGCCGCCGCCGCGGGCGCGCCCTATGTGCTGCAGCATGCCTGGACCTACAAGGGCCACGCGCTCTACTCCGATTCCGGCAAGGATCTCTACAACCAACACAACATCGCGCGCGCGAAGGAGCTGGTGAAAGCTGCGGGCTACAAGGGCGAGGAGCTTTTGTTCAGCGTCGGCAATCTCGGCTTCATGACCAGGCTGTCGGTCGTGGTCGCGCAGCAGTTGAAAGAGGCCGGGCTCAATGTTCGCGTCTCCACCATGGAGCTGGGCCTGCTATTCGACATCGCAGGCAAGGACGAGGGCTGGCACATCACCACCTCGGGCTATGGCTCGCAGCCCTTCCTCGGACCCTACATGTACGAGGCGACCCAGATCGGCGCCGCGAACTACGCCAGGCGCAAGGGCGATGCCACCATCGAAGGCTTTTGGAAGGAGTTCGACAGCGCCGCCACACAAGCCATCAAGAAAGCCGCCTGGGACAAGATCCAGCAGCGCTCCTATGACGAGGTTTACTACGTCAAGCTCGGCGACCTTGGGATGAAATACGCGATGGTCGCCAATCTCGCCGGCTTCAAGGCCTATCCCGGCGCGCTCCGTTTCTGGGATACCTGGCTCGAGTAGAACTCAGGGCCAGACACGCAAAAAAGGCGTCCCGGAGTTCCGGGGCTGAGGCGGCCGCATTGCGCGATGGGAAATATAGTCGAGAGGCTCTTCCCAGGTCGTCGATGAGCGAGGCCGCTTCCGCGTCGTTGTCTTCGCACGAGCGGCATCGTGCTTGCGTCGGACACGGGGACTGGTGCGCGTGCCGGCAACGTTCGGCATGGGTCTAAGCCTCCTCGGGTTTTCGTCGGTCCGCTACGGCGCCGCGCGCTCTTCAATCGGGCGCGAACATCCGCACCGTGTTGAGGATCGCTCGGAACCGCTTGGTATCCGCCTCGAAGCGCTCCGGCGTCGTGTACAGCCAGGCGCCATACTCGATCCACGGTATTTGCCAGTCTGCAGGATCAGTCGAGCGTGTTTCTGACCAAGCCATGGCCGACACATAAAGCACGATCCAACGGTCGTCGCCTGGAAGTCGGCAAGCAGCAGAGTGGAGACGCTTGAAGGCAAGCTCGGGTGGAGCGGGAATCAACCCACCCTTGCCGTTGCCGCATTGGTCGGACACTATTCAGGCGTAAATATGCGAACCGTATTCAGGATCGCGCGAAACCGCTCGGTATCCGCCTCCAAGCGCTCAGCCGTGGTAAAGAGCCGAGCGTGATATTCGATGAGAGGCGCTTGCATGTCCGGATCATCGCCTGGATCGGACCAAGACCAGGCCATGGTTGCAACGTAGATGGTGACCCAACCGCCGTCGTGCGGGATGCTGCAGGCTGCGGATCGGCTATGCTTGAAGGCGAGGTCGGGTGGCGCGGCGGTCAATCCGCCCTTGCCATCGCCGCAAAGACTTTGCAGGTCGCTCACGACATCGGTGGCGAAGTCTGCGTTGTACATCCCGTTAATGCCGATACCGGGGTGGCCATGCATTTGCTCGCAGTCAATGTCGCTGGCATCAAGGATGACGATCACGCCGGTAACATGTCCAGCCCCGGCCCGGTGGGCGCAGTGCGCGGCGTCGTTCGGCACCTCGACGCTGAATCCGTATTCCTGGTTCTCGTAAGTGCCGGCGAAGCTCGGCGCCGATATCGAAGCAAGCGCGAGGACTAGGGTCGCAGCCGATCGGAAAATCGGAAGCCGAGACGCGATGCTGGTCGGGCGCTTCATGGCGAACCGGCCTTGCAGGCCAGCCATTGCGGCAGCCTGTTGCGCACCGATCGGATGACGTTGCCAACCTTGTCCGGCCACTTCTCGTCACCTTCGGGGGATGTGAGGCTGTTGTACGCTCCACGCTGGTCCACCGCGCCCGCGACCCCGCGATTATCAATGAGCAGATTGCCGATGAACTGGGAAGCATCGTCGCCGACACCCCGCACCCGTGGACCGAATGTTTTGGCCCAATAGCTCCAGGCCGCGTCGTTCGAGCCGAAGGTCATTGGTCGATAGCCATTTGGCGCGGCCCCGATGGGATTCCATTTGCTGTTCGCCATAGCGCTCCCGCCCCAACTGGATTCATGTGCTGCAAGACCGAGAAGAAGAGTTGGATCGATGCCTAGCTCCGCCGCCCGCTGGGCGACGATGTTGTAATGCTGGTTGAAGAATGCGGCGATTTTGGGACTGTTGGCTGCGCACGGGTCTCGCGGCGCTGCCGCGAGCAAGTCCGGATCCGAATCCTCGTCGGTTGTCGCGTCCGCATCGAGCGATTCCGCTTCCTGCCCGCCTGCCGCTCTGCCAGTAGCGTCTTCGCCGAATGCGAACTGTAGTCCACCGTCAGGAAGCGGGGTGCGATCCGCTCCGTCCGCTTCGTTCCACGATGCCGGCTCCGGCAGCACGGTCACGGTCGTCGAGCCGGGCATCGGCTCGGCCGGCGCCTCCTCCCGATAGCTGAAATCGACAGGTCCAGCCATGGTCGGCTCACCTCTCGTTTCATCCCGCCGGCGACACCCATATGATGACGCATGAGCGCCACCCCGGATTCTTCCCCAGCCCCGCAGCGGGCGCGCAGTTGGCTCCATCGCCTGCTGGTGCCGATCGGCGTGACCTTGGCGGCGGCCGTGTTCCTGTT